>ERZ1031719.400-NODE-400-length-17938-cov-4.960130_pt1 | contig 17938 bp, 18 predicted proteins | sample MGYA00516702_ERZ1031719 | MGnify/ENA primary metagenome ERZ1031719 (study PRJEB33719, sample SAMN04261227) | wastewater metagenome | biome: rural village; feature: human; material: feces | host: Homo sapiens | place: El Salvador | collected 2013-01-07 ...
AAAGGATACCTGACTTACACTTGCTGTTTTGACGGGAGAGGGAGGAGATTGATGTTTGATTTTTAAAATCGTATCATTGGATCTTTTCGTTTTTCCATCAATCGTAACCGTAAAATTATTTTTGATTTGTACGTCATGATTGATTTTATATTTGCTTACGTTCGGCTTGTAAACGTCTGCCTTTATTTTTACGTAATAATCATGGCCATAAAAAAAGTTCTTTTCGAGTGAATTCTTTTTTGCAACGTAGCGAATACTGTTTCCAGACGTTTTGTCATCAAAAAGATTGCTTACGTTTTGACCAGTTTCGTTATAAATTCCGTAGCTTTTTATTTTCAGACAGTCGGGAACTTCGTCTTTTAATTCATAACTTCCGTAATAAAAATCGGAAATTTCATCAGGGACTTTGTGCAACAGCGAATATTCAACTCCGTCATCGGAAGTTATTGTTTTCTCTGTTACTTTGTTTCCGTTGGATTGAATATATTTTTCAGGAGTAATTATTTCGGTACGCGCCAATTTCTTTTCGGTATATCCAAAATAATCTCCGTCCCAACGTCCTTCCCATTTTACCTTTTCGGGTTCATGACACTGATAAGGCTTAGAATCCAAATCGTGAACGCACCATTTAAACGTCAGATTGTCGGCATCGTTAAATAAAACGGTTGCCCATCCTCTTTTTGTCATAGGGTCAATGTCCTTATGCAATCCTGAATCCTGCACTGCGATTTCGCCATTGCTTTTTGTGACATCAACAATAGTATCTTTTGTAACCAAAACATTCTGAATATGTTTTGAAGTTTCAGAGTCAAACGTTACACCCTGTGTCCAGTCAATATCGTTGATTGTGACGTATCCGTTGATTTTGACTTTTTCGTTTGTTTTGGCATCGTAAAAATCCCATCTTTGCTTGACGAAAGCCATATCTTGAGTATCCAAAGAAATGATTCCTTCACTGAACTGAATTCCACCGCTAGGATTTCTAGGGTCGTAATCAGTTATCGTAATCTTTAAATCAATGGTTTTGCCTCGGTAAGTTCCGACGTTATGATATATGATGCCGAATTTTCCTAAATCGTTTCGGCTTTTTAAATGATACATATAATTCGTACCGCCATACCCGTGGTATAAATCGGGAGTAGCTTTTGTCGAGTCAAAGCTTCCTTGACCAAAATTAAAGGTCTGAGCGGTTGTTTTCCCGTCAATCCATCGAAAAATGAAAGAATATTTGCTAGATACCGTCGTATCGTTATTGACAACAACAGTGTTGTCGGTTTTGCTCGTTGCTTGAGCTTTGTATTCGTTTGCGTTGCCAAAAGCGACGCCTCCGATAACTCCGATTGCCAGTAGTGCAAGCCATTTTTTAAGTTTGAACATATTTAATCACCCCTTGAAATCTGATACTTTAATTATACATTTTCTGTAAACGATTTGAAATACAACAAGTGATATATGCAATTTTTTAGAATTTCCCAAGCACTGCGTTTATCTTTGCCCTGTCTCTGTCTTCCAGTTCACTGATGATATGCAGATATGTTCTCTGTGTGATTGTTGTGTCAGCATGTCCGAGTCTTTTCGCAACGCTCTGCACAGATACTCCCTTGTAAAGCAGAAGGGATGCGTGAGTATGTCTTAGGCCGTGAACAGTGATGACTGGTATTTTTGCGTTCTGACAATGCCGTTTGAGCCTGTAGTTTGCCGTTGAATTATACAGACACGGAAATATGGGCGCATTTTTGCCGACGGGACGGATACGGGGGCGGACAAAGGCGAGCGTGGCTGAATCAATGGTTATTGTACGAACAGAGGAACGATTCTTAACCGGAAGTTCATCTGACTGGTGTGAACGGGATTTTGTAATGCTGACAGTGCGTTTTCTCAAATTAAAGTCCTTCGGTGTAACGGCGAGTGCTTCGGAGAACCGCAGACCTGTTTTGGCAATGAAGTATATCAGAAGATCAGTTTCACATTCTAAATCAAGGTCTGATATAAGTTTCTGAAGTTCTTTGAAGTCAAGAAACTTTCTTTTTTTCTCCTTTGACGGTCTGCCTTTGATTACAGCCCGCCTTGACGGGTCAGAAGCAATGTCGCCGTCATGGAATGCATCCCTCACGCACGCTTTAAGAAGATGATGAAATCCCGTCACGGTGGTTTTTTCGTGTGTTTTGGCAAATTCGTTAAGTATCTTCTGGTATTCCATCCGGTCAAGGTCGCACATTTTGACGTTAGGTGCAATTATGCTTAACTGGCGATGAACATAATCGTATTTCTTCAAGGTCGATTCTCTGACCGCTCCCTTTCTGTAGGTATCTGTCCATTCGGCAAAATAATCTGTCACTAGTTCTTTCACTGTAAATTCCTCCTCGTTCACAAAAATATCATATTTCTGAAGTTCTTGCAGTGCATGACTTTGCCGAACATCACTTCAAAAATGGTTTTTAATATTGTAAAAAATATTGAAAACATAATGCTTCAGACATTATAATTAATATCAGAAACAAAATACGGTTTCGGAAAAGCGATTTTTAAAGTCTTATTTTAAAAAAAGGAAGTGACAGTTTCATGAAAGAGCAAATTGTACAGCTTGTCGAAATTGCACTGGCAGTCGCAGCTGTAGTTCTCGTAGGATTTGCGCTCATGTTCGTTCTGAACGGCGGATTCGGTAAAACGCCTACTGAAGGGTCCGTTCTTGGCAAGGTCAAGACAAATATTGTCAATACCGTTAATAATGTGACGACTAAGACAAGTGACGTCGGAGCGGCGGCAGATTCTTCTCATTAGACGTCGGACGGAATCAGCCGACAGATAACCGACAGTAATCTTGATTATTGTCGGTTCTTTTTTTTAGAAAGGGTGATGACTTGTGCATAACGTTTTAAGAACCATTGGCGTTTTTGCATTCTCAGTGCTCATTGCCGTCATTATTGCGCTCTTCGGTATTCAGACGTTTTCGAAAAACCAGGAAACAACAAATCTTCAGAATGCATTTCAGACATCTCTGATGACCAACAGGGACGATAACGCACGGGCAAGGCGAGGGGTCTTCGCAGTCAACAGAGACGGGTTTGAAAAGGATTTTCTGGAGACGACAGGAACATACGGCATCCAGAATCAGATGGCACGTATTGCCGGTGGAAGGGTCTTCGGTCTTAAGGTCAACATGACAACCGAAGACTACACGGGACGAAACGGTCAGCAGCTTGCACGGGTGTATCAGACGAAGACGCTTAAGGTTGCATTCAGATATTTCAGCGACAGCACTAACGCTGACATGGGTCTGACAAGCGGTGCAGTGCCCGTAAAGGCAGTGCGTGTACTTGTATATCAGAGGAAAAAGGAAACTGACAGATGGAATACGGCAAACGTCGTGACATATGTTGTGTCAACGGATACCACAGTCAGTTCCAGTGACATTTCAAAGGAGTAGTGTATGGCATTTAATTTCAGAAAACAGGAAACAGAAGAGTCAGAACCGAAAAAAAGTAGGAAAGACATCAGTCTGATGGATGCGGACGAACGTGAGGAGACATTTCAGGATGAAATAAAGAAAATCGTCGACATCATGAAGTATCCGCCCTATGCAGAATATCTGATTGACGCTACAAGCAACAAGGCTCATCTTGACAAGATCTACGAAACAATTCTCAACGACCCGAGCTTCAGCATGTTTCTTTCACACGGCAACGAGAAAATTGCCCGTATTTACGCAAATGAAGTGGGCGGGCTCGGCATCATTCAGCGCCTTATTGATGCACAAGCTCAATCCAACGGCGAACGGATCACGGATATCGGATTCAACTCCAACGGCTATCTGACAGTCGAGACAAACAAAAGCAAGTTCACGTACGGTAATCACAAAGGTGAGCCCAAGGTAAGTGCAGAATACATCACAAGGCTTGTCGAGCGTCTGTGCCAGCAAGAAGGATCTGACGGCAAGGCTTTCAACAAAAACACTCCGCTGTTCAACGGCGCCAATGAAGTATCCCTCAGCGGGGACGGAAAGACATTTCTCAGAATTTCCGCCAACGAAATATCCACTTCTCCTTACGGCACAACGCTTTCCATTCGACTGTCAAGTCCGTATCTTGCACTGACCCGTGACAATTTCAATTCAGTTGCACCTATGAATCAGAAGCTTGATACGTATAATTTGCTGAAGATTTTAGTCGAGTGTCACTGCAACATTATCATCTCTGCAGAGACTGGCGCCGGCAAGACGGAACTTCAGAAAATGCTGACAGGTTTCATCCCGTTTCACGATCGAATCATCATGATTGAGGACACGCAGGAAACACGACTGCCTGAACTGTATCCGACCAAAGACATTTTTTCATGGCTGACGGTCGAAGGCAAAATCACGATTACCGACCTTCTGAAACAGGCCCTGCGCAACGACCCGAAATGGATTATCGTTGCCGAGACCCGTGGTTCCGAAGCGTACGAGATGTTTCAAGGCGTCAAGTCAGGACATTTCATCATCACGACCATGCACAGCATTTCCAACGAGGCCGTTCCCGCACGTTTCTACGGCATGGCATCAACAGAATACACACTGAACGAGCAGACCACCGAGCGTGATTTTCTCAACTACATGCATATAGGCATTCATTTGCGCAAGCGTGATCTTGAGAACGGCAGTGTCATTCGATACATTGATGAAATTGCCGAATTCGTGCCTGTGTCGGATAAGCACCCGAACGGCATAAACGTCCTTTTTCATCAGCATGTGTCGGCAAAAGGCATGCGGGAAGTGTGGACGGGACGTCCGAGCGAATATCTTCAGGACAAAATTTATTCCGAACGTGACAGTTATCTGTCTGAACAGGAATGGAAAGAATATCCGAAGGAAAAAATGCTCAAGGACAGGATCTTCTAGAAAGGGGGCGAAATTATTTGGCAAGACGAGCAACGACCATCAAGGAACTCAACGCAATGGAGGAGCTTTACGGCTCACGCATGACGTCAAGCAAGGTCATGCGTATCATCTTCAAGTACGAACTTGCAGTGTGCGGGATGTCGTACTTTCTGTATCAGAATCTGATTGCTACCTTCATGTACGGCTTTGCAGGCGCAATTTACGTATACATGGTCATCATCAAGCAAGACGTCGAGAGCAGATATCGTCAGAGGGGGCTTTTCGAACGTAACAAGTTCATCAACTTCATCACTCAGAGCATGACCGCCAAGAACGCACAGATGCTTCCCGTTTTAATGAAATTGGTGAACAAGCTTGAAGGAGAGTTCAAGGATGACGTTCAGCACCTTGTAGCGGTACTCTGCACGAACAGCACATCCGAAGAAAAAAACAGCGCATTTGCAGAGCTTTCCGAAAAGTACAGAAAAGACATTTACTTCTGTCTTTTTCTTGATCAGGTGCAAACAGTTTATCTTGAAAACACTTATCATATCGAAACTTTCCGTGAATTTCAGCGGTCACACAATCTGATTCTCATAAAGCAGAAAGAGTATCAGCGAATCAAGGACAGGTACCGGCACTGGTTCTTTCTAACGCTTATCGGGGCATTCGGACTTCTTGTCCTGACGGCATACGCTACAGGTATTTTCAACGGCAACGGCATGAATTTCGAAATGTTTACACAAGTTTATGCAACATCATTGATTGGACGGATCGTATCGACATTTTATATGATGGCAATGGCGATTGTCGTGAACATCTTCTTCAGAAACTACTATGATGACAACATTACGGAAATGTGAAAGAGGTGACACAAAATGACAGAAAAACGAAGTCAGCACAAGGACTTCAAGTTTGAGATAATAAAAAACAGTATCATCAAGAACCGTCAGCGTGAGATTGCGCTGATTGAAAAAAAGAGAAAGTACAATCCGGACAAAGACAAGCAGATCACGGCAAGTCTGAACGAAATCGAAACAATTCGCCTTCAGCTCAAGGGCATCGGAAAATTCATCAGTGATGATGACATTTCAAAGATGATAAAAATGCAGTACTCAGTCAAGGACATGCAGCAATGGGCTAACATGAGACTGCTGCTCTCGTTTGTGGTGTTCATACTGGGTGTTATCGTATCGTTCTTCATTCATCATGTTAGAGGCGGAATGGCAGTTACGATGATTCTTACCATAGGCTCATGGTTTCTAAGTTCCAATCTTATTAATTCAAGTTATGAGAAATATCAGATTGAAAGAAATGTAGCGTTTGCCGAAATCACACGTCTTTACTCGGCTTATGCGCCTGAGTTGCAGTATGGGAGCAATCTGATTGCACTTCTGAACCGCATTGTACCCCGCATTGAAAATGAGGCTGACCGCAGTGCCATGCAGAAACTGATTCTGGATATTCAAAAAGATCCTACAGACTCAAAACCGTTTCTCGATTTTGCGCATATTTTCTCGACGTCAGACAGAGCGGAACTGATTATGCTTTCCATGCAGCAGATGTATCTCGGTGATGTTGACGATACGAGTGTACGTGCACTTGCGGATGACGCCAATACCGATCTTCTCAAACAAATTGACAAGGTGATTGAAAAAAAGAGCGACAAGTTCATTTTCAACAATACGGCAGTCGTCACGCTTGCAATGATCGTCATGTTCGCATATCTTCTGCTTGTTGTGATAGGACAGTTTTCAAGCATATTCTCAACACTGGGGTGATTTAAAATGAAAGACGTCATTTCATGGATGTTTCAGCATTTCACGATTGTGCTTGACATCATCGTGGTGCTGACAATGTTTCTGCTCATGTGGAGCATGATAGCCCTGTCAAGCTTTCAAAAGACGTGCAGTGAGACCTTCCAGAGATACGGCGGAACAACTCCTGCAGCTCTGAAAAAGGTAAATTCAGATTCAAAGCTTTTCAAGGTAACTGCAAAGAATACGAATACGGTCGAGTTCGGCGGAAAGATTTCATATGACATAGATACAAAAACGGACGTCGGAGTATTGCATTGTCAGACTTTCTCCAATGTTCGCAGAAACTGAAGAGGTGAGTTAATTGAAAGAGACTATCGTCAAGATCATCATAGTACTGATGGCAACAGTTTTCTGCGTGGCGCTGCTTTACTTTTCACTCACTGGCATGGAAAGTTTTTCGGACAAAATTCAGTCCATGCGAACGACTCATCTGACATTCTAGGGGGTGTGAAAAATGGAAAACCCACTGATGGATATGTTTCATTTTACAATCCAGGCAGTGCTCTATGCGGCAATTTTCGGTCTTTTCCTGGCCGTCTTCGCATTCGGTCAGGAAGATGTTTATGAAAATTCTGTTGTCAATGTTATTCAAAGCACAGGATATGTTGACAAAACATATAAAACTGAAACTGACTTGTCAAAAGGGCTGCCGTTGCTTGTCTTCTCAATGGAGGACGGAAACGGGGGGCATAGAGTCGATTATGGCAAAAAATTAAACTATATCGTTCATATGAAGGTAAAGACCCCGTGGGGCTATATGGAACGATCAAAGCACAGTTCCACGGTGTCGCTTGTTGCACAGTAGAAAGGGGGTGAATTAAGTTGAAATATGAAGAAGAACTGACCGAAGACGAGAAGGCATTCATTAATGAGCCTCTTGTAAAGAAGGTCACGAGAACGGTCACGACAGACAAAACGGTTCTTGTAGTACAGACAGTGGAATTCAGACGTCAGGCAGAAGTTGACTCGGAAACGTGTGACACGACATACGGAAATTGGGAACCCGAAAACGGCATATGGGAAAAGTATGAGATTCCTGTACGCAAGGGTTACCGGCCGAGCATCGGCATGGTTGAACCCGAGACCGTCACGCCTGATACGGAAAACGTTACTGTATCCGTATCTTACAGGGCCGTAAAGAAATTAAACAGGAAAAAACGGAAGAGAAAGAACTTCACGCCGGAAGAACTTGCAGAGCTTGCGAAAATGGGGGAAAACATCCCTGTCAAAAAAAATACCGATATACAATCTGACAAATCGGTAATCAAAGATGACATTAATCCATTATTCAAAAGCAAGAATAAAGAAGATGAGAGTAAGGATGAAAAAGATGAGCTGTCCAAACAAATGCATGAAACATTGGAAGCAGTGCTTAGCGAAAATAAGCATTCTGCTGAAGACAGTTCATTGAACAAAGACAATATCGGCACAGAAAATTCAGAAGAACCGTTTTTAGAAAAAAGCAATGCAGTTCCCACAAGCGAAAATTCAGAAAACGCAGGTTTTAAAAAAGCTCAACCGGTAAAAATGTCAAAAAAATTGTCGACAGGTGTTAGGCATGCAGCTGCCGACAAATATCAGAAAAAACTTTTTAAAGATAAAATGAAGCGGCACAGGTCAATGAAACGGCGCAGATCCATTGACATTGCCGATGCGTCAAATTTCAGTGATGAAACGCTGAAACTTCTTGACGAATTCAAAGTGATTGGCGAAGAGACACTACTTAGAGGCAAATGGAAAGTCAAGCTATTTACAGAATAAAAGAAAGTGGTGCTGGCCATGAAAACTCATTCAAGTGAACTTGATAAAGAATTCAGAAAAACATTGATGTCCATGTATGTGTTCATGTATCTTGCGGTATATGCATACTGTGGTGTAGCTCAATTTCAGTTGTACGGAAACTTCCCGGATATCATGTCATATACATATGACATGATCTGTCATACTGACAAAACATTCGCTGATAAACTAAATATCTTTTCGGAAAAAATACACTTGCAAGCTAAAGCTGATAATTTTCAGGAAAATGCTGAAGTGCTTGCTGAAAAAACAGAAAATAACTAAATCAATGAAACGTTCCCGCTTTCCGCAGTGGGGCGTTTTTTGTTGTGGTTGATTTCCTTTACAAAGCACTTGACGTGATACATAATTGAGTTATTGAGCTGATTTGGAAAGGAAGAGATTTCTTATGGCTGCAAAACTTCAGAAAGTGGAACAGGCTCTTAATCGCATGGACGGTGCCGATCTTGTTACCTTGTACAACAATACTTTTGCCTCAGATGGTTATCCCCAAATTTTCGATATTGGTGATGCTTTTGACGATACTTTTAATGATGTTTTTTCGGATGGAAATGCATTTGACCTTGTCACATTAGTGCTTAAATCTAATATCGCCCTTGAAGGATGGCTTGCATCAAATTACTGCACTTGCGACGGTTATTTTAAACTGTTCAATGATGGCAGAGAAGCCGTTGAAAGTCAGGTATCCTTGCGTGAAATGGCAGAATATATTGTTAAAAAGGATAATCCATACATTTTTGCTGAACTCGGGCAGGCTTTTACTGACGACGAAGAAGACTAGCAGATATTTATGGAAACCCTTTTGAAAAAAACAAGCCGACGAAATTATCAATTCCAATGATATGGAAGAAAGAAATTAACATGATCCATAATTTGCTTACTAAATTAATTTAGAAAGGAAGAGATTACTTATGGCTACAAAGCTTCAGAAAGTGGAAGGTGTCCTGAACCGCATGAATGACGATGACCTCGTTAGACTATATAATGCAACGATCGGGGGAATCGGTTACCCTAAAATTCATAATATTGACAATGAATTCAATGACGTTTTTTCGTCAATGTCTGCAACTGAACTCGTTAAATTAGTGCTTCAGTCTGACATCAGTCTTGGAAAATGGAAATCGGCAAAGTACTGTGTACTTGACGAATACCTTGAATTGTACAACGATGGCAGAGAAGCGGTCGAGCAACAGGTTTCCATGTCGGAAATGGCAGCATATATTATTGAGCAGGACGATTCATATGGCTTCGCTGAACTTGAAAAAGCATTTGCCGACGAAGAATAATCTGCTTGCCGGAACGTTCCCGTTTCTTTCAACGGGAACGTTTTTTTGATTTGAAAGTGAGTGAATACTTATGGAAAGCCTTTTGAAAAAACAGGCTGACGAAATCATCCATTCAGATGAATGGAAGGAAAAGCTTGTGATAAACAGTATCGGTGTTGCAGGCGAAATGTATCTTGTTGACACGCCTTTTGTCGACAGTATGAACGATTGCATCCAGTTATGGATTGACAGAAGATCAGGGGATGTTGTCTGTGATGACGGCTACATTGCATACGATCTTCTGAATATCACATGTTCATATGATGTGTCGGAAAAAGCTGTGCGTGAATATGCAGCAAAACACGGAATCGACTTCGGCAAGGCGGGGGATGATGTGTTAAGCGTACCTGTTGAGTTCAATAACCGTATGGATATTGAGAATAAAGTTCAAAACCTTATTCTCGCACAGCTGGAATTGGAAGACCGTTTCATACAGAAAAAATGATAATTTGTACGGTGTAAAAACTTTCAATTTCAGAATCTATGTGGTAATATAATTTCAAGCCTTAACGGTGGGACAAGGTGAGCGTACTAAGTCTACGCTCGATGACCCGCCATACATAGCAAATCCTAGAATCTTCGACTATTAAGGCGAACTTAGCAAAAAAAGTTCCCTGTCCGTCGAAGATTTTTTATTTGCTGTGAAGGGCAGATTTTTATCACGAAAGGGTGCATGAAATATGCCAATTTACAAAGGAACCGTCTCGCACAAGACGGACGGAAAGACAGGACAGGTTCGTGAAATCACTGCAGCTACTGATGACAAGTTGATTGCCGCAGCTTTCAACTGTTCAAGAGGTTTCAATCCCAACACGAAAATGTCAAGCAACGGCAAGGTAACAATGCGTGAACTGGATCCATCGATTGAACGTCAGAAATATTTTGACGCAACTGAAATGGTTCGTATCAATGATCTTGATTACATCAGGAACAATCTTATCAAAATTGTGCACTGGTCTTCACTATGGTTCTACATGAAGGAGGAGCACCGTTCAGAACTTGAAGGAAAGCTTGGAGACATTGCTCCAACTGTTAATCTTGATTCTTTGAATAACAAGCAGGGCGAAGTTCTTACCAAAGCTTACTTCGGTATGTACGAAGATGATGAAGCTAAACAGGCCATTGCCGACAACGTTAAGGACGGTGCTGCACAAAAGAATTTTCTTGACCGTGTTCGTAATCGTGAAGGCGTCAAAAATGATGAAGTGTCAGCGCAGAATATGTTTTTTGACGTTACTACCGAAATCAAGGATTTAAATTGTAGAAAAAAAGGTTTGCTTACAGTAGGATGCAAAGTTTCACGCATCAAGCTTGTCGGAAGCAACAGCAATGCTCTTAAATCCGAATTACGTTGCCGACATGCTTTCGGGTCATTTATCACCGACCATAAGAACGAACTGTTTCTTAAGCACGTCGAAGAAATCCCGTTTGACACTCCAAGAAACGCCGTGGATCTCAGCCGTCACATTGCAGACGTGAGAAATGCAATGCGAATTGTTCGTAAAGCCGTAATGAAAAAACTGACAGGAATGCTTGAAGGCGCAGACCTTGTTGGCGATTACGGAGTAGAACAGAAGGATATTGACGAATCATTCCCTCGTTCTGTATGGTACAGCAAGTTGATGGATGAGCTGAAACTGCCGAAAACAGAAGTTGGCATCACGGTTTCATCCATCGACATTGAAACGCTGAAAAAGTATGCTTCAGACGAAATGACAAGCCGTGAACTGGTTCTTGCTAATAATGACACCTTTGCCGTCAAAGTAAAACATGCCATTCTTGAACGTTTCGAACGTGAAGAGGTGTACGATAACTACACAAACCGTGCCATTGACGAACTGGATACAGTTGAAACAAAGAAAATCAATCCAAACCATCTGTATGGCAAGATGAACAGTGTCACGGCGAACATCGTCCGTGCCTATGCAGAAGACATCACACAAACAAATGATGCATACGAACTCATTGACATTTACCGTTCGCTTAATCAAAATCATGACAGGCTAATCATTGACAATATTCTCAAGACTTCACGAGAACATCTGGAAGAATGGAGCACTTATGATCCTGACGCAGAGCTCAAGAAAGCTCTTGAGAGACTTGAACATAATGTTCGCCAGAACATTAAATCTGTTGCCGATGGTTTTGATATCAATGACAAATGGATTGAAAAATGGCTTAATGACAATCTTCAGACGTTCATTGATGAATTCAGAAAACGCAATGAAACAGAAGAAGATACCGAAAGTCTGATTACCGAAGTCACTGCAGAAGCCACACGCAAAGCCGGCGGAGACATGCTTGCTTATCTTAACGGGCAGGAAGACGGTGACAGTAAAGATGATGATACTTCACATAAATCTGTCATTGAAAAGTTGCAGCAACATGCATGGCAGAAGCTTTCAGACAGAGTGGGTGCTTTTTACAGGCAGAGAGACGTGAAAGCCGCTGTTGAAGCTTCTATAACAAAGAAATTCGGCTATGTAGACCTGGAAGCTTATAAAATGGTCATGAAGGCATTTAAAAACCTTAAGACCAATCTTCCGGACAAATACGTGGACATCAGCCTTGGTGACAAAGCGGCCGATGAACTCATCATGAAAAACGGCGGTTATGACAGTCAGGACGCAGTCTCGGCTTCCGTTGACAAATTTGTAGATTCAGTGCGCAGGGCTTTCGACGCAGAGCTTAAAGACATTTACGACAACAGCAATAATGTTTTTGAAGACCTTATCAATGCGTCATATGAAAAATTCATCAGTAAACTGATGGAGGCTTCCTATAAAGCTGATTTTCAGTCCGACGTTGACTGGCTGTATCATCTGTTCTTAGGCAGGCTTGACGTACAGAAACGAATCCCCGATTATGTATATACCGATAAATATATATATACCGATAAAGTTACTGATGAGCTTCAATGCCGTGCAATGATTTTTGCAAAAAACACTGTCCAGTCTTGGATTCAAAGTAAAATTGGCGAATTTGCGCGCGACAACTTCAAGGATTTTGTCGATGGCTGTGAAGGAATGTCTGAAGACAACGTCATTGGCAAAGTTCTTGGTGAAGCTCACGGCAAGTTATTTGAAGGAATTGAGCCCCGCATCGATAAGCTGCTCGCAGGCTGTATTGAAGACACAATGCGTGATATTAAGCCGTTGCTTGACGAAGGATATCAGAAGTATGTCTTCAGAGAAGCGTTCACACTTCTTCAAAAATCGTTCAAACGTAGAACGGTGATGATGTCACAGCGAACTGTACGTGAAGTAAAAGAATCTTATATCGACGAATTAGGGTTTATTGACACAGATTACAGGGAGACGGTTGACCGTATATCTGCACAATGCCGGCTTGACCCCGAACGTTACACTGATGAACTTAGCGAATCTGTAAAAAGTCTTTCTTTTTCAAATGACGTAGATGTAAAAAACGTTATTAACGGCTTAGCCGATAAGTATATATCCCGTGCTCAAAAATTTGCGGATACAGCGCTCTACAATGAATGTAATATCCTCGATGACATTTTGGATACACGCTACGGAGAAATTACACATGATGCATCAAACCGTGTCACGAAGACTTTACAAGACTATGCTTCCGTGACATCTCTATATACTGCAGCCATCGGAGAAACCATTGCCATTTTTAAAAAGCAGGCCGGAGGCAAGTTCCCTTCTGAATCCGTTGAATCATGGATTAAAAACGGAAATATCGCCAAAGCAGTGCAATCTGAACTTATTCAGCTTTTTCTTAGTGGACGGGTTGACGTTGGCGACGCTTATAACTGTGCTGTCGAAAATGTTAAGGAAGCCGACCATAACACAATAGTTGAAGAAGTTAAAAATCAAACCCTCAAATATTTGAGCACAGTTTATCGTTTTAACGACTACATTGACTCGGTTGCTGAACAGGCGTTAGCAGTATTTACAGATGAGATGAAACAGGAACGCCATCGCCGTCGTGAACGCATTTCTTCTGCATTGCGTGATTACTTCAATGAAAGTAACTGCTTCTATAAAGAATTAGACTATGTCAATTACATTTTCATTCACTGGGTCAAAGATCTTGTCCCCGATGACACATTCACCGGTGAGATGAAAAAAGATTTTGACCGAGATACAACCAACTTGGTGAATGCACTAGTGGATGACATTAAATCCACGGTCACAAAAAACGCAGTTGCTCTTATTGACAGTTCCATAGCTGAATATGATAAAGATGATAAAATCACTGAACAGGAAGTCATTGACAGCCTGAAGGAAAAGATTTATGATGCCGTGACAGATAATTTTGCGGATTTTGCACAGCCGTTCATTAATAACGCACTGAACCGTTTCGAATCGGACAACAAAGCATTGATTGTCAAAGCACAGAATATGCATATCCGCAAAGTTGCCGGTGATCAGTTCTTTGCATGGGTATTATATACCGAACGGCCGCAATGCATTAAAAACTTGACAGACAAGTTCAAAGCCCTTCTCAAGAGCAACCTGGCCGGCTTCGACAGTCAGCCCGAAGTGGAACGTGCAATGGCGGAAGCCGAAAGTTCCTTCAGCGAACAGATTGATAAATATTTTGACATCAATGTCGTGGCTAAGATGTTAGGCAATGAAGTTGATAATTTCCTTGCCGATTATAGATCGAATGACAAATTGACATTAGACGACCTTGAAAGCACAACTAACGTCCTGAAGGATAAATATCAAAGAGGGGAATTCAAGTCAGTTGGTGAGGACGACAATATAGTTGATTTTGAAAACAGATTGCTGTCACGGGCAAAGGTAGCTTGCGTCAAAATCTTTTTCAACAAAGTTTCAGAAACCGGAAACATTGACATGGACAAAGTACAAGACAAAGGCAAATGTGAAGCATTCATTAACCAAGTTGGCCACGGGCTCACGTTCGAACAGGCGGTTGAAAAAGCCGTGCAAAGTCTTGTAAAGACTAAACAAGGGCATGAACCTACTGAAGATGAAAAGCAAATTTTCCGTGAAGTATATCATGAACAGGCAAAGGATGCTTTTACAAATACTTACGGCACTAATTCCGAAGCAGTTTCTCTTCTTGAACAGTGGGTTAACCGCAATCTTGTAAAGTACACCAGACAATTTGAACAAGCATGTCTGTCAAGTACGGACTCAGTGACAGCAACTATTGAAGAAGTAGGTGCTGAAGTCTACAGTGACGCACTGGATGAATTCACCAGCAAACGATACGGCAATGATACAACAACACCTGACCTCGAATCCAAAGTACCTGATCACTTTTCAAAAATGTGGAAGGAATTTCTCAATGAAAAGCAGGTGGTCGCTGACAAGTTCAACAAGGCTTACACCAAGGTCACAGGCGAAAGAATTGCAAACGAGGAAAGCGTGATTGTCATTGCAGGGTTGCTTGATGACATGCGCAAAGTTCATAATCCGAAGGCCGAAAAATACTGTGCCGATCTCAACTGCTATCTTGATGAGCAGTATGGCAGAAACTACTGTGAAACGACGCTGCACTATCCTAAGGTATATGACACTGCAGTTGATAAGATGAAGGACTATGCGGTTGATAAAGCCGAAGAGTCCGGCATCCGTCGCAAGAAAGGTGCAATCATGAACCTTCCTGTGCAGACAATCGTTGATTACATCAATGGCGACATCAACACTGAGGGTCTTGGACTGGAGGACTAACTCTTTGAACAAATATAAAAAAGGCGACAGAACAATAATAGGAAAAATTATACAGGTTGATCTTCTTAATGACGGAGCGGAGCCAAGATATGTCATCGAAGACGAAAACAATAACTATGTTGTCATTAACGAGCACAGTACGAGCAAAATCATTCTGCCCGGATTCTGAGGCAGCATATAAAATTGTTGACGCAAAACGTCACGGAATGGGGCTTGCAGAATTTATTAGACGCTATGCAAACGAAAGCGAGCATACGCTTGAAACGCTTGTTACTGCATGGATTTAAGGTTACATGGAACAAAACTGACGATACGATGAGAGTCTGATTGATTCAGGCTCTCTTTTTTTAACCGTATTGACATAATGAACAAATCGTGTTACTATATAGCTGTTAAAGATATAAGACGACAATCAAAAGGAGAAAACAACAATGAGACTCAATAAGGTAACAACAAAAAAAGGAACACTTGAATTCAAACACGTAGGGCCGGCATATGACTTTGATTCCGCAGCCGAAGCTTTCGACATTCTGCTTGACGGCAGAAAGATTCTGACGCTTCTGCTTGACTGTGCAGACGCTGAAGTTGGCCTGTACAGTTTTTACGCTTACGACAGCGAACGTCAGGACGCACAGGACGCCGAATTCCTTGGCGATACGAAGAAATCAGCAATGACAAAGCTGAAAGCGCTCGTTGACCTAGTATTTTAAGGAGAAAACATGATTATAGGACTTTTCATTTTAATAATGCTATTTGTCAGGGCAGCGGATAAACTGGCTGACAGAGGCATGGAAAAATCGGGGTGGGCATGCATTATGCTTTCGTTGCTTGTCTTCCCCATTGCCTGTCTGATTATCCGCCACGCATCATTCGCAAGAGTGCTTGCCGTGTTGGTTCTGACGGCGGTTAGCGGTGTTATTTCATACTTTGGTTTTAAACGCAACGGATACGCAAAATCGCATTACAAATCAGAAATTAAAAGTCTGATTGCGTGCTTTGCATGCTCAATTGCGATTTATCTGTTGAGTATTGGTTAAAAAGGAGGATTACGTATGACGAAGGCTGAAAAAGTTGCTAATGTCATTGTGCGTCAGCATTTCACAAATGCAATGGAACTCATGGAATATCTCGATCGTTACGGTAAATACGTCGGACTCGGACACGGAAAGACGGACTTTCTCGACACGCTTTCTAATGAAAACGTGAAGATATTCAAGACGTTGTTTGAAATGAACTATCAGAAAAAAATTGCTCAGGAGGAAGTAAAGCATGAATGATAAGAACAGGTTTAAGATATATGATAATTTTCCTGCGTTGTCGCCTGATGAAACAGAAATAGTGCTGACGCGGTTCACTAATGAACGTGAGTGGCGGATATACAGTGACAATCCAACGTACGCCCGTAAATACGATGCGTTGCTTGACACGACAAAGCCAACGTCAAAAGGCTACCGTGACGGGGCGTTAGTTATGATTGATGGCTATCTTGACAGTGATTTATGCACGGTCAGCGTCAGCAAAAAGCACCAGTATACAGAAGAACAAAGATCGAAGGTGACAGCAGACATGAATGATGAAATAGGAACGCTGAATTTTGAAGGAGCCCGTATAGACGTGCATGTGATTGACGGCAAGCTACTGTTTAACGGCAAAGGCGTCGCAGAGGCACTGGGGTACAGTGATCCACTGAAGGCACTGCATGACCATGTAGCCATGGAATACGAGTGGGTTACTCCAGGTGGAATATGGCTGTATCACTTAATTGACGAAGAAGGACTGGACAGCTTGATTGCAAAAGCCAACCCGTCAGAACGTCGCAATGAATTCAAAAACTGGATTGAGCAGAATGTTTTCTCAAGGATTAAAATTAATGGTTCAGGAACAGTGAGCAAAGAAAATTACATTGGCTTAGCCGATGTAAAAACAGGCGACAGCATTGAAAACGCCGTTTGCGAGTTTCCACCGTTCGAACTTGCGGTAGCTAAAGATGCAAAAGTTGTTGTCGACGGATTAAACGGCCTGGAAATAGGCAAGGTCGTGGATTGTCACACAGTTGCAAAGAATTCTGCTGAGTACCATATGATTATGGACGACGCTAAGCTGTATGGCAAAATCATTGGCACGGTGAACGAATTTGAGGGGGCTTAAGTTTTGGCATTAAAAAAATATGCTTATTCAGTAATTTCGTACGTCCCTGATTACACAAGAGGTGAACAGTTTAATATAGGTGTCTTGATGTTTGGTGAAAAAAACGAATTATTGGATTTCAAATTATTACCACAAAATACATCTAAATTAAATAGTATTACAGTATCATCTGATTCAAAAAGTCTGTTCAAGGAAACGCTATCCCTGCTTGATTTCATGTTTGAAGAATTGAAATCTGAATTTTCCACTGATATTACGGTCAATAGAACTAGACTCTCGATCAAAGGGATGCCAGATACAGTCAGGCTTTCTGAT
>ERZ1031719.402-NODE-402-length-17896-cov-5.245726_pt1 | contig 17896 bp, 10 predicted proteins | sample MGYA00516702_ERZ1031719 | MGnify/ENA primary metagenome ERZ1031719 (study PRJEB33719, sample SAMN04261227) | wastewater metagenome | biome: rural village; feature: human; material: feces | host: Homo sapiens | place: El Salvador | collected 2013-01-07 ...
CAAAGATAGTGCAAACCGAGCGCAATACAAAATGAAAGGCCCAAGACTTTCATTTTTATTGCCGAGGTGCAGCCTATCATAACAAAATCACATATCCAAAGGCATATAAAACTGCAAACAAGAAGGCATATAAAACCGCAAACAATTTATACAAAAAGCCACACCTCACGCCGCAAATTCAACCGCATCAAACAATTTTCCCTCCGAGTGAATGCAGTTTTGAATAATTTTATGTAAGTTTGCACTTGTCGCATCATAAGATTATGACTGCCCATAAAACAGACATACTCATTAACTGCAAGCTAATAACACACCGATTATGAAAACAATCAAAAAGCAAGCCACAATGTGGACACTCGCACTCATCACACTGATGACCATGTTCAGTTGTGACGAAGATTGGTGGAACGACTGGGACGGTGGTTCAGACATAACAGGCCAATGGAGAATTGTCGAGACCACAGGCTACGGCCCATACAGACAAGACGACTATTGGACGTTTTACAAAAACGGCGATTTTTACACCGAAGGATATGGCACACAGCCAGAGCGAGGACTTTGGAGCATGGCCGGTCGACGCAACATACAAATATCATTTGATAATGGCAGAACGGTCTGCATGGACGCATACGTCAGCACCTTCAGCGGCGACTACATGACACTCAACGTCGATGACTACGACAGCCGCACCAGTTACACGCTGAGATTTGTACGCGCCGGTGGTTACGATTGGTAAACAGGCATACAACGCCAAGACAACGCCGTCAATGCACCACTGCTACACACCATCCACATTAAGACTGCAAGCACCTGATGAAAATTCTTACACAAGAAGAGATAAGGCATAAAATAGACACCCCACTTTTTAACAAACTTACTGAAACCGCCGACGAGTTGCAGCTTGAATGCTATCTGGTTGGCGGTTACGTGCGTGATTTATTCTTAGAGCGACCCACCAACGACATTGACGTGGTAGTAGTTGGCAGCGGCATCAAAATGGCCGAAGCCTTTGCCCAAAAGCTTGGGCGCGGTGCCCATCTGTCAGTGTTCCGCAACTTTGGCACAGCACAAGTCAAGTGGCACCACAACGAGGTTGAGTTCGTGGGCGCACGTAAAGAGAGCTACTCACACGACTCACGCAAGCCCATTGTCGAAGACGGTACCCTTGAAGACGACCAAAACCGCCGCGACTTCACCATCAACGCCATGGCCATCTGCCTCAACGCAGCCCGGCTCGGCGAGCTTGTCGACCCTTTCGATGGTGTGCGCGACCTTGAGGACGGCATCATAGCCACCCCACTCGACCCCGACATCACCTTCAGCGACGACCCGCTGCGCATGATGCGCTGCGTGCGCTTTGCCACCCAGCTCAACTTTACTATAGAGGACGAAACCTTCGAAGCCCTGGGCCGCAACCGCGACCGCATCAAGATAATCAGCGCCGAACGCATCATTACAGAGCTGAACAAAATAATGATGTCGAAGGTGCCATCTATCGGCTTCGTAGAACTGCAACGCTGCGGCTTGTTGTCCATCATTCTGCCCGAAGTGGCCAATCTCGACTGCGTGGAAACGCGCAACGGCAAATCGCACAAGAACAACTTCTACCACACACTCGAGGTGCTCGACACCGTGGCATCAAAGAGTGACAAACCCTACCTGCGCTGGGCAGCCCTGCTACACGACATTGGCAAACCACGCAGCAAGCGATGGGAGCCGGCCATAGGTTGGACCTTCCACAACCACAACTATCTGGGCGAAAAGATGATAAAACCGCTCTTCAACCGCATGAAACTGCCACTTGACGAGCGTATGAAGTATGTGGCCAAACTTGTAGGATTGCACATGCGCCCCATTGCCATAGCCGACGACATCGTGACCGACAGCGCCGTGCGACGACTGCTATTTGAGGCTGGCGACGACATTGAGGACCTCATGCTGTTGTGCGAAGCCGACATTACCAGCAAGAATGAGCAACGCAAAAAGAACTTTCTGCAAAACTTCAAAATCGTGCGCCAAAAGCTCATCGACATTGAAGAGAAAGACCGCATACGCAATTTCCAACCACCCGTTACAGGCGACGAAATCATGCGACTGTTCACCTTGCCACCCTGCCGCGAAATTGGTACGCTGAAGAGTGCACTCAAAGACGCCATACTTGACGGCAAAGCCGAAAACAAACCCTTGGCCGCCCTTAATTTTGTGATGGAACGCGCCCAACAAATGGGATTGTCTGCCAACCAAGAGGCCTATGCCGAAATCAGGCAACAAAAAGAGACTGACGAAAAGGCATTGGCTGAAACTGCTGCCGATTGACAGCATCAAGGTGCAGCCCACCACGGTGACTTACAAAAATTCCCCCACACAAACAAAAGATCAAAAGCGTATGACCCCCGACATCATCGAAGCCAACAAGCAGCGCTTCATAGCCCTCTGTCATGAACACATCAAGCGTGAGGGTGTTGACAAAGTGTTGGCCTATCTCGAAAACACCGACTTCTACACGGCACCAAGCTCTACCAACTTCCATCTCAACGAGGACGGTGGCCTGTGCCAACACTGCATCAACGTGTTTGAAACGGCATGCAGCATCTACGACAGTGTGGCACAGCCTGCCATCGAAAACGGCACATCACCATTTCAAGAGCAAATTTCGCGCGAGAGCATTGCCATTGCCACACTCTTCCACGATATATGCAAAGTCAAAATGTACCACAAAGCCGAACGTTGGAAAAAAGACGACAAAGGCAAATGGCAGTCGTACAATGGATACGAAATAAAAGATGATTTTCCCTTCGGGCATGGTGAGAAGTCGTGCCTTATGCTCAGCTGGTATATGCGCCTCAAGCCCGAGGAGATGTTGGCCATACGTTGGCACATGGGCATGTTCGATGTGGGCGAAAACGGCAGCACCAACCGCTACTCCTTTTTTACAGCCAGCGACAAATCAGCCCTCGTAAGCATTGTACACGCCGCCGACTTTTTGTCATCAAAACTTAAGGAGAAAACCACTACATACTAATGATGCACTTTGGTAGAATGTATACACTTTACTGCATCATCTGCACCCTACAAATTATTTTTCGTCACTTTGTCTACACTCTACACTAATAGCACGTAACACACTGAGTGTCAACGGCTTTAGGAGTGTAGACAAACTCGTAATTTATCTACACTATATCTGCACACCGCATTCGGCAAGCTAAATGCACAGCAAGCGCACCGGCCATACTGTGCACAAGCATCAGCCAACGCGGCCATGCGCGCAAGCAATGACAGTAACGGGAGGCCGTTATAACACACGGAGCAACACATTTTTCTACCTCCCGCAACTGTTTTTTCTACCCCACATGACTGAAAATTGCACCGGCGCGCCCCAACTGACGCACACGTATATAATTAAGATGGTGCAAGGGATTGATTGCAGACTGAGAGGGTAGAGATAGAGAGGGTGAACATAGCGTGTAGAGGGTAATATGCGAACAAAGCGTGTAGATGACAAGTGCAGGCAAAGTGTAGATGGTTTTACAAGTTGTATACACGCCATAACAAACTGATTATCAACACATTAAATGCACTTAGTGCAGAGTGCAGACAAAATGGATATAATTACTTTTTAGGGGTAAGCACAAAGCGTGCATACACCATCTGCACAACCGACATTACCCACACCCACTTACTACAATAACAGACAGAAACACAAGCCCCATTGCACCACCATGCCATGAGGCCAATCATACAAAGAAATATCACATTAACCATTCAACCCCATACATCGATGAGGCATTACAAACATCACTTCAAAAGCATCAAACTCTTCGTTGTGCTTTTGGCCTTGGCTTGCGTGCAAACACTTGCAGCAGCCACACAAAATCCGGCCGCAGTGACTGCCCTGCTCAACCGCATTGGTGGCGACGGCACAGCCGACCGCTTTGTCACCATTGTCGACGAGAGTATCAGCAGCAACGGCAAGGAGGCCTTTGTCATTACAAGCCAAGATGGCAAGCCTTGCATCAAGGGCAGCAACATTTCGGCGGTGACAACGGGTATTAACTGGTATCTCAACCACTATGCCCACGTCAATCTGTCGTGGAACAATCTGACCACGGACCTAAGCAGCAAAACACTGCCCGTGCCCACTACCGACGAGACACACGAGAGCAGCGTTGACTACCGCTACTACCTCAACTACTGCACCTTTTCATACTCCATGTCGGTATGGACCTGGGACCGCTGGCAAAAGGAAATTGACTGGATGGCCCTGCACGGCATCAACATGCCGTTGCAGATTGTGGGCCTTGACGTAGTGTGGAGAAATCTGTTGGTCAACGACCTTGGCTACACCAAGGACGAGGCCAACGCATTTATTGCCGGCCCCTGTTTCCAAGCTTGGTGGGGCATGAACAACCTTGAGGGCTGGGGTGGCCCCAACCCCGATTGGTGGTACACACGCCAAGAGGCATTGGCCAAAAAGATTTTGGCCCGCGAGCGCGAACTCGGCATGCAACCCGTACTGCCCGGCTATGCTGGCATGGTACCGAGCAACATCGAAAGCAAAAAGGGCTACAAAGCCAACAACCAGGGCAACTGGTGCAACTTTGTGCGTCCCTACATTCTCGACCCCAACTCCACCGCATTTACCGAAATATCAGCACTCTACTACAAGCGTCTTGAGGAGTTGATGGGCACATCTGAATATTACAGCATGGACCCCTTCCACGAGGGGGCCAACACCGACGGCATTGATGTAGCCTCGGCTTATAGCAAAATAGCCGATGCCATGTACAAGGCCAACAGCAATGGCAAGTGGGTCATTCAGTTTTGGCAATGGAGTGACGCGCAATACAATGTATTAGACAAAGTAGAAAAGGGCAAACTCATTGTGCTTGACCTCTTCAGCGATGCACACACACATTTTAATGATTACAAAGGCCATGATGCCGTTTACTGTGCACTGCCCAACTTTGGTGGCCGCACGGGTTTGTTCGGCCGTCTGTCTAAAATCATGACCGATTTCTTTACACAGAAGTCTACATACAGCAACATCAAGGGCATTGGCGCCACTCCCGAGGCCATTGAGCAAGTGCCTGTACTTTACGATGCCCTGTTCGAACTGCCATGGCGCAGCAGTGCCCCCGACCCCAAGGCGTGGCTTGCCGCATACAGCACAAGCCGCTATGGCACAGCCAATGCCAATGCCGAGGAGGCTTGGGAAAAGATACGCAACTCGGCACTTAATTGTCAAACCGCACTGCAAGGCCCCCACGAGGCGGTGCTCTGCGCACGTCCGAATTTGAGTGTTGGCCAAGTGTCAAGCTGGGGCGGTACTGAGATTTTCTACAATGCGCAAGATGTGCTTGATGCGGCCTACAAAATGCTGCAGGCCAAAGACGAACTGAGCGGCGAAAACTATAGCTACGACCTGACCGACTTTGCACGTCAGGCTCTGACAGACTATGGCTACTATCTGCTCAAAGGCATTAACGAGGCCGCCACAAGCAATAATGCCACGGCCACGGCCTACGCTACGCGTCGCGATGCGTATTTGCAACTCATTCTCGACCTTGATGCGCTGCTCAACACCAACTCCAACTTTATGCTGGGCCGTTGGACCAATATGGCACGCAACATTGCCGACGAAGCCAATGGCACAACTGAAAGTGACAAGCAATGGCTCGAACTTAATAACGCCCGTACACTCATCACGACATGGGGTGAAAACAGCAACAGCGAAGGAGCAGGGTTGCGCGACTATTCATACCGCGAATGGGGCGGCATGCTCAAGGATTTTTACTACAAGCGTTGGAAAGCTTTCTTCGACAATAGAGACAATGGCACCACCCTACCCAACTGGTTTGACAACGATTGGGCATGGGCGCACGATGCCTCACTCAGTTACAGCAATCAACCTACGGGCAACACCGCCGATGTAGCAACAAAACTATTCGGCAAATATTTCATTACTGTCAGCCCGGCCAATGCCAGCTCGCGTTGCTTTTACCGCTATATGAGTACAGACCTTGGCACAGCCCTCAACGTGTCTGCCACTCGTGGCGCAGCATACACCTTCCCCACAACTCTGCCCACGGGAGTGACTGCCACACTGAGCATTGACTTTAACAACGACGGCACTTTTGGCGAAGGCGAGACGGCCGACGGACTTACCATCAACGTGCCTAACACGGCTATTGCCACGCAAGTGGCTGCCCGTCTGACATTGAGCGATGGTACAACGGCCGACTTCAGCATTTTGCTTAAAGACAACATCACCACGGCGCGTACCGTGACCGTAAACTGCGACAACAAGCAAGGCTCTGTGGCCATTGAGGGCAGCGACGCACTCAGCGTGACAAACACCGAGGCGGTAAGCCTCAAAGCCACACCTGCTGGCAGCTATGACTTTAAGAATTGGACCGATGCCAACGGCAATGTGGTAAGTACCGCCAATCCCTACATATATGGCGGAGCTGATGCGGCTACCTTCACAGCTAATTTTGTAAGTAACAAGTGGAGCACGCCTGCTGAGAACACAAGCGAAATACATGTTATCGACTCTCATGGTCAATATCTGAAATCACTGACTTTCAAGCAGAACAACAGCGAAGAGCTGAATGTTTACTCTACAGACGAATGTCCAAGTTCATTGTTCCACACCACCAAGATGGCTGAGGCTGCCAAAGGTAGCGAAATCACCTTGCACTGGTTGGGTGCAGGCGGCATGGGGTATACCAACTTGTCGGCCTACATTGACCTGAACAGCGATGGCGACTTTGACGATGAGGGCGAACTGATAAAGGTTGAGGGCGAAAAGGAAAAACAAAACCCCCAACTCAACGACTACACGCTCAAGGTGCTGTTGCCCTACGATATGCCCGAGGGCGTTACGCACATACGTCTGCGTCTTGATGGTGCTTGGCAAAAGGGGTACGATGCCCAAACGGGTGCCATGCCTGCCGACAATGAATTGATGCGTATGGCCTATGATGTGCCTGTCGACGTTTTGCCTCAATCCTCAGCCCCGTGCACCGTGACTGTGAAGGCTGATGGCAGCGGACACGGCACGGCTGATGCTAATGGCCAGACTGCTACCTATACCTATAAAGCTGGCGAGAGCATTGTGCTGCGCGCCTACCCTGCCGACGGCTACCGCGTGTATTGGACCGACCAATATGGCCGACGCATACCACAAAGCTGGATTGATGGCAACTATCTTCGCTTCAAGGCTCCCGAGAACGGCACTTACACGGCCAACTTTGAGGTTTCGGATTTGACCTTTGGCTCATGGAAGTTTAACTACCAATATGATGACAATGGCATCACACTGACCAAAGTGCTCAGCGGCAAAGGTGAACTGACAATTCCTGCAAGCTATGAGGGGCGCCCCATCGTGGGCATCGCCCCAACAGCTTTGCACGGACAAACGGCACTCACAAGTCTCTCGCTCTCTGAAAATATCAAGCAACTTGGCGGTTCGGGCCTTGTGCTCAAAGATATAACAGGCGCAAAGATTAAGAACGCACCTATCGCACTACCTGATACACTTAAAAACAATAAGGATTGGCAAGTTAGCTTCAAGGTGCAGAACAATGGCAACACTTTTAACAAATGGGGCTCAAGTTTGTTAGCCACAGGCAGCATTGCCTTGGACGAATACTATCATAACGGCTTCCAGTTTTATCTGAAGAAAGACGGAAGCCTCATCATTAAGACAAATGGCAATAAGGAAACGACGCTGACTGCCACACAAAATGTGTCGAGTTTTGACTTGAAGATTTCGCACACGAAAGATGGCACGCTGACCTTTACGGTTGACAATGGCACAACGACCGAAACGCACACCGAACAGTCGTACCAGCTTAATGATATTACGCAATTTAGCACCGCACTGCCCCAAGGCATCAATATTGAGAACCTTTGCGTTAGCATACCCAGTATGGCCGTTAACCCCTTCAAAGGTTGCACAAACTTGGCAAGTGTAAGTGTGAACATTGACAATGCCACCTACAAGAGTATTGACAATGTGCTGTACACAGCAGATGGCAAAACGCTCCTGGCCCGTCCTGAGGGATTGGCTCAAGCACTCAGTTTGCCAGCTGAAGTAAAAGTGATTAACACGCATGCCTTCACCAACACGCAGAACTTGCGTTGCATCATTGCCAACACAAGTGAACCTGCGCTTATGTTGAATGAAGCTTTTGATAACAATACCATATATGTGCAGACGGCACCTGAAAATGCTGCCGCTTACCGCAAAGCATGGTCGCTGCCTGTGGTGTTTGATGTGGAGGCTACTGGCTCATTGAGCGAAACCGATGCGACCCTGCTTGCAGACGGCGACGCAGTAAACCTTAATGCTACTGCCACGCAAAGCGGTACCGCACCCACACTTGCCACCACGCAAAAGGTGTGGCTGACTACCACACTGTCTGCCAACGAGAAGCGCCCTTTTTGCTTTCCGTGCACACCGAGCAAACTTTGGGTTGAAGGCGTCGGTACGGCTGACCTCAGCGCACTGAAATTGTTCACCTTCAATGGCAAATCGTTTGATGATGTGTCGGCCATCGCAGCAGGCTCGTATTTGGTGCAAGTGCCCGAAGCTTGGGACAACCGCACGCTCACCTTTGAGTTTGACAAGACGCTTGATAAAGCCACTACTGGCAGCGCCCCAAGTTTTTATGGCAATGCCACTACAAAAACCATTAGCGTAGAAGCACCTTACTATACCTACGACGAGAGTGAAAATGAGTTTGTGGCACATAACACTGGCAGCGCACTGACCTTATACCCTTTCATGGCTGCCATCAAGGCAAGCTCTGTAACAAACAACATTGATGGTCCGAGCCCGGTGGTTTACCACAAAGTGAGCAGCGTGACACCGCTGCGCTCATATCTGATTGTGGCAACCGACGACGATGGCAATGCATACTACATGAATGTAGACAATATCACAAATTATAAAATTGAAGGTAAAAGCACTGCTGTCAGCAATGACGAAATCACATTGATTACCGACACAAAAGCCTGGTTCGTTCCCTCTCTTAATACAAAGAACGAAACCAAATTTGAGACTGTTCCTGGTGGAAACTATTTGAACGCCAACTCAAAAGGGTTAACACTTGGCAAGAGTTGTACCTTTACACTCAGCAACAACGGCGATCAGACATTCAAACTGACCAACATCACCAGCAAGGACAAATATTATATTCACTTTGACAAGAGTACAAAAAAATTTACGAGCACAAACAAAAGCGTACTTAATGCGAGTGAGACAGATTGCTTCAGCCTGTTTGAGCGCGAGCCACTTGCCTACATCAATATAACAGCTCCAGAGGGTTATGCTACATTCTACAACAAAGACAAATTCTACCTACCCGAAGGCATTGAAGTGACTGCCATATCGGGTGCTGAGAATGGAAAACTTGCCATGGAATGGGTGACAAAGGCTAAGGAAGTCAACACCATAATAGATGCCGGTAGTGCCCTGTTGGTAAAGAGCAGCAATTTGGGACAGTATCCGTGTCACAAAGCATGGTTCACCCCACCATCGGCAACTAAATTTGAAAAGAACTGCCTCTTCGGTACCGAAAGAGACAAGATGATTGAAGCTGATGACGACAGTTTCTTCTATCAGCTGACATACGGCACCATTGACGGCAAACGCACATTTGGCTTTTTCTGGGCTGAGGCTGATGGTGCACCATTCATCAACAAAGGTGGTAAAGCTTACCTCAAACTGCCTAAGAATGTGGCAAACAATGCTCAAGGCTTTGCATTGCTGCCAACCACCACAGGCATTGGCGCGGTATCTGCCGACAATCACGCGCCCTCAGCAATCTTTACACTCGACGGCAGAAAGCTGCAAGCTAAGTCTGTTGAGGAGCTGCCTGCCGGTGCATACATCGTAAATGGCAACAAGATTATTGTAAAATAACAGGACCATTACTTACGTAATGCCCGTAGCTATAAAGGAACGACCTCCGTCAGGTGCTTTACACACCTTGACGGAGGTCGCCTTTTGCAATGCACTTTATGCCCCGACTTGGTTCACGCAAATGCGCTCGCTACATTTTAGCGCACAAAAAGTTTTGTGCATCGCTTATCTTACACTACCTTTGTAGTAGTAAATTACAACAACAATTATATGAACAAGCAACAACTCATTGACAACATTCGCGCCAAGCACTCTTTTCTGTGTGTTGGCTTAGATACAGACTTGAAGAAGGTGCCCGAACACCTGCTCAAGGAAGAAGACCCCATCTTTGCCTTCAACAAGGCCATTATCGATGCCACAGCCCCTTATTGTGTGGCATACAAGCCCAACTTGGCATTTTATGAGTGCTTCGGCTTGAAGGGCTGGACTGCTTTTGAAAAGACAGTGCGCTACATCAAGGAAAACTATCCCGACCAATTTATCATAGCCGATGCCAAGCGCGGCGACATTGGCAATACTTCTGCCATGTATGCCCGCTCCTTCTTTGAAGAGATGAACATCGATTCGCTGACAGTGGCACCCTATATGGGCGAGGATAGCGTGACCCCATTCCTGCAGTATGAAGGCAAGTGGGTTATTTTGCTCGCTCTCACCAGCAACAAAGGTTCACACGACTTTCAGCTGACCGAAGATGCCGAAGGCGAACGTTTGTTTGAGAAGGTGTTGCGCCGCTCACAGCAATGGGCTGACGACAAACAAATGATGTATGTGGTAGGTGCTACACAGGGCCGCTTGTTTGAGGATATCCGCAAAATTGTGCCCAACCACTTCTTGCTCGTACCCGGTGTTGGCGCACAAGGCGGCTCACTGCAGGAGGTTTGCAAATATGGCATGACCAAGGACTGTGGCTTGCTTGTCAACTCCTCACGAGGCATCATCTATGCCGACAACACCGAAAACTTTGCACAGGTGTCGGCACAGAAAGCGCACGAATTGCAGCAGCAAATGCAAATCGAACTGGCCAAGGTTGGCTTGTAACACGTTGTTGGGACATTAACCAAACACAAGGGCGTGTCAAATTGCAGTATCTATCATTCTCTGCAATTTGACACGCCCACTCTTTTTATCGTGAAGTAAGTGTGATGCAACCGCGCCTTATTTATCGGCTATTTATGATTTCGGAAATCAGGTATCTCAACCGGCATTCCACCCTGAATGGCCGACTTTTGTGTCAACTCTGCCAAACACGACCACTCGGCGGCATCATACACGTCCATGTCGAGCGGCGAACCATTGTTCAAGCAATAAATCAAGCGCGCGTCCATGGCATAGTTCATCTCGTTGGGAACACCAAGCGCATGGCCCTCCTGCCAGAGCAAAGCTGCCGGTTGTGTGGCATAGTGTTGCATGGCGTCGAGTGCCTCAGCCCCAGTCAATGGCTCACCCTCTGCCCTCTGCAAGGTGGGGAGGGGGTATTTCTGCACAAAGGCTTTCGTGCCACAAACGGTCTGCAGGCGATTGTACGGGCGGGGGGTGGTGACATCGAGCTGCAACATGATGCTCACACCATTGCGTGTTTGTATCAAAGCAGTGTTGATGCGCCCCATGACATCAGTTTCATCGCCCTCGAAAGCCCCCTTTGCCGTAACCGACACAAGTGAAACCATGCGGTCGGCATGATGGAAGTCTAACAACTGTGCTATCGGCCCAATGGCATGGGTGGGATAAGGATTGCCCCCATGAGCTGCACAAGAGTGCACCATCCAGTTACGCTGGGTGTCGCTATGATAGCACCCCGTGGGCTGTGGCGATTTGATGTGGTGAATGTAGGCTCCCTCGCAATGGGTGATATGCCCGAAGTGGCCCTGACGAGCCATCTCTAACGTTTCGAGAGCAAACAAATCGTAGCAACAATTCTCGGTCATGAACAAATGCCGCCGTGTGCGTTCTGCGGTTTCGACCAACTGCCAGCATTCTGCTACGCTTGTGGCTGCAGGCACCTCAACGGCTACGTGCTTACCACAATTCATGGCTTCGACAGCAATGACAGTGTGCCACCGCCATTCTGTACAGATGTACACCAAATCGATATCTGCCAACTGACAAGCCTCCTTCCATGCCTCTGCACCTTGCATGGCACGTGCCAACGGACGCCCCGTCGCTGTCAATTTGGCATTGGCCGCGTCAAGGCGTTGCTTGTCTATGTCTACAAGACAACAGATTTCAGCATTCTTTATGTACTGATAGCGTTCGAGTGTCTTCATACCACGATTGCCAAGGCCTATCAAGGCTATGCGTACAACAGGTATTGGTTGACAAGCGAGTAGTTGTGCTGATGGCATAATGTGATAACGGTTTTTCATTAGCAGCATTTGACTGCTTTATATATTAAAAAAGTGGACGTGCCCTTTCAGACACATCCACTCTACCACTTGGGTGTTACCTTGCCCTTTGATAAGATCGATCTTTATTAGAGCGCGAGTAAGGAGAATTACTTGCGGCTCTTGCCGTAACGGCTCATGAACTTGTCCACACGACCTGCGGTGTCCACCAGCTTTGACTTGCCAGTGTAGAAGGGGTGTGAAGTGCTTGAGATTTCAAGCTTTACTACGGGATAAGTCTCGCCTTCGAATTCAACTGTATCAGTTGTCTTGCAAGTTGAACGTGAAAGGAACATATCGCCGTTGCTCATGTCCTTAAATACTACGGGACGATAATTCTCAGGGTGAATACCTTTTTTCATTGTGCTATAGCTTTTATGGTTTATCAAATTGTTTTGGTAACAACTTAGTGTAATGGTCTGATAATCGGCTGCAAAAATACGACATTTTGAGTAAAGAGCCAAATATCTATCTTTTTTTCTTTGGCATTCACGCGTTAAGCCTTAACTTTGCCTATATGAAACGATTATTGTTGTTGGCCATTTTGCTCAGCAGCCTTATGCCGCGCTGCATGGCCCAGACACTTGATATATACTTTGTCAATGCACCGAAGAGTGTGCTTCCGCTACTCGACCGAACAGCACGACTCGACTTGATGGACTTGTATGCCAGCGGACTTCCAGTCAAGGCCGAAAACCTGTATGGCGGGCAATCTGAACTGCTGAAAAAGACAAGCGATTACCTGATGCTCAAGACATCGGACGCCGGCACATGGCAACTGAAAGTGCTGACTGCCGGACACGACACGCTACTTGTTTGCATACAATCGGTTGAAGCCGATGGCGTGTCGTCACGCATCAGTGTATATCAGAATGATTGGAAAATGGTTAAGCGCGACATGCCACATCTCACTAACGAGAAGTTTGTGAAGAACAGCACCGAAGTGACAGACTTTGACAGACAAAGACTGATGCCCACACTACTGCATCTGCCTATACAAGCCACATGGCACGCTGACGAACCGGTAATAACTTTCTGTCTGAGCCTGAACAGTCTGCCGAAAGAATATATCAATTTGGCAAGGGAACTCACGAAAAACATATCTTACAAATGGCAGTCTGGCAAATTTGTCGCACAGCCCTAATACATACGAACACAACAAAAGTTATACATGAACAAGCATTTGATGGCAGCAACCCTGCTGGCCCTGACACCGCTTTGCAGCCTTGCCGAAAACGAAATATCAGACAACAACCCTTATAATAACCCCGACTACGAAACTGCTGGTTACACCCTCAGAGCCAAAGGCAACTCTAAACTCATGCAGCAGATGCAACCGACTATCAAATTTGGCGGTTACATCATGGGCAAATACAGCATCAGCGACCGCAGCGGTCAGAACACCAATGGCGGTTTCGACCTGCGCTTTATACGTCTGTATGCCGACGGCCACGTTTACAAAGACTTTTACTACAAACTGCAGATGGAGGTCAATGGCGCACCGGGTGAGAACAAGGGGCCGCGCGTATTGGACGCCTTTATTGAATGGCAAAAGTTCAAGTTCTTCCGCGTCAAGTTGGGCCAGTTCAAGCGGTCATTCGGCTTTGAAAATCCCATGAGTCCATTGGCCATCGGCATGGGCAGCTATTCACAAGCTACCATGAAATTGGCCTCGATAAACGATCGTAACGGCGAGGGTGGCTACAACAAGAGTTCGGGACGCGACCTTGGCGTGCAAGTGCAAGGCGACTTTATCACAGCCCCCGACGGACACAACTGGCTGCACTATCAGTTGGGCGTATTCAACGGACAGGGCATCAACCATACTGACAAGGATCACCACAAGGACTTAATTGGTGGATTGTGGTTCTCTCCCATAAAAGACCTTTGCATTGGCGGTTTTGGGTGGAACGGCAAATATACCAACGAGAAATATAATGCCACTGACCCAGCCTCGCTCAAAAGTGTAAAACGCGTGCGGTGGGGAGCTGGTCTGAAATATGAAAGTGACTGGACGGTGCGCGGCGAATATATGAGCTCGGTGGGCGGCGTCGTGACGAACGCTACCGAACCCGACCGCTCTGACGCATGGTATGCCACACTCGGTGTGCCCGTGGCAAAGGGCTTGAAAATATATGGACGCTATGACTGCTACCGCAACGACAAACACTCGTGGAAATCGTTGCGCACAGATTATGGCTTGTCGGGCAATTACACCCTGGGCAAGAACCTCATATTCCAACTCAACTACACCTTCACCGACGACCGTTCGGCACGCCATGCCACAAATCCGAAGGACTCACACTACAACACATTTGACGTGCAAGTGACAGCACGTTTCTGACGCCAATCAAACTATTTGGAGGCTAAGGAGTTATAAACACACAACAAAGTAAAGAGTATTATGGGCGAATTGAAAAGACTTGAGACTGAGCGTCACGACTTTGTCAAAGCGCTGCACAACATTTACAACAACGAGCATATACGTCCCCAGCAGGCTGAGGCACGTAAATTGGCCGACTTTATAGCAAGCGCCATCGAAACCGACAACTCGCTGCTACGCAACGAATTTGGACATAACCGCATCGTACTCGCCCTGCAAGCCATCTGTTTGGCTGAACAGGAGATTGGTTTGCGTGGCCATTCGCTCACAGCCTACTTGCTGCGCGCAGTTATACGCAAGCCAGAACAATGTGCACTCGTAGAGCGCTACTTTGGCCAGGACGTGGCCAACACGCTGCAAGGTTTTCTGCGTGTTGAAGCCATCGAGGTTAAAACCGAAGCCATGCGCACCGACAACTTCCGCAACCTGCTCATTTCACAGGCTGGCGACATGCGCATCATTCTCATGCTCATTGCCGACAGTGTAAACTTGATGCGTCAGATCAAGGACGTTGAAAACATTGAAGCCCAACGACGTGTCAGTACCGAGGCGGCATGGCTCTACGCACCTCTGGCCCATAAGCTGGGACTTTACAAGCTAAAGAGTGAACTTGAGGACCTCAGTCTCAAATACCTGGAGCACAATGCCTACTATATGATTAAGGAGAACCTTAATGCTACAAAGCGGGCCCGCGATGCTTATATCGAAAACTTTATTGCTCCTATCCGCAAAATGCTTGATGCCGAGGGACTGCGTTACCACATGAAGGGGCGCACAAAGAGCATACACTCCATTTGGCAGAAGATGAAGAAGCAGCAATGCGGCTTTAACGGGGTGTACGACTTGTTTGCCATACGCATCATTCTCGACTCTCCGCTCGAGAAGGAGAAGGAACAGTGCTGGAAAGTGTTCTCTCTCATAACCAACAAATACGAAAGCAATCTGAAACGCTTGCGCGACTGGCTCACTGTGCCCAAGAGCAACGGCTACGAAAGTTTGCACATCACCGTCAAAGGCCCCGAGGACAAATGGGTCGAAGTGCAGATACGCACCGAGCGCATGGACGAAATTGCCGAACATGGCTTGGCAGCTCACTGGCGCTATAAAGGCGTCAAAAGCAGCGGTGGTGGTGTGGACTCCTGGTTGGCCGACATTCGCTCAGCACTCGAAACTGGCAACGAGGGGTTGCTCACACAAAGTTTGAGTTCTGACCTCAAGGAACAAGATGTGTACGTGTTCTCGCCCAAAGGCGACTTATACCGTCTGCCACCCCACTCTACCGTACTCGACTTTGCATACACCATACACACGGGGGTTGGAAATCGCTGTGTGGGCGGGCGCATCGACGGCAAAAACTTCCCGATACGCCAACAACTCGAAAGCGGACAGACTGTCGAAATTCTTACCTCGAACAACCAAAAGCCCAAAAGCGAGTGGATAAACATTGCGCAATCGAACCATGCGCGCTCAAAAATACGTGCCGCAGTGCGCGAACTCACAGCGGGCGAGATAGCACTTGGCAAAGAGACGCTTGAGCGTAAAATGAAGAACCGCAAGCTGGAGTGGGACGAGGCTCTTATCAACCAGCTTATAAAGAAATTAGGATATAAGGAAAGCTTTGACTTTTTCAGAGCCCTTGGCGACGACAAGGTTGACATTAACCGCGTCATAGACACCTACATCGAACTGGGCAAGCGCGAACAAGGATTGGCCGAACGTGCCGCCACCCGCTCGGCTGAAGAGTTCAGCATGGACAGCGAAGTTGTGGCAAAGGCTAAAGGCGATCAGGACGAACTCGTTATCGGGCGCGACCTCAAAGGCCTCGACTACCAACTGGCACGCTGCTGCAACCCTGTGTATGGTGACGATATATTTGGCTTTGTAACCGTCAATGGCGGTATCAAAATTCACCGCACGAGCTGCCCCAACGCCCCAGCATTGCGCCAACGATTTGGCTACCGCGTTGTCAAGGCTCGTTGGGCTGGCAAGGGACAAGGCTCCTACCCCATCACACTACACATTGTGGGACAAGACGACCTCGGCATTGTCAACAACATAACCTCTATCATATCAAAAGAGGAACATATCATGCTGCGCAGCATCAACATCGACTCTAACGATGGCCTGTTCTCGGGCATACTTACCATCTTGGTCGACGACACACAACGCCTTACAGGGCTCATAAAAAAGCTGCGCACCGTTAAGGGGGTCAAGGCCGTAAGCCGCAGTTAACAAAACACCCTATCAAAAGAAATGGCGTCAGCACTTTATAAAAAAGCAAACATGGCCACATGGCAAGCAGCAAGACTACTGCTTGTCATGTGGCTTTCTGCTTTTTCGCCATTCGTTGTTCACGCACAAAATACAACCCCACACCCCGAACGTCTGATATTCCATTTTGCCGACAGTATCAATGCCCTGCTTGGCAACACTGCACATGGCCACAATATTGACGAATGCACCACCACATTATACCTAAAACACAATATGTTCACCAAGCGCCGTGGCCCTATTGTGCGCTATATACCCAACATGCCGCGCCTCGAACGCGGCATGCACCACTACCAGACTGAGGTACAAATGCGAATACAGTTTCACCCATATGGCGAAACTGACTGCAAAATCGTAGCGTGCAACTCAAACGCACCTTATTTACAGCCCGAACGGTTTGGCTCTTGGGGGCGGTTTAGTTTCCAAATATATCAGCCCAAACTGTTCATCGACCGTTTGCTCAATCCCTTCAGCCGCCGCAACAGTATTTACTACAAATATACGGTGCGGCAAACCATGCCAATCCATGACGCGAAACCCACAACCATGCGTGTGGACATTCGGCCACGTTTCAACAACGACCAGTTGGCCAAGGGATATGCCGACATCAATATGCACACTGGCGCCGTAGTACATTTTGAGTTATCCTTTCACCACCAACTGCAAAACATCACCGTTAACGCCCAAATTGGTCAAGAAGGTTACCAGCAACTCGTGCCGACAACCATGCGCACCACATCAGATTTCAAGTTATTCGGGAACCGAGTTTATGAAATCTGCGACATCTACCCCACATACAATTTCAAATGCCCCACAGCCACACTGCATAACAAGAAGCGCCAGTACGACCTTACACAACAATGCGTATTACGCATCGACACCACCCATGTCAATTTGTCCGCCGCCTACTTTGATACAATACGGCCCGTT
>ERZ1031719.404-NODE-404-length-17767-cov-31.058548_pt1 | contig 17767 bp, 17 predicted proteins | sample MGYA00516702_ERZ1031719 | MGnify/ENA primary metagenome ERZ1031719 (study PRJEB33719, sample SAMN04261227) | wastewater metagenome | biome: rural village; feature: human; material: feces | host: Homo sapiens | place: El Salvador | collected 2013-01-07 ...
CCACTTTCAGCAAATCAGAAATCCGTATTAAGGTTTCCAAGTCTGGTTGGCAAGTATTGGTGCACCATTTGGAAATGGTTGCTTGGTCTTTACCCAACATTTCTGCCAACCACTTGTTTGAGCGCTTGGTTACTGCCAACATTATTTTCAATCTGTTTACATATTTCTTTGCCATACATTATTATAAAATAGGTGAATACGCTTGCAAAAGTACGAAAATAATTTCAGAGAAAGGCACAAAACCCTCAAAATCTTTGCAAAACAAGCAAATAATTGGGTTTTTCTCAATATTATTCCTTTCATTGATAATCATAAAATACGAGCGAAAAAGGTTGTTTTGGAACTTTTTGAATTACTACTAACAGAGAGAGATGACATAAATATCATTTCATTGACCTGAACAATCAAAAGACAAAATCGGAAATTTATCGTTGTTTTCAGTGTTAATTTATGTTTTCTTTTGTTTTCATTTTGGGGTTTCTTGTTTTTGTTGTTCCTAATTTGTTTCTTTCGTCATTTCGTCATCCTAATTAGTATTGATTATCAGCACATTACGGACAATCAGTAAGATTTCAAGAAGAAGATAATGCTCACCGTCGGTGCTTGTATTTTCTTGATTGCGGCAGCGAACGCATTGCCTTTGTTCTTCGGTATCACTAACTAATCGTAAGTTTTCGCTATGGCACAGAGTAATGAGGCTATGCAGGGATGCCAGATGTTCACAGGCTTGCAGCGACCATTGGAGTTCATGGGACTTCAGGGGCGTTATATCACATGGGCTGCCATAACGGCAGGTGTCGGCATCCTTGGATTCATGTTGGTTTATGCTTTGGTGGGGTTCATCATCGCCCTTGTGTTCACGGTTGTTTCCCTCAGTATCGGAATTGGGTTGATAATGATAAAGCAGCGGCGAGGACTTTACACGAAGAAGACCGACAAGGGAATCTTTATCTATGCCTACGGCGAACGTATCTGATAGAAATGAAATGGAGGTAGGCTTGTCCTGAATAGCAGGAAGAAGCCTACCTTTCAATGTTTAATTTAATGAATAATGATTAGAAATATGAACGGACGAATCTTGATAGTGACGATGCATAATAAGTATCGTGAGAGACAAGTTTACATCATGCCAGAGACTTTTGCCGTGGAGGTGGAAACCAATGGAACGGAAATTTATGTCTCTTTTAAGAGGTTTGTGGATGACAAGGAAAAAATAGCCTCGATGGTGGTAATGACGGAAGACTGCGATACAGATGTTCTCACTCAGGAAGCCTTATGTAAATTCCAGTCGAAGTTGGTTGACGAGGTTTGCCAAGGAATCTGCAAGCATCTTCTTCAGCGAGAGCAAGATGGTCCTCTCTTTTATAACTTGGAACATTATGCCATGGCTTGGGTTGAGCCAACGAAATCTATTTATAATTCACTTGTCTATGACAAAAGCAACTTAAAGCAATGATTGTATATGCCGTAATAATTTTTGTCGCCGTATGTATAGGCATGGCCATCTCGGTCTATGCCTTTGGAACAGGCAGCAAGCGAGCCAAGATCTTCAAGGAAATCTATTTCTCCGTCGAGGACATTGATAGTGTTGGAGTTCTCTACACGAAGACTGGCGAGTTCTCCGCAATTCTTGCCATGCAAAATCCTGTGCAGAAATATTGTGCGGACATCAATGAGTATGGTTCTTTCTCCAACTTGATGACCTCTCTCATGGCGACCTTGGGAGAAGGCTATGCAATCCATAAGCAGGACATCTTGACAAGAAAGAATTTCCATTCTTGCGACGAGGGAAACAAGGAGTTCCTTTCACGGAGCTATTTCAAGTATTTCGAGGGAAGGGAGTATAAGGACTGTACGACCTATATTACCATTACCCAAGAAAACAAGAAAAGCAGGTTGTTCAGCTATGACGGCAAGAAGTGGAAGGATTTCCTTGTAAAGGTCGGTAAGGTGAGAGACCAGTTAAGGGACAGGGGCATCAACTCGAAGTTCTTGACGGCGAAGGAAGCTAAGTTCTTTGTTGACCAGTATCTTTCCCAGGACTATACAAGCGAGCATGTTTCCCTGAATAATTTCAAGGTCGGTGAGGAGCAAATCGGTGTCGGCGAAAGAAAGTTCAAGATATACAGCCTTGTCGATGTCGATAGCGTCGTCTTGCCGACGCTGATAAGACCCTATACGAACATAGAGGTCAACAACATTTGCATGCCTGTTGACTTGTTGGCGTTGATAGACAATGTTCCCGAAGCCAAGAGCGTCGTGTTCAACCAAGTGGTCTTTCTGCCGAGTCAGAAGCAGGAGATGAGCAAGCTCGCCAAGAAAAAGAACCGCCATTCCTCGTTGCCGAATCCAAGTAACCAGATTGCTGTGGATGATATAACGAGGGTTGAGGAACTTGTTGCAAGGGAGAGCAAGCAGCTTGTCCATTGTCATTTCAACTTGGTAGTGACTGTTGATAAGGATGTGGACATCCAAAAATGCACCAATTATCTGGAGAATGCTTTTGGTCGCATAGGAATCCAGATAAGTCAAAGGGCGTATAACCAGTTGGAACTCTTCGTGGGTTCTTTTCCTGGTAATTGCTATTCCATGAACAAGGATTATGACAGGTTCTTGACCCTTGGCGATGCGGCAGGATGCTTGATGTACAAGGAGAAACTTCCCAAGAGCGAGGACACGCCTTTGAAAGTCTATTATACAGACCGTCAAGGTGTTCCTGTTGCCATAGACATATCGGGAAAGGAGGGAAAGAAAAAGTTGACGGACAACAGCAACTTCTTCTGTCTCGGTCCTTCTGGTTCAGGAAAGAGCTTCCACATGAACAGCGTCGTTCGCCAGTTGTGGGAGCAGAACACGGATGTCGTGATGGTTGATACAGGAAATTCCTATGAGGGGCTATGTGAGTATGTGGGTGGTAAGTACATCAGCTATACGGAAGAGCATCCTATCACCATGAATCCTTTCAAGATTCAGCGTCAAGAGTTGAATGTGGAGAAGATGGACTTCTTGAAGAACTTGGTCATGCTCATATGGAAAGGCAATGCCGCCGTCCCTTCCAAGATAGAGGAACTGCTTATCGAGCAAGTCATCAAGGAATACTACGAGGCATATTTCATGGGCTTCAAGGGATATAGCAAGACCCAGATAGAAGCCTTGCACAAGAAATTCTTGATAGAGACAGCCACTGAGGGCAAGCCTACGGACACCAATGAAGATGTAGAGGAAAGAATATGGAGTAAAATCAAGGACATGGAAGACCGTCGCAAGGCATTGGTAGTAGATGAACTATCCTTCAATTCCTTCTTTGAGTATAGCACGGCGAGGCTTCCCTATATCTGTAGCGAGAACAGGATTACTGGTATCGACATGTCATCGTACAATTTTTCCATGTCTGAGTTCTATCGGGGAGGAACCTATGAGAGAACCCTGAACGAGAACATCGATTCCTCGTTGTTCGATGAGACGTTCATCGTATTCGAGATAGACACCATCAAGGGTGCGCCCGTCAAGGCTGCATAAATAACTATTCCACTGGCAAGGAATTAGGCAAGTGTACATTGAAAAGACCTATCATCCGCCTACTTATCCATTCAACGAAAGACGATGGGGAGTGTAGCATGTAGGAAATCCATAAGTCAATCAGCTATCAGATTGCGACTGAATGGTGGGATGAAAAGATAGACAAAGGATAAAATCTATACTGATTGAATGATAGTCCAAGCGGTATCTGCGCGTACCTGCAACGTAAGATAGCTAAACTCGTTGTATCGTGACACTCATTTTCCAGTCTTTGAGGAGAATAGAGCATGTACTTGTCACGACGCATCTGCAATAAGCAGAAAAGGACGAAAGTCATATCCTCCTGTCTATCAGGCAAGAGTTATTATGCAAGCAAACGGGGATTGCCTAAATCGGAAAGCCACTTGTAAGGCTATGAGGTGCAGACCTCTGAATATCTGACAAGGCAACGGAGCCTCCGTAGTAGTCCGAGCAGGATAATGACCTGCACATGGCAAAGGGAGGCAGTTAATTCTTTTAATACAATTAATGAAAAATGTGTGAGACATTATGAGAAATTCAGAAAGAGTATTAAACAGTCTGGCTATACACAGCCGACAACCGAACTATAAATTTGAGCGGCTTTACCGCCTGCTCTTCAATGAACAGATGTACTATGCTGCCTATCAGCGCATTTATGCAAAGGAGGGTAACATGACCAAGGGGGCAGACAACGCCACCATTGACCACATGAGTATATCACGCATTGAAAAACTGATAATTTCGTTGAAAGACGAGTCATATCAGCCCATACCGTCAAGGAGAGTTTATATTCCCAAGAAGAATGGGAAGAAACGACCTCTTGGCATACCCACATTCAACGACAAACTTCTGCAAGAAGTTGTCAGAATGATTTTGGAAGCGATATATGAAGGTAGCTTTGACAACAATTCCCATGGTTTTAGACCCAAGCGAAGTTGTCATACAGCCTTGCAACAAATTCAAAAGTCATTCAATGGGACACGTTGGTTCATAGAAGGGGACATCAAAGGCTTCTTTGACAATATCAATCATAACACATTGATAGACATTTTAAGGAAGCGAATTGACGATGAGCGTTTTCTTCGATTGATACGCAAGTTCCTCAATGCGGGATTTATTGAAAATTGGGTATTCAACAAAACATATAGTGGCACGCCACAAGGTGGAATAATCAGCCCGATATTGGCAAACATCTACCTTGACCAACTTGACACTTATATGCGTGAATACATCCAAAAATTCAACAAGGGCAAGGAAAGAGCAGACAATCCCGAAAGGGTGAAATTTGAGTACGGCAAAAGTCGTGCAGTGTTGAAACTCAAAGCGGTAACAGACAGGGAAGAGCGCAAATCCATAGTCAAAGAAATAAAACAATTTGATAAGGAAAGAGCAAAAATTCCTTGTGGTGTGGATATGGATGCAAATTTCAGACGCCTAAAATATGTACGGTATGCAGATGATTTTCTGTGTGCTGTCATTGGAACAAAGAAAGAGGCGGAAGCCATCAAGCAGGACATCAAAAAGTTCCTTGCCGAGAAGCTTTCGCTTGAACTTTCAGATGAGAAGACACTCATTACACATGGAAGAAAGTCTGCAAAGTTCCTCGGCTATGAAATCTATATCCGCAAATCTGTATTGACCAAGAGAAACAAGGCTGGCAGATTGACAAGACCCTTTAATAATAAGGTGTACTTGAAGATGCCGACGCAAGTGATTAGAAAGAAACTCCTTGACTATGGTGCATTGGAGATAAAGATGCACAATGGAAAGGAGTTTTACAAGCCTAAGCACCGACCATATCTCATCAACAGTGATGACTTGGAAATCTTGGAAAGATACAATGCTGAAATAAGAGGTATCTATAACTTCTATTCAATAGCAAACAATTGTCATTCGCTTCATACATTCAAGTATATCATGGAGTATAGCATGTACAAAACCTATGCGTCCAAGTATAGAAGTTCTGTAGTGCAAATCTGCAAGAAATACAAGAAAGACGGAGTGTTCACAGTAAGCTATAAGAACAGAAAAGGACAAACCTTAAAGAGGCAGTTTTACCACGATGGGTTCAAGCGTAAGAAACAAGAATATGGAGATTGCTATGACAGATTACCTGTTCAATACTTTTACCACGGAACAAGTCTTATCGACAGATTAAAGGCAAACCGTTGTGAATTGTGTGGAAAGGAAAACGTAAAACTTGATATGCACCATGTGAGAAAACTCAAAGACCTTCAAGGAAAGGAAGATTGGGAACGCCACATGATTGCACGCAAGCGTAAGACGATAGCTTTATGTCGTAGCTGCCATAAGAAAGTCCATTACGGTAGTATAGACTGATAGAATTAATGGAGAGCCGGATACGCCGAAATGTGTAAGTCCGGTTCGGGGGCGAGCATTTGGAAACCTACCATAGTAATATGGCAAGGCGCTGGGTGCTTAGCCTACACAATAAAACTCTGTTTCCGCTTGTCACCCTCATCATCATGGATGTTTTCATCCAGAAGATGCGAATCAAGAACCGCAAGGTGCTTGTCATCGAGGAGGCATGGAAGGCGGTTGCTTCTCCGATGATGGCGGAGTACATCAAGTACCTGTATAAGACCGCCCGAAAGTTCTGGGCGATGGTCGGTGTGGTAACGCAGGAGTTGCAGGACATTATTGGCAGCCCCATTGTCAAGGAAGCCATCATCAATAACTCGGACATCACGATACTGCTTGACCAGGGAAAGTTCAAGGAGCGATTCGATGACATCAAGGCTGTCCTTGGCTTGACAGATGTCGAGTGCAGCAAGATATTCACCATCAACCGCTTGGAGAACAAGGAGGGACGAAGTTTCTTCAGGGAAGTTTTCATACGCCGTGGCTTGGTCAGCGATGTCTATGGTGTCGAGGAGCCAAGGGAGTGCTACATGACCTATACGACGGAACGAGCGGAGAAGGAGGCTTTGAAACTGTACAAGGAAGAGTTGCGTTGCTCTCACCAGAAAGCCATCGAAGCCTATTGCCGTGACTGGAACCTTTCTGGCATTGACAAATCACTTGCCTTTGCCCAGAAAGTTAACTCGGTAGGTCATGTTTTGAATATACAACAACAAAATAGTTAAGAACAATCATGAGAAAGTTTGTAGCCATACTGTTAACCCTCGCTCTGACAGCCCTCACTGTCAGGGCGCAGTATGCGAGTGTCAATGTTGACTACAAGACGATGGCAGCCATGTCCGAGGCTTTCACGACGGAAGCCTCCATGGAAGCCTTGCACAATGAGAACCTTCAGAAGATATACGACAGCTACACTGCTGCCGAGGTGGCGAGTGCAGGAATATTCTCCTCTAAGTATCTTGACAGAAAGGCACTCACGAACCTGAACCTATGGAACAGTGCGGACGAGAACTATTATTATAAGCGTATCTACAACATAGTCTCGAAGCGAATCATTCCCAAGACGCTCACCTGTGCGAGGTTGATGATGGAAGACCCCTCCACGGCAATTTATTGGGGAAGTTACTTGTTGAAGACCACGGAGGATGTGAAGTCCCTTTGTCAGCAATTCGAGAGTGTCGTTACAAACTCTTCCCTCAGTTTCAAGGATTTGCCTTTCTTGGAGATTTCCGAGCAGTTGAAACCAATCTTTGACTTGGCTAAGTTGGGAGGTGTGGATTGGAAGGGTATCTTTGAGAACTTGGGCGATGACATAGCTGGTAGCTTTACCAAGGAGAACTTGGAGAAAGACTTGGATAACCTGATAAGCAAAGGTGTTGGCTTGGCAGGTGCAGGGTTCGGTAATGGCATGAACCAACTTTTGCAAGGCACAAGTTTCAACGGCTCGTTTGACGACAAGATGGGAAGCGTTCTGACCCTTGTTGACAACGCAAGCGGCATGTTTGCCGATTACAAGAATCTCTCAACTACGCAAATCTTGGAGAAGTTTGCTGGCAAGGACAATATTGAAGGTTTCTTCGCCTTGGGTGACTATAACTTGACGAAGTGGATGGATGACTTCCAAAGTGCAGCCAAAGGTCAGTATTATACGCAGAGGGTGTATATATACAGGAGGGACTATGGAAATGAGAAACTTTGTGATTACCAACCGCCAACGGATGACAATAGCATCTTGTACGGAGACCAGTGGTATAGGATCAACACAAAGGATGAGAATTTCTATCCCAATTCTTCCCAGACAGAAGCTATTCTGAGTAATTCGGAGAACTTTGCTGGGTGGAGCCGAAAGAAAGTGTCTGAGTTGAATACGCAGGATTCCAAGTATAAGTATAACATATACTATAGTAGGTCGGCATATATACTGAGCAAAAAGAAAAGCGGTATGTATGCCAAGGCTTACGCTTATAGCATCAGCGTAACCAAGTCATGGGATGTCAAGGAAGAAGTCTATGAGGCAGTCTTTGACAGTTACAGCATGGATTGGAATACGTTCATGGCTCAGATGAATGCTCGCCTCGCCCAGTATAATGCCAATGGTGAGCATCAGGAGATAGAGAACTCGGAGCAATTGAATGACTATATCAGCCAGCATCCGCAGGTGTCGAACTATACCTATTATATAGGATATGACAATCGACATTACTATTCGGCGACAGATGCGAGGAAATTGGCAGGCTCGTCATCCGCTACCTTCACTATCACATGCCATGACGGTGGACAGTTGGGTAAGGGAAGCACCACTTACAAATGTGGCAGTTGTGGTAAATATGTGGATAATCATACAAAAAAGTGTTCGATGGCAACCACTCTTGGCGGTGACAGCCAGATTGATACAAATGAGTTGCAAGCCAAGCTCAATGAGTTGCAGAAAGAAGCTGCTCATTTGCAAGCTCAACAGGATGCCTTGAACAAGGAAAACAGCGAGCTGTTACGAAAAATGTCTCAAAGTACCTCGTCTGCAGCGGCTGAGTCCTATCGAAAGAAGTATGAGGGAAACAAGAAGAAAATAACAGAGCTACAATCACAGATTGATGCGACCAACAAACAAATCGCCGACACAAAGCAAGCTATGCAAGAAGCAGAGGAAGGTGAGAGAGCCCAGACGGATGATTACAATCGCATTCCCCAGTTGATGAAGGCAATGAAGAATGCGTATCATATAAGTTGGACAGACGATGGAGCTTGGGAAGGTTATACCTTTGTCAGGAACGGAACAGTAGGAAGTATAAAAGGAACTGTAACGTTCAAGGCAACCCTTTCCATAGCACGAAAGCCAAAGTATTTCCTTGGCATCAAGATACATCGTGCCATTGTGCAGATAGATTGGCAGCTGACCAGTTCTTGGAGTGACAGCTCAGTTGCGGAAATCATGGAACTCGACCCAGCGAAGAGCGATGAGGAAAACGCAAGGCTTGTCAATGAGAAAATCAGTGAGCTTGCCAAGGAGTTTCCGAATTGTGATGTCAGCGTTGAATATTCCAAGTCACCAACTTCGGAAACAGAAGATACGGATGGAGTGAGACATTTGCTTTGGGCAAGTGACCGACTTGAAATCGCCAGAGGCATCGAGGCACGTTTGGCAAAGATATACACGGATCTTGTCACTGTGGAAAAATTCCTTCATTACAAGCACAGCCTCTTGGACTGGGTTCACGACTTGATTCCGAAGTTGAATGCCGACAGTGACAGAAAATTATCCATAGCGGAAAAATGCCGTAGGCGTTGGTTGCATAATGGAGGCAGTGCCTTCTATGACGAAGAAAAAGAAGATGACCGATTTGATGATTAAGACAATAGTCAAGTAAGATGAAATAATATTAAAAATAACGGTAATAAAAATAATATGGGTAATATAAACAAAGATATAAAGCTCTGTCATATAGGTAGTAAACGCTATCAATATTTGTTGGTTATGCTACTTGCCTGTCTGACAAACCTTCTGCCTTTGGAACTGAAAGCGCAGTTGGTGCCCAAGGATATTCCGACCATAGAGGCATATATCAATGACCACAAGAAACAGCGTAGCTTGCTCTTTGCGAGAGCGACCTTGGAGGAGAGCAACAAGTTGCTTCATCAGGCAAGCCAAGTAACTCATAGGGATTATCGGGACATCAATCTCGAACTTGACAAGTACACCAAGGCTTTCGATGTGATAGACCTTGTGTATAGCACGGTAAGTACAGGGTTCAATGTATATCGAACCTATGACAATGTCAGTGATAAGATAGGCAAGTACAAGACGATGCTATCAGCTTATAATGACAAGATAGTCCAGCGTGGAAAGTTTGAGACTGCTGACACCTTGTTGCTGGCTGTCAACATAAGGGCGGTGAAGAACCTAACGAAGGAATGCCAAAGTTTATATTCTTCCGTCGTGGTCTTGGCAGGTTATGCGAGTGGAAAGGTACATTGTACTACAGCTTCCATGATGCTCATGGTCGAGAAAGTCAACAAGTCGTTGGACAGGATAAAAGCCATCGTGAACAGTGCCTATTATCAAACATGGAAGTTCATACAGGCGAGAACGAGTTATTGGAAGTCCGAGCTATATCGTTCCAAGACTATTCGTGAAGTTGCCAACGATGCCATAGGAAGGTGGTTGGAGGCAGGACACCTTGGTTATTAATATTAATGAACGCAAGATATGAAAAAGATTAAGGCAATTTTTGTCTTGGCGATGTCAATATTCGCCATTAATTCCAATGGGCAAAGCATGACCTATAACCATGACGCTTCCAAGCAAGCGCAGATAGAGGTCATGGAATTGGGCTCTGGAACATTAACGCCAGAGATATACTATACACTTAGCCACAACAGCTATAAAAAAGGAGCGAAGGCGGTAACTTCCGTAAAGAACCAGTTGCGCATAGCCGCCAACACTTCTTCCTTGCCACAGGTGGATTATGCTGACAGTATCAAGTCTGACTTGCAGGAAAGGGCAAAGGTCGAGGTCGCCAATGTCGCCGACAGAGAGGTGGATCTCGCTTGGCTGACGGAAGGAAATAAAATTCAGGAGAAGCTGATGGCGATGAAGTCAAATGTCAGTTATCTGACAGGCAAAGCCAAGCAAGATGAGATTGATTCGTGGAATGAGCTTGGCAAGATGTATGACTTTGCCATCAAGGTGACAAAGAAGGCTTACATGCCGAATAGCGAGAGACAAAAACAATACCTTGCCATCTTGGACGAGATAACAGCGTCAAACGACTATCTTTTATTGAGGATTCGGTATTTGACCACAAAGAGCAAGGCGGACAAGCTGGTGGCAGCTTTGGCTCGCTTCCAGCATAGGGTCGGAGAAAATGCAACGGCATCCTATAATCGTTGGCGAGATTCTGCCAACGAGGCAGGACATTCAAAGATAGAAAAGTAACAAAGCAACAAAGAAGATTATGAGCAATGACAGTACAGCGGTAGATTTCGGCATCAACCTCCTTGAAGAGGAAATTGACGATGTGATATTCCGAACGAACGAGTTCTTGACGGATGCAACTTTTACTGGTGGGCAGGGACCATTTTGGTGGTTACTGGTGGTTGCCGTTACCAATTCTTCAAAACACGACTTTTATCGTTGTAAATCAGCCACTTGCAAATTCTTATCTCGTGATACAAGATCAGCGAGGGACAAAAACGGGACAAAACCACGGAAAAATAAAGTCAAGAACACTTCGCCCGAAATATCCCTTGTGGAATACCTCTGTTTCGTTTGCAAAGGTACAAATTTGTCCCTTGAAAAACGAGGGGAAATCCCTATTTCTCTCATTCACAACTCATTTTCCTACCATTGTACCTCAAATGTGGTTATTGCAAACGGTTTTGACCTCAAACGGCTTGGTTTGCGAAAATTGGGTGTTAAATTTTGTTTTGCACTCTGTTGGACATTTTCAAAAACGAGAACTGGCAATAGAACCAAAGATTTGCCACTCTTATTGTCCAATCCTTGGTTTTGGGAGTGTTTGAACGATAGATATTTGAAGATGCAGAATTTCAAGTGAGTGTCCGACCAATCCGCCACGTTGCAGCATGGCAAAATAGAACCAAAGAATTGAAAATCAGCACTTTTAATAAACCATAACGGCTGCTTGAATATCATTGGCAACAATATACCTTTGCAGCCGAAATCGATAACGAAATAAACAAAATATCAGATTTATGACAGAAAAGAACGCATTAAAGATGAACCTCGACCATGAGCGCAAGATAGTGGAGCTTCAGTCGAGAGTGAACAAGTTGGAGAACCTTTGCTATATGACAAAGGAAGTGTTGAACCTTGAAGAGGCTTCCGCCTTTCTCGGCATTGCCAAGAGCACGCTCTACAAGATGACGCATCTTAACCAGTTGCCGTACTTCAAGCCTGCTGGCAAGCTCATCTTCTTTGAGAAGAAAGCCTTGCTTGACTGGGTACGAGGAGCGAGAGCCATGTCGGAGGAGGAGATAAGACTGGAGGCTGCAAACCGTCTGAATGAAATGAACAATAGGCCATAGCATCATGACGAAAGATGAACTTGTAAACAGTCTGCAAAAACGTGATCCTCTGTTGGCTAATGCGGTCAGCAATATGGTAGACTACATTTCCGACCGCTTTCCTGCTGCTTACCCAAGCAAGGAACAGACGGAAGCAGTCAATAACTATCTTCACTCGGTCTATGCTGACGGTGACGGAACCATGTCGGAAAGAAACTGTGAGCATCGAAGAATAGCATCACAGAAAATTACCATCAATGCCATACAAGTGCTTGACAGTCCCCAACTTGACCGACTGCAACGTGTGCTTGACCATATCGCATACGACAAGGAGTATTATATGCCAGAGAGAGGCTTCGGCATGAGGCGATAGTTTCTCTTTTCACGGCAGAGAGTTTTCCGCATGACGGCATGAACAGATTTACACAACAAAAATAAAACAACGATGAACAGTAATATTTTCAACAGCATTATCCTGAGTAACGAACAAGTGAACTATCTGATGGGTGGCACGGCTGGCATCAATCGCCTTTCATGCCTTTATCAACTCATTCAGATTGTGACACGACAGATTGAAACCTCAAATGAGGTTGGGGAGTCCACAACAGAATTGTGGGAAGTGAATATGTCAGAGGTGGCTCTATCCAAACTATGGAAGTGTGACCGAAAAACCGTCTCCAAGATGCTTGACCACATGAACAAATTGGGCATCCTTTCTTCTATACAGACAAGACGAGGAAGTGTTCACACATTGCTATGCATTTCTGCATGGATTGTTGACGGCAAGAAATATGTCAATCCTCACTATGTTCCCATCAACCAAAGAGACTGTTCCGGCAAGTCTAATACTATGACTTCCACAACCGCATTCCCTAACAAGGAGGATCCACCCATCAAAAATGGTGGTACTTCTCCAACACAACTTGCCAACAGTTCCTTTTCTTCCCTAACTTCAGGAAAAGGCGATAATGGCGAGGTGGAAGATGTTCCACCGCCAAGCGTCTCAGAAATGGAACTGGAGGCAGAAGCCAGAAGGCAATTCTTCAAAGAACAGATGGAAGCGGAGGATGCCCCACAATTGCTGTTGCTTGGGTAATTTGAGAACCGTTATACAACAAGTCTGTGAACTGGTGCAACCGCAGTGCGTAACGTGCTTGTGCGTAAACTCTGATAGCAGTGCTATGCAAGAAATACCAATGTCATACAAACGCACTTCGTTTGTCCGTATGCCAATGGACTTCTTGAACGCTCGCAAGCTCGCATTGGGTTGCACACTTTTATAGAAGCAATACTTGGTATGAATAAGAAAATTATAGAAAAGGAGGCACCGAAATACACGAGCCGCCTGATAGTAAGGCTGACACCGCAACTCCATAAGGAGATAGCAGAATATGCTGCTCTTTGCGGACTGACCACAAGCGCATACGCACGCAAGCGGTTGGAGGGCAAATATCCCAAACAACGCCTGACAGACAAAGAAATGGAGGCTTTGAACAGCCTATCAGATGCCAGGGGCGATATACAGAAATTGTTCGGCTTTCTCAAAGGACGTCCGCTAACGGAACGTGAGAACATTCTCCGTAGCGAAATCTTCATGAAACGATGGAGAACAAGTGCAGAGGTGATCTTGAACCGCATGATTGAGATAGAGAAATACTTAACACAATAGAACATACGACATATATGATAGCAAAAGCAAAGGTAATAAGTCATGGCGCAAATGCCATACGTTACTCAGTAGATAAGGACAAGGCGGAGATTGTAAAGACCAATCTCTTGCCCGATGATATTTCCCCAACGGCAATGTGGGCGAGAATGCTTGCCTTGCAGAAGAAGTTTGAGGACAAGTTGAACCGTTATCATCCGCTCAAATGTAACATGATACGCATTGAGGTTTCCCCAACCTCGGAGGAAACGCAAGGTTGGACGATGGAGGAATGGCAGAGGTTGGCGGATGACTTTATCCGTGAGTTTGATGCTGTTGACCTTTCAGCCAAGTCGAAGCGCAAGAGTGCAAAGGCAACCAACCTCAAAGACAGCCAGTATGTAGTTGCACTCCATCATGACAGCAAGAGTGGCATTATGCACCTTCACATTGATGCGAACCGCATAGACATGAGGGGCAACGTGAATGATGCCCATTATATCTACGAGAGAGCGATGGCTGCTGCCGCCAAGGTTGGGCAACAGCGTGGTTGGAAAGATGCACAAGAGGTGAGCCGCCAAAATAAGGAAGCGATAACCAATGATTGTCTTTCCGTTTTGGCTAAGATGCCGTACTTTGATTGGGGACTATACACAAAATGCCTCACGCAAATGGGGTATGATGTCAAACTACAATCCGACAGCAAAGGACAAGTGCGTGGATATGCCATTAAACGAGGCAATTCCATTTATAAGTCCTCGGAACTTGGCAAAGGTCGTTGTCTGATGCCCTCAAAGATTGAAGGCACTTGGGCAAAACTGCATCATCAAGAATTGGAGAAACCAGTTTCAACTCCAACAAAGAATACCCAACAGCCAAAGATTATGACTGTACCCAAACCCATGCCTACTGCGGACAACACTCCAAAGATACGTCACTTCGACTTTTATACGGATGAGTTTCATCATTACCCTGTTGATATTCCTCAGGATTGTCTGGATGTCATCGACAAGAATATAGCTTTGGATGCCGACAATGTGTTTGCCAAGATAGGTGATGTGCAGAAGACAGCCATTCTTCTCTTTGCTGAATACATTAATGCTGCCACAACCATTGCCGCCCAGTCTGGCGGTGGCGGAGGTGGTGCTACCTCAGGTTGGGGACGAGACAAGGACGAGGATGAACTGTCTTGGGCGCATCGTTGCGCTATAATGGCTAATCGTCTGTGCAGACCTCGTAAGAAGCAAGGATATGGCAGATAACCGAATGTTCAACCAACAGGACTGATATTATGCCAATAGGTAAAAGTAAAATCTCAGATATGGATTTCGGATCTTTCGAGAATACGATTGACAAGAATATCGAAACGGACAAGGCTTCGGACAAGTTTGACCAACAACTTCAAGCCTACAAGGATGCTGGCAATAGTTTGACTTTGGCAAAAAGTGGCGTTGAAATGGCTACTGCTTCCATGCATGAAGCAAAAGACAAATTGAGTGAAGCCTCAGATAAAGCGAATACTGTCACCAAAGCTATTGAAGCCTACATCGGCAAAGTAAAAGACATAACTGTCAAAGCAAAGATTGATGATGCCGATATGGAACAGGCAATCAACAACAGGAAGAAACTCATTGAAAACGAGTCCAAACTTCTTGAAGACCACCGAAAGAAAAACAAAGAAATCCTCACTCGCCATTTCTATGATATGTCTAATATGATGTCAAGGAATGAAGGTGTGTGGTTGTCAAACGGTTGGGTAAAGACTTTGCTTTGGATATTCTTGCCGTGTTTCCTTTATACGGTCATTTCGATTGTATATTTTGTTGCATCATACATAGACAAGTAAGCTGAGGATTGGAAGAATTATACTCTGCAAAGGAAAGGATAGAAATGTAAATAAACCGTGTCTAACTATAACTTTTATAGCCTGACACAGTTTATTTTAGATTTTTATCGGTTTGACTTAACCGATTGAGAAATAAACTATTAGCGAATTATTTGAGAAATAGAGGTAACGATTTGGCAACTGTGCGAATTTCAGCGTTTTGCGTTGCTATGCTGTCAAATAACTCTTTCATTTGCAAATATAACATCTTTTTCCGAAAGTACGAACTGTTGGCAGCAATTTTATAAAATCAACTTGCGAAAAACGAAAATCATTCATCCCATTTACAAGTTGGCATGTTAAGAACATTGTCCGCTTTGTCATTTTGTTACCGGGATTTGTCCGCATGGTAGGAGAAGCGTACCAATCAGTCAAGTATGTTGTTTCATTATGTAATAGCCAGCTGTTTTTTGTGTAATACTCCGATAACGCTTTCTTTTTGCTTTTTATATGTGCAAGGGTCAAGCCCCCCACGGATAGTTACTTCGTTGGAGATTTTGGACTATATCACAACTTGGTTCAGAGTGATAATTTAATGTGTGTCAATGCACCATGATGTTTTTGGGTAATCTACCATCTTGCTATTTGTACTTGGTTCAGAGGTTGTTATTCCTGAATATCTTTCAACTGTAATAGGACCTCTTGATGCCGTGTAGAATTCTTTGGTATGAGTTTTGTAAGGGATAACTTTCTCCAATAGTGTTTTAAAATTATTATATATTTCTGTGTCTGTACCACATAAAGTCTGTACATAATCTCCGAAATCATAGAATATCACAGGGGAGTAGCCATCCATACGCTGAATATTTATAGCTTGTGTACTATCAAAAGAATAATTAGAGTGAATATATTTCATTAGTTCTGCCAACTCATCCAAGTAAGAGCAGTCTGTTACAGCCAACGTTCCATAAGGATATTGATAGTTAGAATAAAACTGATAAAATGACTCACATATAGCTTTGTAATCTGGTTTTTCTGATAAGAGATATTTGCCTATTGTGGAATATGGCATACCAAAGACCATCACTTCTGTTGGACAGGCAATCATATAGTTGGTTACATGGCGTAACTCATAGGCAACTTCCAACGATGACATATAGCAATCATCAAATAGAATATACTCCATTGACAATCCGTTATTAGATAAGCTTTGAGCAAGAGTGCTTATGTTTGTTTGGTATTCTGCTGTTAATCCGCCAAAAAAACGTGTCATAGGAACATTCTCAAAATCCCAATGATAAACAAAATCTTCCTTCGCTTTGCTACGGCTTTGTACAACAGGAAGCCAGCCCATGCCGTGACAACCGATAATCATTGAATAACTTTCAGCAGGAGCAAATGTTTTCATATCTCCGAGAATCTCTGTCAAACCAGCTTCTGTGGTAAAAGAAGGATTTACATATTCTTTTAAGATAGTCCTTTTACACGAACCGTTATTTAAAGTTATTTCAAACATCTCCGATTCAGAAGGGCTTGTAGATAAAAACACTATAATTCTTTCATTCTCTAATCCTTTTTCTTGTATAGCTTCTTCCATATCAGAAATGTTATTATAAAAATAACTTGTCAGATTTGTTGACCATGGGAGATACATAAAAACTGTTCTTTGATTATTGGTTTCTATTTCAAAGTCTTCTTTTTCACATGAAATAAATAAGAATACCAATAGTATAAAAGGCAATATTTTTTTTATTCTCATATTATTTTGATTTATAGTTCCGTATTCACGTGTATTTTTCCGAAAGTTTTTGGAGCTGTACGAATGCGTTCTCCACAATTCTTGCATACCATAACATAATGGCGTATCTCTTTGACAACACTAAACTCAATTTTTGTATTTCTATTTATAACAAGACTGTCAAGAACCATATTCCAATACCCATATAAACGAATTTCCACTTTTTTATGCGAAAATGTACTTGTCATATATGCAATAGTTAGAATAACCACAGCAATGATAAGAAGGAATCGTTTTCTACTCTTCAATAAGAGGTTTGTATCTTTTATTTTTTGCATCATATCTTCCCATTCTTTTTAATATTTGATTTCCAAGAATTTGTATATTCTTGTCTCTTGTTAAATTATTGTATGCAAAGGTAGTGCTTTTAGCCTTTAAACTACTATCACACAACTCCTTTCTTTGAAAAGAACGTAAAATCAATAGTATTATTGCTGTGATTGTACTTTTATTAACATAAAGCACTAAAGCAGCCAAAGGAGAACAAGAGCAAGGAAGACGTGGAGACCAACAAGGACATCGAGCAGTTGTTGCTTTCCATCCAAAAGGCTTT
>ERZ1031719.412-NODE-412-length-17336-cov-4.914473_pt1 | contig 17336 bp, 12 predicted proteins | sample MGYA00516702_ERZ1031719 | MGnify/ENA primary metagenome ERZ1031719 (study PRJEB33719, sample SAMN04261227) | wastewater metagenome | biome: rural village; feature: human; material: feces | host: Homo sapiens | place: El Salvador | collected 2013-01-07 ...
CTTTTTGTGCGTAACAAGTTGATATACAGAGGTTTCAAGAGTGTAAGATGATTTCAAAGTATCTTACACTCCCTTGCATATATCTTACACACCTCACCCCACCGTCGCGCAGTCTGTTTGGACGTATGCGGTGGGTTTTACGCCATAGGGACGTAGAACAATCTGTCGGAGCAACAGACTTTTCTGCTCCCCTATGCCGTGATACTGTTCTCCCGTGCTTGTACCGTGTGGCAGCGTGTGGGGTGTGTAGGTTGCGTGTAAGTGAAATTTGTAGTATCTTACACTAAGTAAAGTATTGACAATCAATGAGTTGTAGCGTGTTAGTGTAAGATGTAAGATACTCGGCAAGTAAAGTTTTGGTAGTATGGTAAAGGTCCTGCTACCACAAAACGCAAGCACAAAACTCAAGCACTAATGGGGACGCGTTTTGTGCTTGCGTTTAGTGGTAGCGTTTTGTACTTACGTTTAGTGCTTGCATTTTTTGCGGACTTCGTCAATGCGCCACCCAATCAAATGACGTAACTCATCGTTTTTCAATATGCGCTATGTGATGGCGCAGAAAAGTGATGAAGTCAAGAAACGGGAAGCCCATGCCCAATGGCTTTGCCACTTATATGCGTTTGAGCACTGTGATGCAGAGCGAAACAAGCGCAAAAGTAACCCCCGTTATGCAAACACCAGCCCAGGCATAATGTTGCCATGCCATGCCGGCACACAGTGTGCCGATGCTGCCGCCAATAAACAGGTGGAACATGAAGATGGTATTGCTGCGGTTGGTGGCTTGTGGGGTTTGAGCCAAGCAGCCGCTTTGGTTGCTAAGCTGGTGGCATTGTGCGCCAATATCTACCAAAATGATGGTGGCAATGAGTCCTGCATAAGTGTGTCCAAACAGCCAAGCTGTAGTCCAAGCCACAAGTTGTAGCAAACTACCTGTTAGCGAGATGCGTCTGATACCAAAACGTGGTATCAGGCGGCCAATGCCACTTGCCGCTATGGCACCTGCCATACCACACAGACCAAGCATGCCAACAGCCTCGCTGCCCGCGTTGAACGGACTACCCGCCAAATGAAAGGCCATACACGACCATACAGCCATCATGCTGCCAAAGGCAAAGGCGGCGCGCAGTGAGTAGAGACGTATAAGCTGGTGCTGCTTGTATATGCTTATGATGGAGCGCATCAGTCCGCCAAAGGAGCCTTTGTAGCTTGGTTGCATTTGTGGCAAGGCGCGCAGTGTGATGCACAAGCATATCAGCATGATGGCGGCAGCAATGTAAAACATGGTACGCCAGTCAAACCAATCGCCAATGTAACCGCTCAAAACACGTGCTCCCAACACGCCACTCAGCAGTCCTGACAGAACAATGCCCATGTTTTGCGATTTATGTTCGGGCCGAGAGTACAAGCGTGCCATGGGTACGAATATCTGTGGCACAACCGAGCAAATGCCCAACACAAGTGACGCGGCCCATAGTATGCCAATATGTTGCGTGGTGGCTATAACCAGCGTCATGATGGTGGCCAGCACCATGCTCGTGGCTATGATGCGACGGCGTGACCACATATCAGCCAATGGTACTACAAACAACAAGCCCAAGGCATAACCGGCCTGTGTGATAAAGGTTATCAAGTTGGCTTGGAACTCGTTGATGTCGATGTCCTTACGTATGTCTTCGAGCAACGGCTGGTTGTAGTAAAGATTGGCCACAGTGAGTCCGCTCACAATGGCCATCATGAGCAATATTTTGCGAGGTATACCTTTGCTCTCCTCTAATTGCAGCATATATTCTATCAGTTCTTCGTTAAAAATGTGAGAATAGCCCTCATGGCCTGATTGCGCACCTTTTCACTGCTGATACATTCAAACGGAAATCCCATGCAGAGTGTGCGGTAGTTTTTACCTTTATAAGCAACCCCCGCACTCTGTCCGCCGCCATAGGCAAAGGCTGTGAAAGCCTTGTTGTTTGCAGGCAGCAGGGCATCGGGCGCAATGGCCCCATAATGTCGGGCTGATGGTTTGCGCTGAATGTCAAATTGCAGGTTCAGGCCATTTATATAGCTTGTAGAGTCGTTGCGTGCCGTACCATCATGTTTGTATTTGAGCACATTCTCAATAAAGTTGCGTTCGTCGTCGTTCTCAATGTTGTCAGACGCAATGAAACTTCCGCTCAACATAAGCGCACCACCGCTCTGCAAGTATTGTGACAACTTGTTGCGTATGCCAGAATTGAACACGGGGTAGGGGCGCAGGTTCTGTGGCATATTGCCTTGCAACCCAGCTATGAAGTCGATGGCTGCATAATTGTTCAAGTTAAGCGTGGCACTTTGAAAGGCTTCGCGGCTTACCGAGGTGAATGAATATTGGTCGGTGGCAGCAATAGACTTGCCATGACAAATGGTAAAATCGAAAGTGTTGCCTGCAATTTCGTGCCCCACTAATTCGTGTCCCGAATGGCCAAGCCCGGTGCTACCTTCGCGACCAATGGCTTCGCGGTTAAACACTCGCTGTTCGCCACTAAAGGCTGTGGTAGACAGATAGGGCACACCAGGGTCGATGTCGAGGCGGAAACCAAGCGAATCGGGCGTGTCAACCCATGCCGGACCGCTGACACGTGTAAAGCCATTGACCAGCAACACCTGTGGAGCCTGTTCGTTGGTACTTTTGTAGATGGTAAGTACTTCAGACGGAAAACTCTGTCCGCCAGCGTTGGTGGCTGCTATTTTGAAGGCATACATGCGGCCTGGCGATATGGGCAAGGTGTATTCGTTGACATTGCCAAGAGCCAAACCATTGTCAAAATCCTCGTCACCCACACGTGTGTAGAGCACAAAACCGTTCGGCGCTGCAGTCGTTTCCAGCGTGTCGCGCGTAGCTTGCCACGTAAGTCGCACGCTCTTGCCATCGGCCGTAAAGGTAGCGGAAAAGGCGTGTGGCGGCAAAGGTTGTACAGCATAGTCCTTGATGCCATGCTCAAAATTGACAAAGCGCAGTATACTTTTGTATACAGAGCGTGCCAATGTAAATTTGAACAACGGGTCGTGACCAAACTTCATGTCGGCAAAGTTTTGATGCGACATCATTTCAAGTATGGCAGAAGGTACGTCAGGCATGCGTGTCTCAGCATAATTGCGGTCCCAGTGTTCGCGTCGAGTCCAGTTGGTACAGAATGACCGGCTCAAATCGTCGGTGAGGCCAGTCAACAGCATTTGCGCAAAATCAGACGACGCCTGTCGCGAAAGCCCCGTGGGGTAGCTCATGCTGCCATTGCCATCTTGGGTGGTCGATATTGAAAGTGCGCCATAGATGCTCCCGTCCGTCCTTGCTCCGGCATCGCTGTGTAGGGCCAACGCCAGTTCAAACGGAACATGCTGCCCATCGCGTCCAGGATTAAACACGCTGCCACGGCTTAAATAGTTGAGCATATTGCTTCGCACGCGCAAGTCGTCGTTATAGTCGTTGGCTCCATTCTCAGTGTTCACCAAGGTATCAGGAATACCGGCCCATTGTGCATAATAGCGTGCTGCTTCAAGGTAGCGTGGCAGGCCCGATGTGCCAGCCGTGCCGCGTTCTGTTTGTCCTACGCCACCGCCAAACCGTACACCGTCGGCTGTTACAATCCCCCTAAAGTCACTCTGATTGCTAAGCACTACACGCCCTTCCATGTTACTCCCCTTGTCAAACTCAAATGTGCCAAGGTAAAGCCAGGTGCCACCTCCCATTTGTTGGTTCACCACCAAGGTTGTTCGTCCACCTTTGTGCAACACTGTATAGTGTGCGTCAGGCACAGAATTAGGGCGCGAGGCATAACTTACATACACCGCATAGCGTCCGCTCTCGGGTATGTTAGGTGTCCATGATGCAGTGGCCAATTTGGCTCTTCTGCTTACTGCAGGAGCCATGCGGTATGTGCCGCTGGCAAAGGGACGGCTGTCATCATTGAGCAAATACCTTGGAACCGCAAATCCTGTAGAGTCGGCTGACGACGTCCAAGTTGCGTCTTGTTGCGTCACTTCTGCATAGAAGCCTTGTCCGTTGGCCTGTGTGTCGTTATCTATCACCACTTCGTGTGTCTGATAATCACGCTCACGCGGGCAATCAACTATGGCACCCGCATTTTCGAGCATCGGGAACAAGAACGGGTACACAAACGACTGGGTAAACAAATCCTCAGTTGTACAGAACAAGTAGGGGCGTTGCCATTGCCAGCCGCCGTTTTTATAATACCGTCCGTGGCTCGGCCATATAAACAAGTGTCGCCTTTGCAGTCCGGCGGTCACTTTGTAGGGCTTTGAAGTATTCTCAACCCATGGCAGTCCGGCATAATCCGTTTTGCCCCACACACGTGATTTGTCTTGTCCCGAGGTGCGGTAAATGTTAGGTATGAGGTCCTCAATGAGCATACCCTTCTTGTTGAATATAGCAAGGTGGTAGGTGTTGTATGGCGCAGGCAGGCGGCGTTGTATGTCAGCATAAATGCGCTTCACGCTTTCGGGTGTGAAAGGTTGCGAACAGAACGGTTCGTTGGCATATATACGCACTTCGTGTCGCTGGTCGTCGGCGCGCACAGAGTCGAGCGACATGGCATCGCGGGGTTGGTAGCCGGCCAATTGATAGTTGCGTATGTAGTTATGCACGGTACTTCGCAATGGGTCATTCTGTGCTTGTGCGGTACCTGCCAGTAATGAAAGGATTGTGATGACAATGGCGTGTCTCATCTTCTATTTATCTGAGTGTAAAGTCAAGAGTCGTAACCTGCAAACGTGATAATGTGCAAATGATATATGCAAGGAGCTACAAATACTTATAGCTCACAGCACATATTCATTTGCACATATACAGAGTAATGACTTCGTTAAAAGACTTGCCTTTGTGTGGCAAGATACATTTTACTTCTTGAGCGAGGCAATAGTCTCCTTCAGTGTGGCAATTTTGCTTTCAGCGTCACTTTGCTTCTTACGCTCCAATTCAACCACAGCGGCGGGTGCGTTGTTGACAAAGCGCTCATTTTGCAATTTCTTTTTCACACCGTTCAAGAAGCCTTCGAGGTGCTTCAGCTCAGCTTCAGCCTTAGCCAGTTCTGCCTCAACGTCAATCAGACCGCCGAGGGGTACAGCGTATTCGGTAGTGCCCACCATGAATGAGCTAACGCCTTCACCCTTGTTTTCGGTAGCTGTCACACCGCTCACGTTGGCCATTTTCACGATAATGCAATCGTAGGCCGGCACGGGGTCGGTGCCAATAACCTGCAGGTCGAGTGTCTCGCGCGGAGAGATATTCTTAGTGTTGCGAATGGCGCGTACGCCAGCCACTACATTCTTAACAATTTCAACGTTGGCCAAAATAGCGTCATCGCCTTCGGCCGGTGCTGCAATGGTCTGCGGACTTACCATGATGCTCTCGCCAGCTTTACGCTCAGTGAGGTGCTGCCACAATTCTTCGGTAATGAATGGCATGAAGGGGTGGAGCAGGTGCAGCAAATGATCGAATGCACCAAGCACTGACTGATATGTAGCCTTGTCAATGGGCGAACCATAGGCCGGTTTAACCATTTCGAGGAACCAACTTGAGAATTCGTCCCAGAAGAGGTGGTACACCTCCATCAAGGCCTCGCTCAAGCGGTACTTTGAGTAGAGGTCTGCAATTTCGGCTGCGCTCTGACGCAGTTTGGCGTCGAACCATTCCACAGCCAAGCGTGCCGTTTCGGGTTGTGCGGCGTTGTCGTCAACTTGCCAACCCTGTACCAAGCGGAAGGCATTCCATATTTTGTTGCAGAAGTTACGACCTTGTTCGCAAAGCGCTTCGTCAAACAGAATGTCGTTGCCAGCAGGTGCGGCAAGCATCATGCCCATGCGCACACCATCGGCACCAAAGCGGTCGATGAGGTCGAGCGGGTCGGGTGAGTTGCCAAGCGATTTTGACATCTTACGGCCCAACTTGTCGCGAACGATACCAGTAAAGTATACATTCTTAAACGGCATTTTGCCCGTAAACTCATAGCCGGCCATAATCATACGTGCCACCCAGAAGAAGATGATGTCCGGACCAGTTACAAGGTCGCTCGTAGGGTAGTAGTAGTTGAACTCTTCATTGTCGGGATTCATGATACCATCGAAGAGTGAAATAGGCCAAAGCCATGAAGAGAACCACGTGTCGAGTGCATCTTCGTCCTGTCGCAAGTCTGCTGCAGTAAGGTTGGCATTTCCGCTCTTCTCCTGAGCCAGTTTTACAGCCTCGTCAATGGTTTCGGCCACTACATAGCCACCTTCGGGCAGATAGTAAGCCGGAATGCGGTGTCCCCACCACAGTTGGCGTGAGATACACCAGTCCTTGATGTTTTCAAGCCAGTGGCGATAAGTGTTCTTATACTTGGTAGGGTAGAACTTGATTTCATCGTTCATTACGGGCGGCAGGGCCAAGTCGGCAAAGTGCTGCATTTTCAAGAACCACTGCATCGACAATTTTGGCTCAATGGGCACACCAGTACGTTCAGAGCAGCCTATCTTGTTGTCGTAGTCCTCAATCTTCTCCATCAATCCAGCCTCTTGCAGGTCGATGGCAATTTGCTTGCGTACGGCAAAGCGCTCTTGTCCTACGTACATGCCAGCGGCTTCAGATATGGTGGCGTCATCGTTAAAGATGTCGATAGCCTGCAGATTATACTTCTCGCCCAACATATAGTCGTTCACATCGTGGGCCGGAGTTACCTTCAAACAACCCGTACCGAACTCAATGTCAACGTATTCGTCCTCAATAACAGGAATAACGCGGCCAACGAGTGGTACAATCACCTTCTTGCCTCGGAGCCAGTGGTTCTTCGGGTCGTTAGGGTTGATGCACATGGCCACATCGCCCATGATTGTTTCGGGGCGTGTGGTGGCTACCACAGCATAGCGGCCTTTGGCGTCCTGATGAATGACTTCACCCTCTTCGCCAGTGGCACCGGTGCCATCGTCCTCGCTCACATAGTACTTCATGTAGTAGAGCTTGGTGTGCTCCTCTTTATACACCACTTCCTCGTCCGAAAGTGCCGTCTTAGCCTTAGGATCCCAGTTAACCATGCGCACGCCACGGTAGATGAGGCCCTTGCGATAGAGGTCAACAAAAACGTGAATGACGCTCTTTGAGCGCTCTTCGTCCATAGTAAAAGCAGTACGATCCCAGTCGCACGATGCACCTACGCGGCGCAACTGCTTCAAAATGATGCCGCCATGTTCCTCAGTCCAGTCCCAAGCGTGTTTCAAAAATTCCTCGCGGGTCAAATCCGTCTTTTTGATGCCCTGCTCGGCCAGGCGGTTTACCACCTTGGCTTCGGTAGCGATTGAGGCATGGTCGGTGCCAGGCACCCAACAAGCATTCTTGCCCTCCATGCGTGCGTGGCGCACCAATATGTCTTGAATGGTTTCGTTGAGCATGTGGCCCATGTGCAGCACACCTGTCACATTGGGGGGAGGGATAACTACTGTATAGGGCTTGCGGCCGTCAGGCTTTGAAGAGAAAAGATGGTTGTCTGTCCAATATTGGTACCATTTACCTTCAACCTCTTCGGGATTGTACGTCTTTGCTAATTCCATTATATTGTGTATGTTTAATTACTTAGTGAGTATTCAAAATAGTTGTTCAGCCAGTGCCTTTTTAGTTAAAGTGGCAGCACCTCGGCAATTTGGGTAAACATTGTTGCGTTAAGCTTGCAAGTTATTTGCATTAAAAGCGCGCTTGTTGCGTGCACTTATTTCTTAACGTCGAACAGGTAAGTCACCTTGGCCACGATAGCGCCATTGTTGGAACGGCTGAACACGTCCTTCTTCGAGTTTTTGTATATGTCAGACAAACCATAGTAGTAACGTCCTTCTATCAGGAAGTGCCCTATGTTTGTGGTCAGTTCCATGCCAGCGCCAGCTGTGATGCCGTAGTCAAATTTCTTTTGTATGGGCATGCCATATTGAGCAAACATGCCGTTCGGTCTGTCGGGATTGCCCTCGCTGTCGAGTGTGAAAGCGCTGCTCTTCGTGTGTTCCTTAAAGCAGTAGCCCACTTGAGGCCCGGCCAGTACATATCCCATCAAGCCGCGCTTTTCGCGTCCCCATGCCAAGCGTGCCAAAACGGGCAGCTGAATGTAATGTAAGTCGCGTTGATAGGTGTCGGGCAATGGTTGTGACTGGGCGTTGAGCACATTCTCTTGCCAGCCGAGCGTGGCATAGTTCAATTCAAGTTGCAAAGCACAAAAAGCCTTGAAATAGCGTTCGCTCGTGAAGCGTGCCACCACACCAAATGTGGGGCCGTAGTGCCAGCTTTGCTTAATAGTAGGGTCAAATCCGATGCGGTTCATCGTCATACCACCCGATACGCCAATACAGATGTTGTGACGGGCTTCGCCAATTTGGGCTTGGGCCAAGGCTGGCACCAAACACAGTAGCAGCCACATCAAAGTGCGTTTAATGTCAAGTGTGTGGAGTATCATAGTTCGGCGTATCATTGGGCAGCTATTTTCACAATGCTCATATCCTTCTTGAAACGTACCAACCACATGCTGCGGCTCACGTAGCCACCATTGCCGCCCACGGTTATAAATCGAGGCTCAGATTGCAGTTTGGGTTGTGCTGCCACGCTGCCCTCTTGTGGTGATTGTGTGTTGAAGTCGTAGCCGTATGTGGCCATGCCGCCAAGAAATCCACGGGCAAAATCATAGCCCAATGGCGCCATGCGCGGAGTGCACTTTACAAAGTCGCTCTTAAACCATGTCTCGTAATTGGCGCGGAAAGCTTTGGCTGCTGCGGTGTAGGGATAATAATAATTAGACGTCAGTATGTAGGTGTCGGCGGCATGTATCAAATTGCGGTCGGTGCCCTCGGTGCTTGGCAGCCAAGTGTCAAAACCCAAAAGCGAGATAGAGGATTCGGGCAGCATCTTTTGCAGTTCGGTTGTCTTGGCCAGCATCTGCTTCATGGTGGCCTCGCTGGCATCGTCGGGCACGATGATGTATTCGCCGCGTTTCTTGCCTAAAAGTGCCACGTTAATTTGTTGGGCCGTAGAGCTTGATGCCAAACTAATCACATCATAACCGGCGCTGCCCAACCGGCGCTGCAATGATTCGCTGAAATTCTTTTTGCTACCATTGCCGCTGTGCAGCATGATAACGTGTGTCTGCTTTTTGAAGTTTGTCATGAACAAGTCAATGGCCAGCGATGTCTCGTACGATGCGGGCGTGTTCACCACAAACACTTCAGGGCGATAGTCAACCTGTGGCACCTTCGACGAGAATGGAACCGCCACTTTTGTGTGCTTTGACGATACCGCTGTTACATCGGTAAAGTGGGTGGGGTACAATGGGCCTACTATTACGTCGGGCGACTGCAACATGACTTGCACCATTTGCTGCGCAATGCTCGCATCAGGGGCGGGTTCGTTGTAGACGTTTATGACCACATTCGTGCCAGCCTTCTTGAGTTCGTCAACTCCCATGAGCAGACCGCGATAAAACTCAACGCTGCGCACATTTTCAACCCCATTGCCCAACATAGGCAGAATGACGGCCATGCGGATTGTGGCAAGTCCGGTATACTTGGGCTTGGGAGGGTAAACCTTGACGGGAATGCGCAGTGTGACGCCTTTCTTGAGTCCCCCGTCTTGCTTCAGAATGGGGTTGGCCTCAATCAGTTCGTCAACGGTAATGCCGTTGGTCTTGGCTATGCCGTAGGCAGTGTCTTTCTTCTTTACCTTGTACTCCTTGTAGGTTATTTTCGGTTGAGGCTTGTTGGCTCCCACGGTGGTATATGTCACCTTCGAGGGGTTGACAGGCTGCTGCTCTTGTTGTTTCAAGGCAGCCTCTTTCTGCTTAGCTGCGGCAGCGCGTTGTGCCGGGGTGGGAGCTGGTTCGGCACCGCCTGGCACGTAGGGCACGTTAATTACTTGCCCCGACTGTACATAGTCGGGCTGTACGCCCGGATTAAGACTGAGTAGATGGTCGAGTGTAGTGCCATGGCGATGGGCTATGCCCAATATTGTCTCGCCTGGTTGTACAGTGTATTTCTCAATCTTTTCGGTGCGCTGTTGTGCCATAGCTTGTCGGGGGGCGGCAATGCCGATGCACACGCAGAGCGTGAGTATGTAATAGAGTCTTCGCAGTTTCACGGTTATTGTTGTTTTATGGATATAAGTAGGCATTCGCATAACGCATTAGCTGATATGTCTTGGCATATTGCTTGGTTGCATGCGTTCAAGTTCCATCATTCGCGTAGTCTGCCACGTTCGTTCTTTAAGCTTGAACTTCTGAATTAGACTCAGCGTTCAATACATATCAACTTAATTGATTTAGAACGCCTGCTTAGCTCCTCATTTGAATGCAAAATTACATAAAAGATAGCATTCGCGCCTTTACATATAAAAGAAAATCGTACATTTGAACTTGCAAAGCATCAAAAGAGCCTTGCTAAGCGGACGATGTGACTGAAAACAAAAGGTTATAAATGCGCCCGGAAACGCGCTTGTAGCATGGGAACATTCTGTCAACGCGTTATAGAATAATACTGAACACCAACTTATACACCATATATTAAACTGATGCAAACCACAATGAAACGATTGATATGTGCCGTATGCTTGTTGGCATTTGGCTTGAGTTCGCCTGTATTGGCACAGAAAAAAAAGACAAATGCTGCGGCAGTGCCCAAGCAGTCGGCTGAACAACTGATACAGAATTATCGCTTTAGTGATGCCGCCCGTGTGCTGCAGCGCGAGATTGATGCAGCCCGTGCAGCAGGCCGTTCAACAGAGCGTTTGGAGGCCGACTTGCAACGTGCTAATATGGGAGCAGACATGCTGCGCGGTACAGAGCGCGTGGTCTTTGTTGACAGTTTCAAGGTAGGACGGCAGCAGGTGCTTGCCTCTTTGCGCTTGTCACGAGGAGCCGGACAAATAGTAAACATGAAAACCGAGGCGTCAAACTTGCGTGTGCAACCTGCCGAATTGGGCACAACGGGCTATATCAACGAGTTGAAAGACCGCATAGTGTTTGCTGCCGCCGACAGTGCGCACGACAATGTGTTGCTGCACGAGGCTTATCGCTCGGGCAATGGTTGGGGCAGGGCTGTGCCGCTTGAGGGCATGCAAGACGGTGCCACTTGCCAGGACTTCCCCTTCTTGATGCCTGATGGTGTGACACTTTATTATGCGGCACAAGGCGAGGGCTCTTTAGGTGGCTACGATATATTTGTAACGCGTTACAATGCCGACACCAAGCAGTTCTTGAAAGCCGAAAACATGGGTATGCCGTTCAATTCGCCTGCCAATGACTATATGCTGGCCATTGACGAGCAAAACAATTTGGGGTGGTTGGTGACAGACCGTCATCAAGAGGCCGACAGTGCTTGTGTTTACGTGTTTGTGCCTAATGCCACACGCGAGGTGTACGAAATGAGTGATGCCAACCGCAGCCAGGTGCTCCATGCGGCTCAACTGCACGCCATTGCCGACACGCAAACTGACGCTGACGTGGTAAAACAAGCTCAGGCGCGTCTTGCTGCCCTGAAGTCAGCTACTGTCGCAGAACAAGGCGAAAAGGCACGCCTCTATGTGATAAATGACAAAATGGTGTATACACGGTTGTCGCAGTTTCGCAGCGAGGCAGCACGACGCATAGCCGAACAGGCCGACCGCACAAGCGATGAAATAGAGCGCTTGCAGCAGATGTATGACCGCTTGCAGCAGCAAGTGGCTGCTGGGGGGCGCACTGAGTCGGTGACCAACCAGCTATTGCAAATAAATAAGGAATTGCCTGCGCTGAAGGTGCAGTTGCACACGTTGGAGAAGAATATGCGCAAGGCTGAACTACAATAAAGACCAGAGGGCTGTGTGCTCTCGCGAAAATGACGATATCATGGCTAAAACACCTATTGCGCCCTCGGAGTTAATTATAAATTCCGATGGCAGTATCTTTCATTTGCACGTTAAACCCGAGCAGTTGGCCGACAAGGTAATTCTTGTGGGCGACCCAGGGCGTGTGCCGCTTGTGGCTTCACATTTTGACACGAAAGAGTGTGATGTGTCAAACCGCGAATTTCGTACCATAACGGGCACCTATCATGGAAAGCGCATCACGGTGGTGTCGACAGGGATAGGGTGTGACAATATAGACATTGTAGTGAATGAACTCGATGCCTTGGCAAACATAGATTTTGCCACACGCACCATAAACGATAACTTGCGCCAACTTGAGTTGGTGCGCATTGGCACTTGTGGCGGTTTGCAACCCAACACGCCCGAGGGCACTTTCATTGCCAGCGAAATCAGTATAGGGTTTGATGGTTTGCTCAACTTTTATGCGGGTCGTAATGAGGTGGCAGACCTCCCGCTCGAAGCTGCATTCCTTAAACACATGAATTGGCATGGCACCCAGTGTATAGCCCATCCTTATGCCGTGCATGCCAATGAGGAGTTGCTCAACCGTATTGCGGCCGACGACATGGTGCGCGGCATCACCATCGCCTGTGGCGGATTTTTCGGGCCACAGGGACGCCAGGTGCGTTTGCCATTGGCCGACCCTGAGCAAAACAACAAGATTGAGGCATTTGAGTATGAGGGCAAGCACATCACCAATTTTGAGATGGAGAGCAGTGCCGTTGCCGGTCTGTCGCTCTTGATGGGGCATAAGGCACTTACTTGCTGCATGGTGATAGCTAACCGTGTGGCACATCGTGCCAATCCTAATTATAAGAACAGTATTGACACACTCATCAAGTTGGTACTCGACCGTATATGAGATCTGTTGGCAAAATTCTTAGCTAACGGGTTATCAAGTACGTGTTGGAGCAGTCGCGCCCTGTAAGGTTGGGGCGTTCAAAATAGGCATTAAAAGCGCGACCTATTTTGTTGCATTTTATGTAGTCTGAAACGCGCTGCAAAAAACGCTCGCTCCAATCGCAAGCACGAATGGGGGCGACGCGTCCCGCGTCGGGATAATGAAAAGGAAAGATACAAACTCTACTAAATAATAGCTGAATTTTTCCCGACGCGAGACGCGTCGCCCCCATTCGTGCTTGCGTTTGGTACTTGAGTCCGTTCGCATATTCACGTTTCACCGGATAGCAATACACTCTGAATATAATTGTGCAAATTGTCTGCACTCTACACTTTTTGTGATAAAAACATTGATTATCAGAGGTTTATGGAGTGTAGATACTATCTACACTTATCTGCACTTGTCTACACTTGTCTACACTTTATCTGCACTCGTCTACACGCATTTACACTTATCTGCACAAGTGCCTGCACCCATCTGTTTTTCGGCGTATTTTTCGGCATAGACATATAAACAAATGGGTTCTGCCAATGGCGTTGTACACTTATGAGGGGGAGACATTTCTGTTGCTCTGAAGGAAATTCTTCTCCCCCTATGCAGGGCCATACAGCTGGCGTGACTGTTTGAACCAGTGTGTGTTGGTGTGTAGACAAAGTGACGAGTGCAGACATGAGTGTAGGTAGTTTAGCGTGTTGTCTACACTTCGCAAAATCCTGATAATCATGAGCTTATGTGTGTAGAGTGCAGAGTGTAGACAGAATGACACTTTATAAATTATAGTGCATTGATGCAGTCAAATTTCTCAACACAAAGGGGTGAACTCGTCAAACACTTTGCACACAATATTGCACTCGTTAGTTGACTTTGCCTTAGATGCTATTTTTCTGAATAATGCTTTCATGTCATTTGTACCTTATAAGAAAGTGGTAATTTTGCAGCAAATAATATTTAAGCGTCAAGTCATGAAATTGAAAAAATTGAGCTATATCTTCATTGTCGTTGTGCTGTCAGCCTTCCTGTTTCTGAGCTTTATTGTTGACACCTTCAATGTAGATGCCGGTTGTTTGAGTAGTGTATTGAAGAAAGTTTCATCACCATTCGTGTTGGCTGTTGGAATTGTTTTTGCCATGTTGATGGGTGAAGTTTATTCTAAATTCAACAAGCTGATGTCGAAGAAAATGTTGCAGTATTCAGTTGTAGCCCTTGGCTTCGGAATGAATATTGAAAAAGCCCTGGCTTCTGGTTGGGAAGGCATGTTGTTGACAATAGTCAGCGTGTTTGCCACGTTGGGTCTTGGATGGGTTATTGGTCGGAAACTTCTCGGTGTGGACTCGGAAACGAGTTATTTGCTGAGTTCTGGCACAGCAATATGTGGCGGCTCTGCCATTGCTGCGGTCGGTTCTGCGCTGAATGCGAAATCAGAAAATCTTTCTGTGGCATTGGCAGTGGTGTTTGTGCTTAATGCCCTGGCTTTGTTTCTGTTCCCCAGCATTTGGAATGTGGGCCGCCATAGCCATACATGACACATCGTCAGTTGTCGGCGCTGGTGCTGCTTATGACCAACTGCACCCGGAACTTGTTTCGTCGCAAGGCGTCAGCGCGTTGGAGTTGGCTACAACTATCAAGTTGACCCGTGCCTTGTGGATCGTTGTTTTGGTGTTGCTGACGCCCTTTTTCATGAAAAGTCACTTTACAAACAATGTGAGGGGCAAAGCATGGTATAGGAATATTCCGACCTTTATTGTATGGTTTTTGCTTGCGATTTTGTTCAATACCTATGTATTGAGTAATTCCTCTCTTTTGGGAGGGGAGGTAGCAAATATTGGAGGAATTTTTAGTCGTATGGTTGCAGATTTGGCAAAACACATGATTACGCTTTCCATGTTCTTTATAGGTGCCTCTCTTACTATCAATACTTTAAGAAAGGTTGGATTGAAACCTATGATTCAAGGTGTTGTGTTGTGGATATGTGTAAGCACCATTAGTCTTGCTTTCATCATTAGTTGCAGATTTTGAAATCTGCTGTGATTGGGCGGGGCGCATTGGCCTCCTGACATAAGTGTGTAAATATAAGTTGGTACCCCAAAATAGTCGATATGCCTTGGTGTAGTGTTTGTTCCTGAAGTTTAGGTTGAAGATTGCGGCTACGTGAGCGACGAAACCTAAACTTATGTGACAAACATTGCACCAAGGCATATCGACTGATGCTGGACATGGTGATATAAACTATGTTTGAATATCTGGTTAGTAATATAGCTGGTAGTTTTTATCTTGCATTCTCTTTTCGATATAGTCCCAGTTGACAAGATTCCAGAAATTCTTGATATAATCGCCGCGTCTGTTCTGATAATCAAGGTAATAGGCATGTTCCCACACGTCGATACACATGAGAGGCCTCATGTTGCGGGTAATGGGATTGCCTGCATTTGGCTCTGGCACAATTTGCAGCACGTTGTTGGCATCGAGCGCCAGCCATACCCAGCCAGAACCAAAGAGCGTGGCTGCGGCGTTTGAGAATTCGGATTTGAATGCGTCTACGCTACCAAATCGCGCGACAAGCGCCTGTGTAAGCAAAGGGCTGATGGTGGTGGGGGTTGGGGTGAGTTGCTTGAAGAATATGATGTGATTGAAAGCCTGTGCGGCATTGTTATAAAGCGCACCTTGGGCTTTCGTAATCATGTCCTTCAGTTTCATGTCGGCAAAAGGCGTGCCTTCAATCATGCGGTTGACATTGTCGAGGTAAGTTTGCAGATGTTTGCCATAGTGGTAATTCAGCGTGTCTGCGCTCATGACTGGTGCCAGAGCGTCCAACGCATACGGTAATTCGGGCAGCAGGTGTTTCATAGGGCTTTTGTTTTTAAGGGTTTGTAAATAAGTTTACGCGTCAACTTTTATGCCAACGCGTAATTCATTCTCTATTTGCAAAGGTCGTGCTTTATGTGATACCGCGCCACAAAAAATGTGTTTTTTGTGATAGATTTGTGTTTTTTTGAAACATTTGCCCCACGCTCTCGATAGAGGGGATATATTATTGTAGCCTTGTTTTTTTGATATGAAGTGGGCGGGTGCCCTATTTTGGCATCATGGCTTACAGGCAAACGTTAGTTTTTAAGTGGGTGTTCGTAATTATTCTCATATTTACTGTGTGGGAATAATATCGAACACTCGCTTTTCTGATGTGGCGAAAGATGTATTCAGTGGGGGGCACCCCTTGCTATGTTAGACTTAAAAACTATCCTGAAGTGTGAAAAAGATGTCCGTTTTGTTTACACTCGTATATTCAATTCTCAAAAAAGATTTATGGTGTATTGAGTTTCTATGTTGTGCTGTCACATAATGGATTTTTGGTTATATCTTTGTATTAAGAAAGGTGCATGAGGCGTACTGCAACTTTGGTTGGGGCGCCGTCGAGTATCTTGGTCTGGCGGCTTGTTTGGCGCCAGACACGTCATGATGTACATTACACAGCTTATTACCAGAGGCTTATGGATAAACTTTTACTTATATTATCCTCATTGCTCATGTTAACTTCGTGTGCAGAGCAATACAACATAGCGGGCAATTCGAACATAGCTTGTCTTGATGGACGTATGCTTTATTTGCGTGTGTCGTCGTCGGCTGATGAGCCGGTTCGCTGTAACGTGACACAGGTTGTGTCGGTGTGTCTTGACTCGTGCAAGGTGGTACATGGGCGTTTTAACTTTGAGGGCGATGTAGATTCTGCCAGAATGGCCATGCTTTACACAGGCAACCAGTGTGTGATGCCTCTTGTGCTTGAGAATGGTAAATTGAGCATCCAGGTGGATAATGTTACCCAGCGTGTGACAGGTGGACCGCTTAATGATAAGCTTTATGCCTTTTTCAAAAAGCGCAACCGTTTGGACAACGAGATGTGGGAGGTGCAACAAACCACAATGCGCTTGATGCGTGAAGGTTGCTCGCCTGTGGAAATTCAGCGCCGTGTGGGCAAGAAAACAAAACAACTGGCCAAGCGCACTGAGGAACTCGAAACGCAGTTTGTAAAAGACAACTATAACAATGTACTTGGTCCGGGCTTTTTCAGATTATTATGCAGCCAGTTTCCAACTCCTGTCATGACTGAACAAATTCAGCGCATAGTGGAGGGTGCTCCAGTTCATTTTCTGTCAGACCCCTTTGTGAGGGCTTATTTGCAACAAGCACAGCTGCGTATGGCAGTTCAGAGTAATAATCCTTAAGGTGACGTGCGTAACTTGATTAGAAGCGAAGAGCGGCTTTGTCAATCACTAAATGACGGTGATTGGCAAAGCCGCTCTCTTTTGTGCTTGCAGGTTGCTTTTGTATTTTGGGTTGCTTTGTGCTTTGGGGTGGTGATGACATATAAAACGAAAGAGAGCAAACAATGTAATTGTTTGCTCTCTGTTGAGGTACCCAGCAGATTCGAACTGCTGTACACGGTTTTGCAGACCGCTACCTAGCCACTCGGTCAGGGTACCAATGTTTGAATGTTGCGGTGTGTACGGGACTCGAACCCGTGACCCCATGCGTGACAGGCATGTATTC
>ERZ1031719.416-NODE-416-length-17185-cov-4.353006_pt1 | contig 17185 bp, 19 predicted proteins | sample MGYA00516702_ERZ1031719 | MGnify/ENA primary metagenome ERZ1031719 (study PRJEB33719, sample SAMN04261227) | wastewater metagenome | biome: rural village; feature: human; material: feces | host: Homo sapiens | place: El Salvador | collected 2013-01-07 ...
CCTTCGGCTTACTGCTGTGGTTCGCACTTCCCTTACGAGAGTGAACTCTCGACGGGAAGTCCGCCCCACATCAGTAGTGGCGTACACGCCACTCAGAAAAACAAACTGGCAATAAACCGAAATAAACCGTTGGCATATAGAGAATTATGTGTACTGGTTATAAACCGAGATAAACCGTTGGTGTTTGCAAAACAAAGACGCTGACATGTCAGTGTAATTATAAACAAAACAATAGCAACGAATGAAACGACTTCTAATCATCATGCTGACAATCTGTGTATGGACAAACAAAGTCTGTGCACAATTTCACAGCATGAACTACGACAAGGAAACAGTGGCAGCAATGGCTACAGCTTTCGGAGCGGAAGCCGTGGCAGAAGGCTATTACAGCGAGCAGGTAGGTGCAATCTTGAAGCACTACAATGCAGCAGAGTTGGCGGCAGCAGGGATTTTCGCCAGTAAGTTTTTGGAACGCAAGGCAATGACCGATTTGGGATTGTGGAACAGCAGTACGGAGAACTACTATTACAAGCGCATCTACAATATGGTGAGTCATAAGATAATGCCAAAGATATGGACGGTCTCGAAGATGATGCTCCACTCTCCTCAGACCGCTTTGTATTGGGGAAGTTATCTGGTAAAGGTATGCGATGATACAAAGAATTTGTGTATGCAGTTTGAAAGTGTCGTCACCAACTCTACTTTGACATTTGCAGACATACAGTTTCTGGAAATCAACAAAGAGATAGCAACCATACTGAAACTGTCGGACATCGGCAATGTAGACTGGAAAGGAATGCTGAATGATTTGGCGAAAGTACCGGGAAACTTCACGGTGGACAATCTGACGGCAGACATTGACAACCTATACAATATGGGAGTGGGACTTGCCACATCAGGCATGACCAATATCGGTGACGCACTGTTGCAGAAAAGTGCGTTCAAAGAAGTGTTTAACGGCAAGGTGAGCAAGGTCATAGACATATACAATAGCTATAACGACCAGTTTGAGCAATTTGACAAAGATGTGGGCAACACCTTATTGGGTATGGTAGGCGGTAAAGACAATGTAGCAGGATTGTTCAATATAGCCGACTACAATCTCACGTCGTGGATAACCGACTATATGAGTGAGGCAAATGGACAGTACTACACCCAGCGCTGGTATATCTACCGTAGGGACAGAGGATCCGAAACCATTGTGGAGTATAATCCACCGACGGACAACAACAGTATATTGAAAGGTGACCACTGGTATAGGATAAACACCAAAGACCCCGATTTCTATCCAGACGGTAATCAGATAGAAGCCATTCTACAAAACTCAGAGAACCATGCTGGATGGTCACGAGCCAAGGTACAGCAGCTGAACAACAAGAATGACGGATATAATTACAATATAAGCTATCGGTTAAGCAGCTATATCATCAGTAAAAAGAAAAAGCAGAAGCAAAAAGCCTTCGCTTATCACATCACGGTTACAAAAAGTTGGAACAGAGAAGAAACTGTCTATGAAGACGTGTTCGACTCCTATTCAATGGAACTGAATACTTTTAAGGCGCAACTGCAAGCACGCCTGTCGGAACTGAATGACAATGAAGAAGGTTACACCTATTATATAGGTAGCGACACACGCAACTACTATCAGGCAACCGATGCAGCCAAGCTGAAAGGATGCGAGAGTGTAACCATCAGCGTGACATGCTCAGACGGTGTGACCTTGGGACAAGGAACAACGCAATACAAATGTAGCGAATGTGGCAAGTCGCTCAATGCACACAGCAAGGAATGTGCAATGAGGACAACTGTAACGGAAGGCAATTTGGATTTGTCGGAGTTTGACAGAATGCAGCAAGAAGCCGACAGCAAAGTGGCTGTGCTTCAGGTGCAGATAGGACAGTTGGAGGCAGAAAACAAGGAGTTGCTTCGCAAGATAGCCAATTCCAGTGTAGAGGATGCTGCCGTCTATCGCCAACAATACAATGGCAACAAGGACCAGATAGACAAACTGAATGTGGAGTTGGCGACATGGCGACAAAAGCAGCAAGAAATAGCGAAAGCCAAGGAAGAATCAAGCAAGGACAATGACATAGCAACCGATGACTTCTATCACATTCCAGCCATCATGAACGATTGCAAGACAGCCTACAACCTCACTTGGCAAGACAAAGGAGTGTGGAATGGCTATGTGTATACACGTAAAGCAACCGTCCCAAACATCAACGGCATCGTTACCTTCAAAGCTACATTGTCGATAGCGAGAAAGCCCAAGATTGTACTTGGTGTAAAGGTACACCGTGCCATCATGCAGATAGCATGGGACTTGACATCGGAATACACCAATACCAGTGTGGTAGACGTGATGACGCTTGACAGAAGCAAGTCAGAGCAAGAAAAAGCCGACGAAGTAAACCGCCGAATATCCGAGATAGCAAGGGAATATCCATCATGCAAGATAACCACAGAATATGCCAAGAGCGACCCGATGGAAGAGCAGACCAACAGCGATGTGAAACATCTGTTGTGGTCGAGTGACCGACTGGAGATAGCACGAGAAGTTGACAGCCGTATCACAAAGATTTACGCTGACTTGGTATCACTGGAAAAGATGATGCACTACAAGCGGAGCATCATAGATGTACTAAAAAGTGCATTACCAGAGATTGACGATAACATGGGACGCAGACAGACCATATTGGAAGAATGCTATGAGCGTTGGATCAATGGAGCCAGAGGCAGAAAGGAGGCAAGTGGATGAGGACGACTTTGATGATAGTAATGCTATTGACACTGCTACCCAATGCAGCAAGAGCCCAATTGGGCTTTGACGTGTCGAGTGTGGAAGCCTATATAAATGACCACAAGAAACAGCGTAGTCTGCTCTTGGCACGAAGTACATTGGAATACAGCAACCAATTACTGCACGACTATAGCCAGAAAGAGACAGGTGAATACAAGACACTGAATGTGGAATTGGACAAATACACCAGGGCGTTTGATGTGATAGACGTGATGTACCAGTCGTTGCGCACCGTGCTGAACGTAAAAAGCACCTATGAGAATGTGAGTGAACGGATTAGCGATTACAAGCGGTTATTGGAAGACTTCAACAGAAAAGTGGTGAAGCGCAAACATATAGCCCTTGCCGACACCATGCTATTATCCATCAATGCCAGAGCCATCAAGCAAATAGCAGCAGATGGAGAACAGCTATACAAGAGTGTGAACGATTTGGTGCTGTATGCTACAGGAGCGGCAGCTTGTTCCACCTCAGACTTGATAATGGTAATGGAAGCAGTCAACAATTCGTTGGACAATATCGAGAGGCATTTGAATAGAGCCTATATTGAGACTTGGCGGTATGTTCAGGTGCGCATGGGATATTGGAAAGAGAAAGTGTATCGGACAAAGACCAAGACAGAGATATTGGATGATGCGTTTGGACGATGGCGAAAGGCAGGAAAACTGGGTAAAGGAGAATGATTCCTTTTATAGTGTGTAAGCCGAGCTAAGCCTCTTTAGGCCGACTAAGCCATAAGGACCAACAATGTGATTTGAGAGCGAGAAAAGGGAATAATAAAACAACAAACAGTTAGGACGGATGGGACAGACAAGACAAATAAGAAGAATTACTGCTATTGTTGGAATTGGAGTTTTGGCTACCAATATAGCATACGCCCAGAGTGTGACATATAATCACGACCCAGCGAAGAAGAACCAGATAATGGTGATGGAGACAGGAGGAGGTTCGCTGACTCCAGAACTATACTACTGGACATTTCACAAGAACTACAAAAAGTCGGCAGCAAGCAAGAATAAGCTGACCTATCGTACTGTAGCAGGTCTGAACGCCTATAACCAGGTGGCATATGCGGAGAATATAGACTCCGCACTGACAAGCAGAGCTGCGGTAGAAGCATTGAATGTGGCAGACAGACAAATAGACTTGGCGTGGACAGCCGAAGGCAATAAGATAGAAGCGGCAATGGCAAGGTTCAAACAGAAAATAGACCGTATAATGTTCGTTGGTGGCACAGTCAATGAAAAGCAACGCTGGACTGAGTATTACAATATGTACAACTGCGCCATCAATGCCACAAAGGATGCCTATATGCCCAATGCACAGCGAAAGAAAGAATACCTACGCATCTATGATGATGTGGTAAGGCAGAATGAAACACTGTTGCGCTACCTAGTGCGACTACATAGTGCATCACGCACCAACACCTTGCTTACGGCAACACATGAAAGGACGTTGCATAAAGGAAGCATTGTGAACGAGGCAAAGAGCAGATGGAACGAGGCAGTAAAAAGATAAATGCCTTTTATAGGGTAAGCCTTTCTGAGCCTTCTTGGGAGGACTAAGCCATTAGAGAAACGATAAAACAAAATACGACATGGATAATAATATTCAGATTTTCAACAATGAGGAATTAGGAACGATACGCATAGTAGGAACATCCGACGCTCCGCAATTTTGCTTGTCTGACATTTGTAAAATACTTGGATTGCAAGCAGCGGCAGTAACAAGACGACTTGAAAAGGATGTGATTTCAAGTCACACCCTTTTAACAAGTGGTGGTTATCAAGCACTTAACTTTGTTACGGAAGATGGACTATATGATGTAATCCTTGATAGCAGAAAGCCGGAAGCAAAACGATTCCGCAAATGGGTGACCTCAGAAGTGTTGCCAACCATCCGCAAACATGGGGCGTATATGACTAAAGACACATTGGAGCGAGCCATCGCTGAGCCCGACTTTTTGATACAGTTGGCAACGACGTTGAAAGAGGAAAAGGCGAAGCGGTTGGAAGCGGAACAGCAATGCGAGGCACAGAAACAAATCATCGGAGAAATGGAGAAGAAGGTGAGTTATCTTGACTTGATACTCTCTTCCACCAGTACCATGACCATCACCCAAATAGCGCAGGACTATGGGATATCGGGACAGAAGATGAATAAGTTGCTGCATAAGCTGCACATTCAATACAAAGTGAGCGATCAATGGATATTGTATGCCGAATATAAGGACAAATGCTATGTGAGCAGTGAGACCATCCATTTTATGACCAACGAAGGAGTGCCATGTACCACACTTAACACCAAGTGGACACAGAAAGGACGGCTGTTTCTCTATGACATACTGAAGAAAGAGGGCATCTTGCCCAAAATGGAATGGGCGAAAAAGGCAGTGAGGGACAAAAACGCCCCAAACGAGACAAGAAATAGCAACGATTTAGAGTAAAACGCATATGGCAGACAACAGTAATATATTATCCGACTTTGGCATCAATCTCCTTGAAGAAGATATAGATGACGTGATATTCCAAACCAACGAGTTCCTGTGTGATGCCACATTCACTGGTTCACAGGGGCCGTTTTGGTGGATTCTGCAAATGAGTATGGCATTGGCTGCGCTGTTCTCAATCATCGTAGCGGCAGGTATGGCGTACAAGATGATGGTGAAACATGAGCCATTGGATGTGATGAAACTCTTCAAACCATTGGTCATTTCGGTGATACTCTGTTGGTGGTATCCCCCAGCAGACACAAACATGACGAACAGCGGCAGCAGTTGGTGCGTATTGGATTTCCTATCCTATATACCCAACTGCATCGGCAGTTACACCCACGACCTATACAGTTCGGAGGCGACACAAATCAGTGACAAGTTTGAGGAAGTGCAGCAGCTCGTCTATGTACGAGACACGATGTACACCCACATCCAAGCCCAGGCAGACGTGGCGCACAAAGGAACCTCGGACCCCAACCTGATAGAGGCTACAATGGAAAATGCAGGAGTGGACGAAGTGACGAACATGGAAACCGACGCATCCAGACTATGGTTCACCTCACTGACAGCAGGAGCCGTGGTAGGTATCGACAAACTGGTGATGTTGATAGCATTGATAGTGTTCAGAATCGGTTGGTGGGCAACGATATACTGCCAACAAATCTTGCTCGGAATGCTCACGATTTTCGGACCGATACAATGGGCATTTTCCCTGCTTTCGAAATGGGAAGGAGCTTGGGCAAAATGGCTGACACGCTATCTGACCGTGCATTTCTACGGAGCCATGTTATACTTCGTCGGATTCTATGTATTGCTGCTGTTTGACATCGTTCTGTCCATACAAGTGGAGAACCTTACAGCCATCATAGCCAGTGAACAGACAATGGCTGCCTATCTACAAAATGCGTTCTTCTCAGCAGGTTATCTGATGGCAGCAAGTATAGTGGCTTTGAAGTGCCTTAACCTCGTTCCAGACTTGGCTGCTTGGATGATTCCAGAAGGAGACACAGCATTCTCAACAAGAAATTTTGGTGAAGGCGTGGCTCAGCAGGCTAAGATGACAGCATCTGGAGCAATGAGCAGGATAATGTAAAAAAACAACGACATAAAACAATAAAGAATAACGAATTATGGAAAAAGAAAAGATGACAGAGTTGGAACTGAAGATTGAGAAGTGGCTTGAAAACGAGCAGTTTGTGGCATTTGCCAACGAACGAATGAACAACGTGCTGTTGAACAAACGACATCCCATTGATCCGATCTTTGAGGAGATGGACGAAGGGTTTGACGAGGAGGACGAGTATGTAGTGCCGATGGTGGAATATCTGAGCAGCCGATTGCACAAGGCGAAGCTCTGCAAGAACAGACGCAAGCGCGAGAAGGAACTGTGGTGGGTATGGTATGAGATTGCCATGCAGGGCATATACATCAAGGTGTTCAACTGCTACTATGAGAATTTGGTGGAAGAACTGCGACTGGAGATTATGCCTATGCTGTACAGAGAGTATATGCAGTTGCAGAAGAAAAGCAAGAAGTAAGCTATGGTAATCAAGAACTTAGAAAACAAAATCAAGTTGGTGGGCATTGTCTGCACCGCCTTCTTGATTGGTTGTGTCATCATCAGCGTGTCGAGTGTATGGACAGCAAGATGTATGGTGACAGATGCCCAACAGAAAGTGTATGTACTGGATGGCAATGTACCCATATTGGTAAACCGTACAACGATGGATGAGACCCTTGATGTGGAAGCCAAGAGTCATGTAGAGATGTTTCATCACTACTTCTTTACATTGGCACCTGACGACAAATACATCAAATACACGATGCAAAAAGCTATGTATCTGGTGGACGAGACAGGATTGGCGCAGTACAACACATTGAAAGAGAAAGGTTTCTATTCGAATATCTTAGGTACAAGTGCCGTGATTTCGATATTCTGTGACAGCATCAAGTTCAACAAGGAGAATATGGAGTTCACCTATTATGGACGACAACGTATTGAGCGACGCAGCAATATCCTGACACGAGAACTGGTGACAGCAGGACAATTGAAGCGAGTGCCGAGAACGGACAATAATTCACATGGGCTATTGATAACAAACTGGAGAACGCTGTTGAATAAGGATATTGAGCAGAAGACAAAGACAGCGTATTGATGTGGATTGAAGACAAAAACGGAGTAAAAACACCAGTCTGTTTTTTCTGAGCCTTCGGCTTACTGCTGTGGTTCGCACTTCCCTTACGAGAGTGAACTCTCGACGGAAAGTCCGCCCCACATCAATAGTGGCGCAAACACCACTCAGAAAAACATACTGGCAATAAACCGAGGTAAACTCTATGGATAATCATTAAATTGAGTATGCCTTACTAAGCCTCTCTAAGTAGACTATGCCATTATTGGTGATTAAGTTGGAGAAGGCAGATATGGCTAATAGAATAGAAAGGAAAATCTCATAAAGGACATATAACAATGAACATCAAGCGAATGATATTCGGGGAGAAAATGCCCGACAAGGACGATCCGAAATATAAAGAGCGATATGAGCGAGAAGTGAAGGCTGGACGTAAGTTTGCGGAGACGCTGCATATAGACAAGTTTGCAGCAAGCATACAGCGATTTGCAGACAGACACCGAACTGCATTTCTGGTAATAGTGTTCGGATTTGTGGTAGGCAGTTTTGCATGGAACATCTACCGACTGGCAGTCGTGTACAATCACAAGCCCAATCAACAGACAGCGACAGAAATGCAAGACAGTCTGTTGAGAGAACGACACAAAGCGTTGGAACATCATAAAGAAAAGGTGGACAGTGAGCGTGAACAAGAAGTAGAACCCATAAACAGACAAGGCAATGAAGATAACAGAAAAGATAAACTTTAGACAACCGAAGTATATGCTTCCTGCCATACTCTACTTTCCATTGTTGGGAGCCTCGTATTTCATCTTCGACTTGTTCAATGCAGAAAAAGCCGAAGTGACGGACAAGAGTATGCAAACCACAGAATACTTGAACCCCGAACTGCCAGAAGCAAAGACAAAGGGAGACGGTATCGGAGGCAAGTATGAGAACATGACCAAGGCATGGGGGAAGATTGGCGATTACACCGCTGTAGACAACATCGAACGAGACACCCCAGAAGAAAACCAGGAACAATATGAATCAAAATATACAGAAAACGACATTGCCCTGCTTGATGAGCAAGAGAAAAACAAGGCACAAGCAGAAGCAGCCGATGCCAAAACGCGTGAGAAAGAAGCAATGGCGGAGTTGGAGAAGGCCCTCGCGGAAGCGCGATTGAGAGGACAGACAAGTGCAGGTGGTGGCAATACGGAACATGGTGAGTCAGCAGCCATCAACGGAACGAATAATCCAAATGGAAACAATCAAGCATCAGTAGAGCTTTCGGGAAAGATTTCAACCGACCCAAATGCCGTGAACAAACCATCGGATGAGGAAAAGCCAAGTGAGATGGTGAAAAAGGTGAGGACTACATCAGACTATTTCAATACCCTTGCCCAAAATGAGCAGGAGCCAAAGTTGATAAAAGCCATCATTGATGAGAACGTGAAGGCAACGGATGGATCGAGAGTACGCTTGCGACTGTTGGATGATGTGGAAATCAATGAGCATGTAGTGAAACGAGGTTCTTACCTATATGCCACAATGAGCGGTTTCGCGTCGCAACGAGTAAAAGGCAGCATCAGCAGTATCATGGTAGATGACGAACTGGTGAAAGTCAGCTTGTCACTATATGACACAGATGGATTGGAAGGACTATATGTGCCGAGCAGCCAGTTCAGAGAGACAACCAAAGACGTGGCAAGTGGAGCTGTGAGTGGCAATATGAACATGAACACATCCGGTACAAGCAGCAGTTTCTCGCAATGGGGGATGCAAGCCATGCAGAATGCCTATCAGAAAACCAGCAATGCCATAGGCAAAGTTATCAAGAAGAATAAGGTGAAGCTGAAGTACGGGACATTCGTGTATATCATCAATTCAAAGGAAACCAAAAAGTAACAACACATGAATATGAAAATCATTCAGAGAATAGGTTTGGCAGTAGTCGGACTAATGGCGACTATGACCATGCAAGCGCAAGAAACGTATCAAGAGTTGGAACAACTGACAGTCAATGAGGAAGTGACCACAGTTATCACGGCAAGTGAACCGATACGTTTTGTAGACATTTCTACAGATAAGGTTGTGGGAGACCAGCCCATCAACAACACCATCAGGCTGAAGCCCAAGGAAGGCGGTCATGCAGACGGAGATGTATTGGCAATTGTAACCATAGTAACAGAACGCTACCGTACACAATATGCCCTACTCTATACGACACGGCTAAAGGAAGCTGTAACAGACAAGGAAATACGCAAGCAGGAGAAGACCGCCTATAACAACCCAGCAGTGAGTATGTCCACAGAAGACATGACACGCTATGCATGGAAAGTGTGGAACTCACCAGCAAAATTCAGAAATGTGGCAAGCAAGGCGCATCGAATGGTGATGCGCATGAATAACATATATGCAGTAGGCGACTACTTCTTCATTGACTTTTCCGTAGAGAATAAAACAAACATACGCTTTGACATCGATGAGATACGTGTGAAATTGGCAGACAAAAAACTGTCGAAAGCCACCAATGCACAAGTCGTAGAACTGACACCAGAGTTGATGTTGCAAGGTAACAAAAGTTTCAAGTACGGCTACCGAAATGTCATAGTTCTGAAAAAGATGACCTTCCCCAACGACAAGGTGCTGACCATCGAAATGACGGAGAACCAGATAAGCGGACGCAACATCAGTGTGAGCATAGACTATGAAGATGTGCTGTCGGCAGACTCGTTTAATGCGGTAATGTTGGAGGAAGAATAATGAAAATGAAGAGCATAATGATGGCAGTGGCATTGATTGCCACTGCTTCAACGATAAAAGCGCAAACCAATAGCGACAGAATATCAGTAGGTGTTGGTGCGCTCTATGAGCGAGGATTGGATATGACCATATCCTATGAGCATGAGACAAAATACCACAATGCGTGGGAGTATTTCGCTAATGGTTATATCAAATGGGATGAATGCCAGTCTTGTGGCCACGTATGTCCTGACACCTTTTGGAGAAACTATAGAAGCTATGGTTTCGGTATCGCCTATAAGCCATGCGTGACCAGAGGACGTAACCATCATGGCAACCTACGTATTGGAGCTTCAGCAGGAAGTGACACCAAGGATTTCTTGGGAGGCGCACATTTCGGTTATGAGCACAACTACACGCTGCGAGGAGGTTGGATACTCTATTGGCAAGTGAAGAGTGACATAATGATAAAAGGTGAAGACCTATTCAGAACAGGTGTTGTATTAGGTGTGAAACTGCCAGTAAAGTAAGAAAGAAGGTGAAACCAAAGAAAGACGAATGATGAAACGAAAATATACACATTATATAATAGGTATGCTGATGGCAGTGCTGTTGGTAGCCTGTGATGCACATCGTGATTTCCCAGATACAGCAATGAAGCCCTGCCATATCCTGTGTACGGATGGCAATGTCATGTCGTATGCAGACTATGAGAAGTCGGGGAAACAAGCCATAGCCGTAGTGTTCCATATCAATCAACGAGAAGATGTGGAAGGAAACGGTTATGCCGTTTATCTATGGGATATAGCTCCAGAATCCTTTGCAGATAGTATCGGTGTGGCACAAGGCACGTCAGCAGATCTGACAGCTTATGATGGAAACACCAATACCTTCGCCTTATATGGTACGACCGATACCTTTTCTCCTTTGGCAGAGAAAGTATTCGACATTTGGAGATACGGACAGAGTGCCTATATCCCGAGTGTGGCACAAATGCGACTGCTGTATGCTGCCAAAGCTGTTGTGAACCCCATCATCAAGAAATGCGGTGGAGACCCATTGCCGGATGAGACCAATGATTGTTGGTATTGGACATCGACAGAAGTGAAAGGGCAACAGACAGCCAAGGCATGGCTCTACTCTTTAGGAAGTGGAGCCATGCAGGAAACGCCAAAGATACAGGCGCATAGAGCGCGACCGATAATTACGCTGAATGATTGAGGCTGATAATTTGGATTTTTAGACACCGCTCAATCTTGGATAAGGTTTCAAGGGACAAGTTTTCTTGTCCTTTAAGAACCTTTGAGACATATTGCTGGCTACAGCCCATCAGTTCAGACAATTGCTTTTGGTTCATTTTGAGTTCTTCCATCTTGTCAAGCATCATCATGGCAATATGCTGGGAATAGCGTAACCACGATTTGTTCGCTATACGCCATTCTGCATTCTCACGCCATTTTGACGGAGTGGATGACTGATGTTTCTTCAGATTGGAAATGATTTCATTTGTAGATTTCATAGCAACCTCCTTTTCTATATGATTTCATTTAAGAACTCCATAAAGGAATCCTTGTCGGCAATATCGTTCTCTAACAAGAAGCGTCTGACTCTTTCCATCCGAGCGAGTTCAACCAAGGTATGTTCACGCTCTTGCATAGTACGAGTCAACTTTATGGCACCACCTGTAATAATGTAAATGCCTGGTTCAAGTTTGATGGCATATATGCGGAGCCAAGAGGCATGACGTGGAGTGTTGTGAAGACGAGCTTTTTCTTTACCAAGAAGCATCTCTGATGTCCGACTATTCTCCAATGGTCTGAAAATGCTGTCAAGATTAGCATCTGGAGATATATCCATTATCAGACATTGCAGTCTTTCACTATCCTCGATGGTGTCATAAATGGCTTGATTGACGTCTGTTATTTTAAAATATGAAGACAAATCGTCAATGTTCTGTTTGAAGAAACTGCGCAACCACGTCACATCATTCCATTGTCCAAGAATGGAATCAAGGACATTGTCAAAGCAGTCATCATATCTGACAGCCCAAAGACGTTCATTTTCAGTAATAAGATCAAATTTCATATTCTATGATTTTGATACAAAGATACAATGAATATACGAATCACACAACTTATAGGTTGATTATTTAAGGAAATTTATGGAAGAAAGCAAGGAGTTACAAGGATTTTACAAGATATTCAGGGCGGTGATTTATATCTCCGTGCTGATGGAGTTCTTTGAGTATGCTATAGACCCAAGTCCGATGGGAAGCATCGTATGCGACTTGCATAGTCGTGTCAAGCAGTGGATGATATACCAGGATGGAAATATGACCTATAGCAAGATTGCCACCTTTCTATTGGTGTGCATCACTTGTGTAGGCACGAGAAACAAGAAGCATCTGGAGTTTGACGCAAGGAAACAAGTGCTTTATCCATTGGTGAGTGGTGTAGGCTTCATTGTGTTATCCGTCTGGCTGTTCAATACACCGATGGAAATGCGAGTGTATATTTTCTCGCTGAACACCTTATTATATATGGCAGCATCCATCATAGGTGTAGTATTGGTGCATATAGCCTTGGATAACATCAGCAAGTTCCTGAAGGAAGGACTTTTGAAAGACCGTTTTAATTATGAGAACGAGAGCTTTGAACAATGCAAGGACCTGCAGACCAATGACTACAGTGTGAATATCCCCATGCGCTACTATTATAAGGGTAAGTTTAGAAAGGGATGGGTAAACATTGTAAATCCATTTAGAGGCACATGGGTGGTGGGCACACCAGGCTCAGGAAAGACTTTCTCCATCATCGAACCATTCATCAGACAGCATAGTGAGAAAGGCTTTGCGGTCGTCTTATATGATTATAAGTTTCCGACACTTGCGACGAAGCTGTATTACCATTATCTGAAGAACAAAAATGCCAAGGACAGCAAGATGCCAAAGGGCATGAAATTCAATATGATAAACTTCGTGGACGTGGAGTATTCAAGAAGAGTGAACCCTATCCAGTTGAAGTATATCAACAATTTGGCAGCAGCAAGTGAAACGGCAGAAACCTTGCTGGAGTCGTTGCAGAAAGGCAAGAAAGAAGGCGGTGGCGGCAGTGACCAGTTCTTTCAAACATCAGCAGTGAACTTCTTGGCTGCATGTATCTATTTCTTCTGTAACTGGGAGAAAGAACCATACGACAAGGACGGCAACATGCTTATAGCGGAAAAGGTGCAAGACAAACAAACGCTGCGCATGATACCCACAGGAAGAGTCTTTGACAAGATGGGAAAGGAAGTGGAACCTGCCTATTGGTTGGGCAAGTACAGCGATATGCCTCATATCCTCTCCTTCTTGAATGAAAGCTATCAGACCATCTTTGAGGTGTTGGAAACAGACAACGAAGTGGCACCATTGCTCGGTCCGTTCCAGACGGCATTGAAGAACAGAGCAATGGAACAGTTGGAAGGTATGATTGGTACACTGCGTGTGTACACCTCCAGACTCGCCACCAAGGAAAGCTACTGGATATTTCATAAAGATGGAGATGACTTCGACCTGAAAGTCAGCGACCCCAAGAGCCCCAGTTATCTGCTGATAGCCAACGACCCCGAAATGGAAAGCATCATTGGAGCATTGAACGCCCTAATCCTCAATCGACTGGTGACAAGAGTGAATACCGGGCAGGGCAAGAATATCCCGACAAGCATCATTGTGGATGAGCTGCCCACCTTGTATTTTCACAAGATAGACCGACTGATAGGAACGGCACGAAGTAACAAAGTGAGCGTGACGTTAGGTTTTCAGGAGCTTCCGCAGCTGGAAGCCGACTACGGGAAAGTAGGTATGCAGAAGATCATCACCACCGTAGGTAATGTGGTAAGTGGTTCGGCGCGAAGCAAGGAAACCTTGGAGTGGTTGTCCTCGGACATCTTCGGTAAAGTTGTGCAGTTGAAGAAAGGTGTAACCATTGATCGTGACAAGACAAGCATCAATCTCAATGAGAATATGGACAGCTTGGTGCCAGCCTCGAAAATCTCGGATATGCCAACAGGATGGATCTGCGGTCAGACAGCACGTGACTTTGTGAAAACCAAGACAGGACGCGGTGGCAGTATGAACATACAAGAGAGCGAGGAGTTCAAGACCAGTAAGTTCTACTGCAAGACGGATTTCAACATGGCAGACATCAAAAAAGAAGAAGATGGCTATGTGGCATTGCCCAAGTTCTACACATTTAAGTCAAGAGACGAACGGGAACGCATCCTATATAAGAATTTCGTGCAAGTTGGAGAGGATGTGAAGTCGATGATAAATACGATACAGAGGTATAAGGTGAAGTAAATGCAGTCTTTGTTATTAAGCCTTACTAAGCCTTTTTAGGCTGACTAAGCCAATGGTGCGAAGATAACAGATGATAAGAGTAATGACATGAACAGGATAAGAAAAACGATAATGGTGGCGTTGATGATGTGCTTGTGTCTGGTGATACAGGCACAGACTACAGTACAGAGCCAGTCGGACTTGGGAATATTTCGTTTCCCTCTTTTTGAACGTGCGGTACGCTGCATTAAGTTCTATGAAGGTTGGCACGACATCAAGCGCAACTACCCCTATATAGGATGGGGACATTGTGTGCAACCACATGAGAACTTCAAGAAAAACCTAACATTGGAGCGAGCGGACTCGCTGCTACGAAGTGACCTGAGAACCTTTTGTGGAATGTTCCGCAAGTACGGGAAGGATTCGTTGCTATTAGCTGTACTTGCTTACAATGTGGGGCCGTATAAAGTGCTTGGAGATAGAAGAAAGTTCCGTAAAAGCCGATTGTTGCAGAAGATAGAGCGTGGGGAAAGGGATATAGAAAGGGAGTATTTGGACTTCTGCCGATGGAAAGGTAAGGTGATTGCTTCTATAAGGAGAAGACGGAATACGGAGCTTAGGCTGTTGTATGAACCCTGAATATTGTATGGTGTTGCAGGGTGAGTTTTAGACAAAAACCGATAAAAACACCGTATCTGTTTTCCGAGTCTTCGACTTGCTTTACATTCAGATAAAGCCTTACGAGAGTGAACTCTCGACTGCTTTATCTGAATGTAAAGCTGTGGCACAATGTGCCCACTCGGAAAACAGACACGGCGATAAACAGAATAAAAACCGTTGGGCCTGCAAAATTGTACAGCCACTTGGAAAATAGATGCGGTAAACAGAGAAAAACCGTTGGGGTTTGCGAAACTGTGCTGTCACTCGGAAACATAAATAAGGTCTTGTTCTGACAATATAGTTAGGACAAGACCTTATTTATAGGTAATAATAACCCGTAAAAACAAACATTTAATGGCAACAATAAAATTGAAATTCCGTCTGTCGTCAGTACCCGAGACAGAGGGAACGCTGTATTATCAGGTGATACACAAGCGAAAAGTGAAGTGGATAAGCACTGGGTATCATGTATACCCATGTGAATGGGACGAAAAGGCAGGCGAAGTGCTGATTCCGCCAAACAGTGAACGAAAGGCTGAATTAGAAAAGATGCAGGGCCAAATAAATTGGGAGCTGAAGCAATGGGACAGCATTATCGTGGAAATGGGAAACCAGCATAAGAATGTCACTATAAATGAACTTTATGTTTCTACAAGAACAGGTGACGAAGAAAGAGCAGATGAAACGGCAAGGGACAGCCATGACATACTCTAACGCCTATCGGCGGTTCAAAGAGTTTCGTGAAGGCAAGGACTTGACCTTTGACGAACTCACTCCAGACATGATGGAGTGTTATGAGGCATGGCTCAAAGACAGAAGGTTGAAGCAGAACAGTATAAGCTGCTATCTGCGTACACTATGCACCTTATTATATAAGGCAACCGATGAAGGAGTGAAGATAGATAGCAATCTGTTCAGTCATGTGCGTATGTCATACGTCAAAACCACCAAACGAGCTATCAGCGAAAAAGAGATGAGAGCCATAGCCACGCTGCAATTGCCCGAAGGTACGTCTATAGCCTTTGCCCGTGACGTGTTTATGTTCAGTTTCTATATGCGAGGAATGCCATTCGTCGACATCGCCTATCTGCGGAAGAAGGACTTGAAAAATAAGATGTTGGCTTATAGCCGCAAGAAGACCAACCAATATCTGACGGTGGAATGGGTAAAAGAGGCGCAAGAAATAATCGACCGATACGCACAAACAAATTCCGTCAGTCCCTATCTTCTTCCTATTATTCAGCAAGATGACGGAACCGAACAAAAACAATATCATCGTATGTTGGAGAACATCAACTATAATTTGAAGAAGATAGGTAAAATGACAGGGTTGAAAATGCCACTCACCACATATACCGCACGGCATACATGGGCAAGCATAGCGAGAGACATAGACATACCCATTCCAATAATCAGCGAGGGCATGGGGCATAACTCCATAAAGACAACGCAAGTGTATCTGAACTCCATTGATGTGTCGAAAATCAACGAGGCAAACAAGAAAATAATACGGAAAATAAGCAAGAAAAATGTTTAACAAATGAATGTCTCTCATCTGTATTTTGTACGTCAAAATACGGAACGTGCTGCAAAGGTACATTTTTTCTTGCATTTATTATCATCTTCTCCCGAAAATCTTCCGCCATTTTGCGATTTTACGTAGAAATGTTTAATAAATCTGCCATATCAGCACCATAAAAATCCTTGATTTTCAGTCCCAATTCGGTTCATCCGTATTTTGACGTACAAAATACGGATGAACCGATAGAGACACAAAGCCACTATGAGGTGAAAATGCGGCGCAATCAGCACATTTGATTTGTGGAACATTGAATCCCATAACTGGACAAACATACACACAGATAGTATGATTTTATGAACAATGTTATTGTAAAATTGGCATCGTCATCCCAGGTGATAGCAGCCAGCAGTGACATAAAGTAGCGGAGAGGTTATGGAGCAGGATTGCACGGTTTCTCAGTCTACAGCCGACGAAATAATCGCTGTTTCTTGTCATTACTTCATTGCTCATAGTTGTCTCGTTTTATTGTTGA
>ERZ1031719.421-NODE-421-length-17079-cov-6.106086_pt1 | contig 17079 bp, 13 predicted proteins | sample MGYA00516702_ERZ1031719 | MGnify/ENA primary metagenome ERZ1031719 (study PRJEB33719, sample SAMN04261227) | wastewater metagenome | biome: rural village; feature: human; material: feces | host: Homo sapiens | place: El Salvador | collected 2013-01-07 ...
AAAATTGACTTTGCTACATACTATAATTCATTCAAATACGGTCTGCTCAGCGCACCTGATATCGTATTCTTCCTGAGTGTGGCAGGATTGTTCGTATTTTTTACTGTTCGTGTTCTGGAAAAAAGACGCTGGAGCTAAGGAGGTAATATAAATGAGCGAAGAAAATAAAAACCTGAATACTATCTCCGAAGATACTGCAAATGCAGACAGCAATGCAGTGGCGGAAACAGCCGATAAAAAGGAAGATACAAAGGCCAAAAAGAATAAGAAGAATAAGTCCGAAAAGGGCAGATTCAAAAAGTTCATGAAGTCAAGAAAAGCAAAACACGGCACGGTTGCAATGGCAATTACGGCGCTTGTTATCGTTATGGTAATTATTGTAAACATTATTGTCGGACTTCTTGTTAACAGATTCCCCGACCTGGAGCTTGACCTTACATCAAACAAGTCGTTTGCACTTCAGGACGATACAATTGACTATGTTTCACACCTTGACAAGGATGTTACGGTAAATATACTTATGGCAAAGGAATCATTTGAGAGCCAGGGTACCTACTTTGTACAGGCTCAGAAAATGCTTAACAAAATGGCGAGCAAGTCAGACGGCAAGATGAAAATCAAGTATGTTGACCTTACATCCAACCCGTCGTTCACATCCGATTATCCGAATGTTGACTGGCAGTCAAGCTCGGCAAATAACATTGTTCTTGTTGAATCCGGCAAGCAGTACAAGGTGCTTACTCTTACGGATTGCTTTGAATATGACGAGAAGACCTACAATTACTACGGTTCATACAGCTTTACCGGCACAAAGATTGAGCAGGCTGTTGTAACGGCTATTCTCAATGTTACAACAGATGACAAGGTTGTTGTTGATATGATTAAGGGCAACAACGAGCAGGATTATTCATCACTTAAAACACTTCTTGAAAACAATGCTTATCAGGTGAACGAGGTTTCACTCGCAACAGGCGACTTTGACAGCAACGCAAAGATTGCAATTATGTACGCACCGTCTGTTGACCTTGACGAGAAGATTGTTGAAAAGCTTTCGACATGGCTTTCAAATGACGGCAAATACGGACGCTCACTCATCTATGTTCCTACTGCCGATATGGGCGAGATGCCGAACCTTGACGATTTCCTCAAGGAATGGGGTATGTCAATTGACAGAGGATATGTGTTTGAAACTGATGAAAGCACCCTTGTAAGCGCAAGCTCACCTTATGCATTCACGGTAAGCTACGGCGATTACTACAAAGATAATCTCAAAAACAGCAAGATTCCTGTTGTTGTATCAGAGTCACACGCTGTTAATATTACAGATGAAAACACTGCACACGCATTGCTTAAAACTTCCGATAAGGCAGGCGTATTGCCGATTGACGCCGACAAGAACTGGGACTACAAGGACGCAGTTTCGGGTAACGGTGAAAATGTTGCGGCAGAAGGTGTTATGACAAACGAGGACAAGAACTCATCGAGAGTTATCATATTCGGTTCATATGTTATGTTCAGCGACACAATTATGAAGTACAACAGCTTTAATAACTCCGCTTACTTTATGAATGTAATCAACACAATTGCAGATAAGGAAGATGTCGGCATTACAATTGAGAGTAAGTCGATTGACAATACGGAACTCGGAATCACCGATGTTGCAACACAGAACACAATGCTTGTTGTGTTTGTAATCATTATCCCGATTGCAATACTTGTTGCAGGCTTTGTTTTCTGGTTACGCAGGAGGAACAGATAATGAAAAAGAATACTAAAATATTGATTATTGTCTGCGCAGCAGCATTGATTCTTGCGGGACTTATGTGTCTGCTCATCTTTCTTCCGAAGGGCGACGGTTCGTCATCGGGAGCAGCAACATATGATGAGGGTGTAAAGATGAGCGTTACAACCGATAAAGACGGTGTTCATCAGGCACAGATTCAGACAAACGATAAGGGTGAAATTGATAACAACAGCTACGGCACTCTTATGGATTATATCCCTGCAAAGATTTCAAAGATTCATCTTGAAAACAAAAAGGGTACTTTGGACATCAAGTCATATACACCGACCGATAAAAACGGCAAAACAAGTGCTACACAGTACACTATTGTAGGTTATGAAGATTTTGACCTTCAGGGCGGTATTGCCGACAATATCGCAAACAATGCCGCAAGCATTGACTTTACAAAGGTTATGACTCTTGACGGCTCAAAGCTTGCAGATTACGGACTTGATAAGCCGAGAGATACTGTTACCGTAACTTATACCGACAAGACAAAGGCTATTATCTATGTCGGTGATGATGCTCCGCAGAATGCCGGAACATATATTAAGTTCGGTAGCAACGATACTGTTTATCTTGTTGCAAAAGATTCTGTTTCTGCATTTGACTACGGCCTTACAGATCTTATCAGTCTTACAATCAACGATGCGGCATCTGACAATGACAACAGTCAGGCATCGTCAATTGAGATTTCAGGTTCTAATTTTTCAAATACAATCACACTCAAGCCAAATTCAGACAATAAGAACTCAGCTTCTTATGTTATGACAAGCCCTGTTGAGTGCTACGCAAACGAGAAAGAAAGCAGTCTTGTTGCAGGCGGCATCAGAGGTCTTTATGCCCTCACGGTAAAAATGGTTAATCCGTCATCCTCACAGCTTTCAAGCGTAGGTCTTTCTAATCCGTATGCAAAGATAAAGGCTGTTTATCCCGACACAACAGTCAGCCTCAGAGCTTCAAAGCCTGACGGTGACGGCAATGTGTGCCTTATGAAAGAGGGCGGAAATATTGTATATACAATTTCTGCCGAAAAGGTTCCGTGGGTTAAAACAAGCTATGACAGCCTTGTAAACGAATATGTGCTTTATCCGAAGATGAGCGCATTGTCGGAGGTTTCCGTAAATGACGGCAAGAATACCTACACATTCTCGCTGAGCACTGCACAGAAAACAAAGACAGACGATAACGGCAGTGAGTCAACAACAACCACAACAACCGTTAAGAACGGCAAGACAGAAATTGAGCTTGCAACATTCTCGGGTTTCTATGAGAATCTTACAATGGTTGAGCTTGCCGACACAAAGTCTGACAGCAAAAACGGTTCGCCTGTTCTTACCGTTACATATAAATACTCATCTGACGGCTCAACAGACACCGTAAGCTATTACAAGTCTGACAGCAACCGTTATGTTGCGGTTGTCAACGGCAGAGTTGCAGGTCATGCATATCAGTCAAAAGTCAATACTGCTGTCAAACAGGCTTCAAGTGTTGCCGCAAATAAATCGGAATAATCTTTGAGTTAAATTTATTCTTTTACACCCGAGCTTTTTAGTTCGGGTGTTTTTTGTCGGGTATATGTATACGAGCACAAACTTTTATAAAATTCAGACAATATATTGCAATGCAATAATTTCTATAGTATAATGATTTTGTGGAAGTGATTTATATTAACTTTAAACGGTGAATGTTATGAATATGATTTTGCATTGTACAATATGTGATGATAACCCTTCGGCGGTTAAACGGGAAAAGGAAATAGCCGAACGTGCTTTTTGCGAAATGAATATATCGGCGGACATTTCGGTATACACTGACAGCAGTCAGTTTATGTTTGAGCTTGGCGACAACAAACAAATGGATATTCTGATTCTTGATATCGAAATGCCAAAAATGTCGGGTTTTGAGATTGCGGATTATGTGAAAAAATCAAACCCGAATTGTCTTATTATTTTTATGACCTCCCATGTAAATTATGCCGTTGACGGATATAAACTTGATATTTTCAGATTTGTTCCAAAGCAAGACGGAGATTATAGGCTGAAGGCCGCATTGCTTGACGCAGTTAATGTCATTGACCTTGAAAGCAAAAAATCGTACCTGATTGAACGGCACGATATGTGCGGTATGTTGCCGTGTAAGTACATTCTGTACATTATCAAAAGAGGTAAAAACAGTGAAATTTACCACCTCAAAAGCAAAGAGCCGATAAAAATACGAAAACCGCTGTCTGTTGTGTTTGAAGAACTTGACTCAAATGAATTTATTTATATTTCCAGAGGCTGTATAGCAAATATGGAGAATGTGGAGAAAGTTGACCGCCGGGAATGGGTGTGCAAAAACGGCGACAGAGTGCCGATAAGCGCATCACTCTATGCGGAAATTAAGGAGAAGCTGCTTGATTTCTGGGGAAATAAAATCATTCATGATTGATGCGTGTTGACTAAAGTATTAAATTAGCGGTCAAAAATCGGCAATTTAAAGACTAATTAATACAAACATATTTTTTGTGCTATAATAATATTGAAAACAGGGTATGTGAATTTAACCGGTCACAAATAAATACACAGACCTTGCTCTTTGAAAGTTATTCCGAAAGATATGTTATTTTGGAAAACCTTATCCTGTTTCGCACATCCTAACCCCGAAACACTTTTAACACTGCTGCATTTACATTTATGCGAAACAGAAAAAGCCTGAGCATTTTTGCTCAGGCTTTTTGAATGCGGAAAATAAATTATTTTGTGCCGAAAATTCTGTCGCCTGCATCGCCCAAACCGGGGCAAATGTATGCGTTTTCGTTAAGCTCACGGTCAAGACAGCCGACATAAAGCTGAATATCGGGGTGTGCCTTCATAAGAGCGTCAACACCCTCGGGAGCTGCGATGATTGACATGAACTTGATTTTCTGACCGCCGTGCTTTTTAATGAAATCAACAGCGGCAATAGCCGAACCGCCTGTTGCAAGCATCGGATCGACAACAACAATCTGACGCTGATCAATCGGATCGGGGAGCTTGCAGTAATATTCGTGCGGCTCGTGAGTTTCGGGGTCACGATAAAGACCGATGTGACCTACTCTTGCAGACGGAACGAGTGCGAGAATACCGTTTACCATACCAAGACCTGCACGAAGAATCGGAACAACGGCAAGCTTTTTGCCTGAAATAACAGGCTGAACAGACTCCTCAATTGGAGTTTTAACTGTGATGTCCTGAGTTTCAAGATCCGAAAGAGCCTCGTAACCCATAAGCATTGCAATTTCTTCAACCAATTTGCGGAATTCGTTTGTTGATGTGTCTTCTTTTCTGAGAAGTGTAATTTTGTGTCTTATAAGCGGATGTGTCATGTACGAAACTGACATATCATTGCCTCCTTGTTGAATTTTGATTATTTGATTAACTTAATGATACTAAAAACCGTTCAAAATGTCAATGATATGGGAACTTTTGGCATTAAAATAAAAAGTTATTGCTTTTGTATCTGTGTAAAGGTATAATTAACAGGAATGGGGTTTTTACAGATTTAAACCCGAAAATTAGAAAGAGGGAATTCTAATGGACAAAAACAACGGCGCAATTTATGATGCCCGCAAACTCGGAAAACCGAAGATGATAATTCTCGGTGTTCAGCATATGTTTGCAATGTTTGGCGCAACAATCCTTGTTCCGATTTTAACGGGACTTGACATTTCAACAACCTTGCTTATGGCAGGCTTGGGAACACTTTTGTTCCACTGCATTACAAAGTTTAAAGTACCTGCCTTCCTCGGCTCGTCCTTTGCATTCTTGGGCGGTTATGCCGCAATCAAGGCTTTTTCACCCAATGACCCTAACAGTATGCTCCCGTATGCGTGCCTTGGCGTTGCGTGTGCAGGTCTTATCTACTTCATCCTTGCCGCAGTTATCAAGGCGGTGGGCATTGAAAAGGTAATGAGATTTTTTCCGCCTGTTGTAACAGGTCCTATCATCATTGCAATCGGTCTTGGACTTGCTCCGTCGGCTGTTTCAAACTGCACAACAAACTGGTTCTTGGCTGTAGTTGCTCTTGCTGTAATTGTTGTTTTCAACATCTGGGGCAAGGGAATGGCTAAAATCATTCCGATTATACTCGGCTTGCTCATCTCCTACGGTACAGGTCTTGTGCTTTACTTCATTTCACAGGCAAATCCCGACCTTATTCAGAATGTTCCGTGGCTCTTCTCAAGCGGATTTGATAAGGGTGCTTATCAGCCGATTTTTGACTTTACAAGCCTGAACACAATTTGTGACAACATCTCAAAAGGTCACATTTTCGGCAGTGAGGGACTTATCGGAATTCCGATTCACTGGGATCAAACGGTATTCGGCGGTATTGATTACTCAAACGGTGCGCTTATCGCATCTTCAATCATTGCCATTGTTCCGATTGCTTTTGCTACAATGATGGAGCATATCGGTGATATTTGCGCCATCAGTTCAACAACAGGCAATAACTACATCAAAGATCCGGGACTCCACAGAACTCTTGTCGGTGACGGCCTTGCAACAACACTTGCATCACTTTTCGGCGGCCCTGCAAACACAACATACGGTGAAAATACAGGCGTTCTCGCTCTTACGAGAGTTTATGACCCGAGAGTAATAAGAATTGCCGCTTACTTTGCTGTTGCAGTATCATTCTTCCCGATTGTTTCGGTAATTATCGGTTCAATTCCAAGCTGTATCATCGGCGGTATTTCGTTTGTTCTTTACGGTATGATTTCTGCTATCGGCGTCAGAAATGTTGTTGAAAACAAGGTTGACTTCACAAAGAGCCGTAACCTTATTGTTGCCGCAGTTATTCTTGTTTGTGCGCTCGGTCTTTCAAGCGACACGGTAAGCTTCACAATCGGCAGTGCCGCAATAACACTTTCACCGCTTGCTGTTGCATCAATTGCAGGTATCGTTCTCAACGCAGTTTTCCCCGGTAAGGACTATAAGTTCGATACAGAGGATGTTGCCGATGCCGTAAATTTTGAAAAAGAAGTTAAACCAAAGGAAAAGAAAGAAAAGAAGTAATTTTGCTTTAATAGTCGTAACACAAAACAGCCGTATTTTTACGGCTGTTTTTTTACGCTTTGTTTAAAGCTATGTATTCAAAGTTGAATTCCGCTACGGAATGGCATAAAAAACAGGGTACTCGAACGAGTACCCTATATATGTTTAATTATTAAGTTAGCTGTGTTCGGAAATATGCAGATGTTATTTAATCAAACTACCTACACGAACAAGGAACAGCGGTTTGCCGTGCTCGGGAACTGAAAGCTGTTCCGAACACAAACTGCCTACACGAAATGCGTGCCGAGGCTCTCGGCTTACATTTCGGTGATGATTTCGTTGATTGTTTTTCCCGGAGGAATCATCGGGAGAACATTTGCATCGGGACTGATGTGGCAGTCAACGACAACGGGCTTGTTCATCTCAAAAGCCTTTGTGAGAATCGGCTTGATTTCCTCGGGCTTTGTGATTCTTAAGCCGTCAACGCCGAAAGCGTTTGCAAGCTTTACAAAGTCGGTTGCTCTGTGCGGATCGGTCTGTGAAAAACGACTGCCGTAGAAAAGCTTCTGCCACTGACGAACCATGCCGAGAACCGTGTTGTTCATAACAACTACAACAATGGGGAGTTCATAGGACTTCAGTGTTACAAGTTCGTTTAAGTTCATGTGGAAACTGCCGTCACCTGTGATGAGGCAAACCCTGTCATTGGGACGAGCACACTGCGCACCGATTGCGGCGCCCATGCCGTAACCCATAGTACCCATACCGCCCGATGTGAGGAGCGTTCTGCTTTCCATAATCTTGCTGAACTGTGCAACCCACATTTGGTGCTGACCTACATCTGTTGCGATGATGTCTGACGGACACTTGATTTCGTTGATTGTATCAAGAACCTGCTGTGGGAGCGGAAGGTCGCACTCGGGGAGCTTTTTATCGTCAAAATGATGCTTCCATTCTTCAATCTTCGCAAGCCAGTCCGGATGGTTCTGACGGTCAAGACCGATTGTGAGTGCAATGAGAATTTCTTTTATATCTCCGAGAATGTATTCATCAACCTTTACATTCTTGTTAATTTCTTTTTCGTCAATTTCAAGCTGAACAATCTTTGCCTGTTCACCGAACCTTTCACGGTCGCCTGCAACACGGTCGGAGAATCTTGCACCGCACGCAATCATAAGGTCACATTCGGCTGTTGCCATACCTGTTTCGTAACCGCCGTGCATACCGATGTTGCCGACGCAGAGCGGATGATCGGCGGGAATACAGCCTAGTCCCATAAGCGAACAACAAACAGGAGCGTCAATAAGCTCCGCAAATGCCTTGAATTCTTCGCTTGCATCAGCGCTGATGATACCGCCGCCTGCGTAAATCATAGGACGCTTTGCGTTTTTAATCATTTCCTGAACAACACGAACTTTTTCGGGGTTTCTGATTTCAAAGGTTCTTGGTTTTTCGGGAATAGTCTGTACAAACTCTGTTTTGTTTGCCGTTACATCCTTTGGAACATCAACGAGAACAGGTCCCTTTCTGCCGTGTTGAGCAAGAGCAAAAGCCTTGCGTATAGTGTCGGCAAGATCCTCAACCTTTTCAACAAGGAAGCTTGCCTTTGTAACGGGCTTTACGATGTCTACAATGTCAACTTCCTGAAAGCTGTCTCTTCCAAGCTGATCGGTTGTTACGTTGCCTGTGATTGCAACAAGCGGAATGCTGTCGATATTGGCTGTTGCAAGGCCTGTTACAATGTTTGTTGCACCGGGACCAGATGTTGTCATAACAACGCCTGTTTTGCCTGTTGCTCTTGCGTAACCGTCAGCCGCATGAGAAGCACCCTGTTCGTGTGCTGTGAGAATGTGACGAATTTTGTCGCTGTATTTATAGAGCGCATCGTATGTGTTGAGTGCCGCACCGCCCGGATAACCGAAAACCGTGTCAACACCCTGTTCAAGAAGACACTCGCAAATGATTTCTGCACCTGTAAGCTGCATATATATCTCTCCCTTGTATATGTAGTGTTATTCCATAAAACAATGTTACCTTTTATTTTATCCAAATGTGATTATATTGTCAATAGAAATCGAAAAAGACAACTCATTACAAAAGAAAAAACGGGAAACAAAAGCGTTCCCCGTTTTGAGTCGGTCATAATTATTCATTTTTGAGATATTCACATATTGCGCCTACGGTTTTTTTGCTTGCAAGTTTGCAGAATTTTTCATAGTCAACACCCTTGTTTTCGTCAAGGTCATCGGAGATTGCCCTGATGATTCCGTAAGGAGTTTTGAGTGCGTAGCAAACATAACCGATTGCCGCACCCTCCATTTCACAGACAAGAGCACCGAATGTGTCGGCAATTCTTTTGCGTTTTTTGCGGTCGGAAACGAATATGTCGCCGCTTGCGATAATGCCCTGCTCAACCTTGGTGTCGGGGAGTGTCCTGCACGCCTGCGTGAGCTTTTCAACTACTGTTTTGTCGCAGTCAAAGAATATTTTTGTACCGTCAGGAAATGAAACCTCGCCCTGTCTGTCACCGAGAGCAGTTGTGTTCATATCGTGCTGAACGGATTTTGTTGCAACAACAATATCTCCGATTGATACAAGAGGGGAGAGTGAACCGCCCACACCGCTGTTGATTACAACATCGGGATTGAACTTTTCAATAAGCACAACGGCACACATGGCGGCATTGACCTTGCCGACTCCGCAGACTACAACGGCTATGTCCTTGCCGTTAAGAGTACCTGTGGTGAATTTCATTCCTGCGATTTCTTCGGTTTGTGTGTTCTGAGAAAGGGCGATAATTCCGTCGGCCTCAATCTGCATGGCACATATAATTCCTGTCATAAATTTTCCTCCGATTTTGGTGTTGAGTTAATGTAATTTGTATAGGCAACTGCTATGCTGTGCTCGGGCATCATTTGTTGTGTGTTGCACGAACTGTCTTCATGAGAGGGGTGCGAGGCACTCGCCTACGAGTCGGTATATGCAACTGCTATGCTGTGCTCGGGCATCATTTGTTGTGCATTGCACAAACTGTCTTCACGAGAGGGGTGCGAGGCACTCGCCTACGAGTCGGTATATGCAACTGCTATGCTGTGCTCGGGCATCATTTGTTGTGCATTGCACAAACTGTCTTCACGAGAGGGGTGCGAGGCACTCGCCTACGAGTCGGTATATGCAACTGCTATACTGCGCTCGGGCGTCATTTGTTGTGCATTGCACAAACTGTCTTCACGAGAGGGGTACGAGGCACTCGCCTACGGGTGGGTACAAACAACTGCTATGCTGCGCTCGGGCATCATTTGTTGTGTGTTGCACAAACTGTCTTCACAAGAGGGGTGCGAGGCACTCGCCTAAAAATTGTCGGTTTCGTACATAATAATGGATAGGGCGGCGAGGGGGGCGGTTTCTGCACGGAGAATTCGTTTGCCGAGGGTTGCCGCCTGACCGCCGATTGCGGTTACGCTGTCAACCTCCGATTGTTCAAATCCGCCTTCACTGCCGATGAACATTCCGACGGTTTTAGGCTTTGTGCCATTCAGAATTTTTCTGACGGATTCTCCGCCCATTTCGTAAAAAAATACGGTCTTTTCGTTCTGCTTTGTCTGTTCTGCCGCCTCTTTAAACGAAATGCACGGAGTTACTTCGGGGATAATGCCCCTGCGACTCTGCATTGCCGCCTGAAGAGCAATTTTCTGCCAGCGTTCACACTTCTTTTTCAGCGACTTTTCATCGGGACGGGAAACACATCTTGCCGAAATCATCGGCACAATTCTGCTGATTCCGAGTTCCGTGCATTTCTGAACGATGAAATCCATTTTATCCCCCTTAGGCAGAGCCTGATAGAGGGTTACAAAAACATCGGGTTCGTTTTCACACGGCTTTTGTGAGATGATGTCAACCGTGACTTCACCCTGTGTGATGAGCGAAATTTTACATTCATACTGCGTTTTGTCCGGAGAAACAAGGGTGATGTCATCGCCTGTACGCATACGCAGCACCTTAGAAATATGCTTTGCGTTTTCTCCGACAAGGGTGTAGTTGTTGTCGAATATATTTTTTTCGGTAAAGAACCAAGCCATAAAATTACCTCTTTTTTAAGCGTTTTTGCGTGAGCGCTTTCCTTTTCTATTTAATATATCAAAAAATAAAAATAATTGCAATATTCATATGCCGGTGCTAAAATATGGATATACGAAAAATTTTCGGAGATGATTATTAATGATAACTCTGACAGATACAGATGTGGTTCGGCTTTTGAGAAAAAACAATCTCAATTCCGACACGCTCCAGGAAAATGTTGTTGCAAAGCTCCGTGAAAAGGGCGTAAAGCTTGCAACCGCAGAAAGCTGTACGGGCGGTCTTTTAAGTGAAAGAATTACCGCAGTAAGCGGTGCAAGCGATGTGTTTGATTTTGGCGTATGCACATATGCAAATGAAATGAAACATAAGGTGCTTGGAGTTTCAAACGAAACGCTGTCTGTGCTTGGCGCAGTTTCGGCTGAAACTGCAATGCAGATGGCAGAGGGTGCAAGAAATGTTTCGGGTGCAGATTTAGCCGTAAGTACAACGGGAATTGCAGGTCCTACGGGCGGAACACCCGAAAAGCCTGTCGGTCTTGTTTATTGCGGAATCAGCACAAAAGACAAAAGTTATGCAATAAAGCTTATGCTTGGCGGCAGTATTAACATGGTAAATTCAAGAGGCTATATAAGAAAACTAACTTCTGACGCTGTTTTACTGACTATTTTGAGTATATTGCAATAACTTGTCGTTGTTAAAAAAATAACTTGTAAAAATTTAGATTATGTGCTAAAATTATCTTGATACTGTGGGTTCAGGGGCGAATTGCGCCCGAATTCGCAGATTTAAAAAATTTAACAGTCCGTCAGAATGGAGTTGATTTTTATGGCTAGAAGCGCAGGTGTTCTCCTTTCGATTACTTCGCTTCCATCCCCCTACGGTATCGGCACCATCGGCAAAGAGGCTCGCAAGTTTGCTGACTTTCTGAAAAAATCAGGTCAGACAATCTGGCAGATTCTCCCCGTTGGACCGACAAGCTACGGTGATTCACCGTATCAGTCTTTTTCAACCTATGCAGGCAATCCTTACCTCATTGACCTTGACACTCTTTGTGAAGAAGGTCTTTTGACTAAGGAAGAGGTCATGAGCCGTGACTGGGGCTCAGATGACGCCGAGGTTGACTATGAGAAAATCTACAACAACCGTTTTGAAGTTTTGAAGATTGCTTACGATAACTTCAAAAAGGGTGACCAGAAGGCATTTACATCCTTCAAGCGTAAAAACAGTTCATGGCTCAAAAACTATGCACTTTATATGGCAGTTAAAAAGAGCTTTGACATGGTTTCCTGGACAGAATGGCCGGATGAGGAAATCAAAATGCGTGATGAGGCTGCCGTGAAGCGTTATGAACGCAAGCTCAAGGATGATGTTGATTTCTGGAAGTTTGTACAGTTCAAATTCTATGAGCAGTGGGAATCCTTCCGTGCGTATGTAAACGGTCTCGGCATCAAGATTTTGGGCGATATGCCAATCTATGTTGCCATGGACAGTGCAGACACATGGGCAAATCCCGAGCTGTTTCAGCTTTATGACGACGGTGATCCTATCGCAGTTGCAGGCTGTCCGCCGGATTACTTCTCGGCAACAGGTCAGCTTTGGGGAAATCCTCTCTATGATTGGGATTACCTTGAGGCTACCGACTATGAGTGGTGGTTTGAGCGTATCAAAGCCGCATCAAAGCTTTATGACATCACCCGTATTGACCATTTCAGAGCTTTTGCAAGCTACTATTCAATTCCTTATCCTGCCGAAAACGCAATCAACGGTGAATGGGTTGAAGGTCCGCGCATTAAGTTCTTTAATATGATGGAAGAGGCACTCGGCAAGATTGATATTGTTGCCGAAGACCTCGGAACACTCACTCCCGATGTAACCGAGCTTATGGAGCAGACAGGCTATCCGGGAATGAAGGTTCTTGAATTCGCTTTCGACAGTGGTGAAGAGAACGACTATCTTCCCCATAAATACACCGAAAACTGTGTTGTTTACACAGGTACTCACGATAACGATACTGTTATGGGCTGGCTTGAAACAGCTAAACCCGAGGACGTTAACTATGCAAGAAGTTATTGTCAGATGCCTGATGACGAACCGTTCAACTGGGGACTCATCCGTGTTGCTTATGAAAGCAAGGCAGATACAGCAATCGTACCTATGCAGGACATTCTCGGCCTTGGCAAGGAGGCAAGAATGAATATTCCGTCAACACTCGGCGGAAACTGGGTATGGAGACTCGATGGTGCAGCTCTTACTGATGAGCTTGCAGATAAATTAAAAACTATGTCTGAAAAAAGCGGACGACTGGAGGACTAAACAAATGGGTAATATTATGGAAAAGCTTGAACTCACAGCTCAGTCTATGTACTGCAAAAAGATTGAAGAGCTCACACCCGCTGAGCTTCACTACTCACTCGGCAAAGCAGTAATGGGCGAAATCGCAGGCAACTGGGAAGCAAGCAAGATTAAACATGACAGCGAACGCAGAGCTTACTATTTCTCCGCAGAATTCCTCATGGGCAGAATGATGTACAACAACCTCTACTGCCTCGGCATTCTTGAAGATGTTACAAAGCTCCTCAAAAAGAAGGGCATTGACATCAATGTATTTGAGGATATCGATGATGCTGCTCTCGGTAACGGCGGTCTCGGCAGACTTGCCGCTTGTTTCCTCGACAGTGCTGCTACACAGGAAGTACCGCTTGACGGCTACGGAATCCGTTACAAGTACGGTCTTTTCAAGCAGCTTATCGAAAACGGTTATCAGGTTGAAACAGCTGATAACTGGCAGAGATTTGAAGATCCGTGGTGCAACCGTGTTGAAGATGAGGCTGTTACAGTATCATTCAAGGGTCAGACAGTTAAGGCTGTTCCTTACGATATGGCTGTTATCGGCTGTAAGACAACAAACATCAACACACTTCGTCTTTGGCAGGCTGAGGCAGTAAACGATTTTGATTTTACTGCTTTCAACAACACAGAGTACAACAATGCCGTTCAGGAAAAGAACGATGCCGAAAACATCACAAAGGTTCTTTATCCTAACGATAACAAGTATGAGGGCAAGGTTCTCAGACTTAAACAGCAGTATTTCTTCTGTTCTGCATCACTTCAGGACATTATGCGCCGTTATAAGAAGAAGCACGGCAATGATTTCAGCTTCTTTGCTAAGGAAAACACAATTCAGCTTAACGATACACATCCTGTATCATGTGTTCCTGAGCTTGTAAGACTTCTTATGAACGAAGGCTTCAACTTTGACGACGCTTTTGAAATTGCAAGAAAGACATTTAACTATACAAACCACACAGTTCTCGGCGAGGCTCTCGAGAAGTGGCCTGCTGACCTTATGACACAGGTTATTCCTGAGATTTATCACATCATTTGCCTTATAGCCAACAAGTGCCAGGAAGAGCTTACTGCTAAGGGTGTGCACGAGGATACAAAGGCTAAGATGCGCATTATCGACGGTAATGTTGTTCATATGGCAAGACTTGCAACATACGCATCAACATATGTAAACGGTGTTGCTGAGCTTCACACAGAAATCCTCAAGGCTGATGTACTCAAAGAGTGGTATCAGGTATATCCCGAGAGATTCCAGAACAAGACAAACGGTATTACACAGCGCCGTTGGCTCGGTCTTTGCAACCCTGAGCTTTCTGCTCTTATCACAGAGAAGGTTGGCTCAGATGCATGGCTTACAGACCTTTCACTTCTTGAAAAGCTCAATGACTGCATTGACACAAGAACAATCACAAAGTTCAACAATATCAAGAAGAAGAAGAAACAGCAGCTCGCAGACTACATCAAGAAGATGGACGGCTACGATGTAAATCCCGATTCAATCTATGATATTCAGGTTAAGAGACTTCACGAGTACAAGAGACAGCTCCTCAACGCTTTCTCAATCATGACAATCTACTTCAGATTGAAGGATAAGAAGCTTAAAAACTGGACTCCTACAACATTTATCTTCGGCGCAAAGGCTGCTCCGGGTTATGCAAGAGCAAAGGCAATCATCAAGTACATCAACGAGATTGCTAAGCTTGTAAACAACGATCCCGAAACAAAGGATCTCCTTCAGGTTTACTTCATTTCTAACTACAATGTATCTTACGCTGAGAAGATTGTTGTTGCTGCTGACCTTTCTGAGCAGACATCAACAGCAGGTCTTGAGGCATCGGGTACAGGTAACATGAAGTTCATGCTCAACGGTGCTCCTACACTCGGTACACTTGACGGTGCTAATGTTGAAATCGCTGAGTGTGCAGGCATTGAGAACGAGTACATCTTCGGCGCAAAGGTTGAGGATATCGAGAGAATGAAGAAGGAAGGCTACCATCCAAAGGCTCTTTATGACGCTAATCCGGAAATTAAGAGAGTTGTTGATACTCTTATCGACGGCACATTTGATGACGGCGGCGCTCAGGGCGAAGGCAGCTTCAAGGAACTCCATGATTCACTCCTCAAGGATTCTTCATGGCAGAAGGCTGATAACTACTTCCTCATCTATGACCTTCCCGATTATGTTGATACAAAGATCAGAGCTAATACAGAGTATGCTAACCGTAAGGAATTCGGTAAGAAGTGCCTTATCAACATTGCAAATGCAGGTAAGTTCTCATCTGACCGTACAATCCTCCAGTATGCTAAGGAAATCTGGCACACATCTTACAAGAAGTAATTTGTTAAAAGGTTTTACTTTAAATATTTGTGCGTAAAAGCATTCAAGCCTCCCGTTTGTTCGGGAGGCTTTTTGTAGTTATATGTGCTTTTATAAACTCTTTGTTTGTCACATTAAATATTATTTGAACTAATATCTAAAAAATAATATTTAATTCAACTATAAATAACATTGACATTCTTCTATGAGAAATGTATAATAAAACCGGTACGGATAACAATTTTATTGTGTTTATGAGGAGGAGTGAAATTGAAAAGATTATTAGGAATTGTTCTTTCTACAGTTATTGTGCTTTCTATTGTAAGTTTTACTATTCCTGTTTCAGTTGCTGCTATAACAATTTCAAGTAATTTATCTGAGCCTGATACAACATATGATGGCTTTGGTTATGTGATAAATGAAGATGAATCTTGTACAATTACATATTATACAGGAAATTTAGCGAATGTAACTATTCCGTCAACTATATATGGCCATAAGGTGAAGAAAATAGGTTCAGAAACATTCAATCGCAATGAATCTATTAAAAGTGTTATTTTACCAGAAGGTATAACGCAAATAGCTGAAACATCATTTGCTAATTGTGAAAACTTAAAATCAATATCATTGCCAAGTACACTTAAATACATAGGTATTGGGGCATTTGCATATTGTACAAATTTAGATAATATTATTGTTCCTGATGATGTGGATTATATTGGACAGTATGCTTTTGAAGATACTAAATGGTTAAATAAACAACAAGACGGATTAATATATCTAGGAAAAGTTTGCTATAAATATAAAGGTGAAATGCCATATGGTGCGACTGTATCTATCAAAGCAGGTACAAAATGTATAAGTGGCTTTGCTTTTTGGTGTTGTTATGGATTAAAGAAAGTAGATATTCCTTTTGGTGTAGAGGTTATTGGAAGCAAAGCATTTCAGTCTTGTCCTATGCTCGAAAATATTGAGATTCCTGATTCAGTATTTTGTGTAGGTAAGTCGGCATTTGAGGGAACGAAATGGTTTGAAAGTCAACCAGATGGATTGGTATATGCGGGTAGTAATGCATATGAATATAAAGGAACTATGCCCGATAACACAAATATTACTTTTAGGAAAGGAACAAAATCAATTACGGAATCACTTTTTTATAATCAGGACAGCCTAACAGGAGTAGTTATACCTGATTCAGTAGTTAGTATAGGTGATTATGCTTTTTATTCGTGTTCAGAACTTGGTAATATTTCATTTGGAAATGGAATTGAAACTATTGGCAAGGAATCTTTTAGTAAATGTGATAATCTTAAAGAACTCGTCATTCCTGACAGTGTACAGAAGATAGGTGTACATTGCTTTGAAGGTTGTAGCAATGTAGAAAATTTGAAACTTTCGAATAATTTGACTATGGTTTCGGAAGGAACATTTTTATATTGCAAAAAACTAAAAAGCAATAGGCCTCACCAAAGGAGGAAGCCCCATTCCACAAACCGATGATCAGCACAAGAGCAGCAAGCATCACGACAAAGAAC
>ERZ1031719.422-NODE-422-length-17077-cov-28.686230_pt1 | contig 17077 bp, 13 predicted proteins | sample MGYA00516702_ERZ1031719 | MGnify/ENA primary metagenome ERZ1031719 (study PRJEB33719, sample SAMN04261227) | wastewater metagenome | biome: rural village; feature: human; material: feces | host: Homo sapiens | place: El Salvador | collected 2013-01-07 ...
CAATCTCGGTCGCAATCACACTCTTAGATGGAGTTCTGAAAAAAAGAATCATACTTATTTCTCTTTTTATATTGTTAATGTATTTATTCTTTCGGTAAGGATACATGGCCTATGTATCGCTTTTCGAGTGCAAAGATAATACAAATTAAAATAAGGACAAAATAAAACGCTTGTTTTTTTATATTTTTACTGAACTTTCGCATATCAGGAAGTTAAAGGAGTTAAGGAAGTTAAGGAGTTAAGGAGTTAAGACGTATGTCATGCAGCTTAAGAACTACGCCAAAAAGACTATTGTCTTAACTCCTTTAACTCCTTTAACTCCTTTAACTTCTTTAACTCCTGAACTTGAAGACGCTAATTTGTTAAAAATGAGTGAGAAAGATGAGAAAAATAGAAAAAGTGGTTAAAATTATCTAAATGGGTTTGACAAAAGTGGTTTATTCAAGTCTTATTCGTAACTTTGCAATTGGAAAGCAGCGGGTGGATTTTTATTCATCATGCAGCGATTCATGGTATTTAGTAATTCAGTAAAATATCACTATCATAAAAATTAAAAACCAGAAAATATGAAGCAGAACAAATTTTTAGTAATGGCTTTGATGGCTGGCGCATTGTTGGCCACAAGTTGTGCAAGTAAGAAGGAACTTCAGAATTGCCAGAACGAGAACAGAGAGTTGTCAAGCAACTATCAGAATACAAAGGAGCAGTTGGCTGCTTCTCAGGCTCGTGTAACAACTCTCGAAGACCAGCTTGCTCAGATGAAGAAGGACTATAAGTCTATGCAGAATGCGCTCGACAAGAGTTTGAACAACGCAAGTCAGAACAACATCAGCATCGACAAGCTCGTTGACCAGATCAATGAGTCTAACCAGTACATCCGCCACTTGGTAGAGGTGAAGAGCAAGAGCGATTCTCTCAACATGGTGCTTACCAACAACTTGACCCGCTCTCTCAGCAAGGACGAGTTGAAGGAGGTTGACGTACAGGTAATGAAGGGTGTGGTTTACATCTCTTTGGCTGACAACATGCTCTACCAGAGCGGTAGCTATGAGGTAAACAGCCGTGCTCAGGAGACTTTGAGCAAGATCGCCAAGATCATCATGGACTACAAGGACTACGATGTACTCGTAGAGGGTAATACAGATAACGTACCAGTTAGCACTACAAGTGCCAAGATGAAGAACATCCGCAACAACTGGGACCTCTCTGCTCTCCGTGCATCTTCTGTAGTACAGTACTTGCAGGATCACTTCGGCGTAGATCCTAAGCGTTTGACCGCTGGTGGTCGTGGTGAGTACAACCCTGTAACTACCAACGATTCTGAGGTTGGCAAGCAGCGCAACCGTCGCACTCAGATTATCATCACTCCTAAGCTCGACCAGTTCATGGACTTGATTGACAAGGCTCCTGAGAGCGATAAGTAAATCAGAGACTTTTTAGTATTATAAGTAAAATTTAGGAAGCACCAGTGGGCCCAGGCTTATTGGTGCTTTTTCAGTATGACAGGTGCTTTTCTGTATAAATATGCTTAAAATAGGAAAGAAAGAACCAAAGTTTGTTTCGTTTTGAAAGAAAAACTGCGATTTTCTTTCTCTTTTGAGATTTATTTATTAATTTTGCAATCAAATTATTAAGCGCCCGTCGCTAAGTGGTTATAAATTGTAATTTATTAATAATACATATATAGGTATTTCGCTTATGGAAAAGATTCAGATGACAACTCCTTTGGTGGAGATGGATGGTGACGAGATGACAAGAATCCTCTGGAAGATGATCAAGGATGAACTGATCCTTCCTTTCGTAGATTTGAAGTCAGAGTATTATGACCTTGGTTTGCCTTACCGTGACAAGACCAATGACCAGGTGACTATCGACTCTGCTGAGGCTGCCAAGAAATATGGTGTAGCCGTAAAGTGTGCTACGATTACTCCTAATGCCCAGCGTATGGACGAATATCATCTCCACAAGATGTGGAAGAGCCCTAACGGCACTATCCGTAGCATCATGGATGGTACTGTGTTCCGTGCTCCTATCACGATTCCAAGCATTCACCCTTGCGTGAAGAACTGGGAGAAGCCTATCACCATCGCCCGTCATGCTTATGGTGATGTATATAAGAGTGTGGAAATCCGTGCTGATGAGCCGGGAGTTGCCAAACTCGTATTCGAGGGTAAGAGCGGAAAGAAGCAGGAGGTGGAGATTCACAACTTCGAAGGTGCTGGCGTTATTCAGGGTATGCACAATACCGACAAGAGTATCCGCAGCTTTGCTCATAGCTGTTTCAAGTTTGCCATCGATACCAAGCAGGATTTGTGGTTTGCTACCAAGGATACCATTTCCAAGACTTACGATGCACAGTTCCGCAAGATATTCGAGGAAGTGTATGAGAGTGATTACAAGGAGAAGTTTGCTGAACTCGGCATTGAGTACTTCTATACATTGATCGATGATGCCGTGGCTCGTGTTATCCGCAGCAAGGGTGGATTCATCTGGGCATGTAAGAACTATGATGGTGATGTGATGAGCGATATGCTCAGTACTGCCTTCGGTTCTTTGGCGATGATGACCTCCGTATTGGTTTCTCCAGACGGCAAGTATGAGTACGAGGCAGCTCATGGCACAGTAACCCGCCACTACTACCGTTATCTGAAGGGTGAAGATACATCTACCAACCCAATGGCAACTATTTTCGCATGGAGCGGTGCGTTGAGAAAGCGTGGCGAGTTAGATGGCATTCAGGCATTGCAGAATTTCGGCGACCAGTTGGAGGCAGCTTGCTTCGATACGCTGAATGATGGTATCGCCACCAAGGACCTCGTCAACCTGATGGAAGGTGTAGAGGCAAAGGCAGTCAACTCAGCCGGCTTCATTGCAGCCATCCGTGAGAGATTGGAGAAGAGATTAGCATAGTATGATTTGTATATATATAATAAAGGTGACAAAGGCATAGAAACCTTTGTCACCTTTATTTTTTAGTGAAAACTAATTAACCGTTTACTTGCTTCTTGTATTCCTCAGACAACAAGTCGAAGAAATTATAGCCGATTACCTTGCAGATATGCATGAGCATACCTGTGTCGATAGTAGATTTGCTATAAATCTTATAAATGTTGGTTCTGTGGCAACCAAGTTGCTTTGCGAGCCATACTGTTGTTTTTCCTTGTCTTTTGAGTTCCTGTTTTATGCGTTCCCCAATGACCAAGGAGCAATTGTTAGTTTGATCTGTCATTTTCTTATTCTCTTTAAATACTAATAAATTCAATATGGATGCAAAATTACGAAATAAGATTGTAATCAAACGAATTTTTTGGTAGCTAATGTGACGACACGCTATTAAAAAAGTATAAATGCGGAAACCAAATGAAACCTCTTTGTTCTATTTGTTTTGCTTACTGACACATTTTTCCTCTATTTCCTATCTTTTTTGTGTCTATTTTGTTTCGGTTTACATTTTATACATAAGAAAAGTACAAATCATTTGTTGTACGTAATTATAATTCCTTAATTTTGCACCCAGTTAAGGCGCACAGCCTAAAAACTATGCGATGCGGCTACAGAAAGCTACACATTATTATATATAAGATATAAGGCTTTTCTAAAAACGCATAAGCAAACAAGATTTCTAAGACATTACATAAACAAAAATATATTGTATAAAGTAAAAGATAGATTTATTATGAAAAAGTATTTACTTACTATGCTCGCTGTGTTAGCTGGTTCTAACATGTGGGCTCAGTCGTTCTCTTATGATGAGAGCAACAAGACTTTGACTATTGAAGTCACTACAGATTTGTCTAATGACAATGATGCAGCTGGTAATGTGCAGACAAAGATGGCTGAAAAAAAGCCTGAGACTGTTATTGTAAATGGTGGTGGTAAAATCAATAGTAACTTTATTAAGGCTATTTTATATGGTAAAAATTCTTGGGGATCTGAAGCTTATGCTGTTGCTAATAAAGATACCAAGACTTTGGATTTGGGAGATGTTGTTTTAGTAAATTGGACTGCTAATACTTTCTGTGGAAGTTGGGGCCAGATTGATAAGGATATAACAATAACGACACTTACACTTCCTAAAACTCCAGACAATAGAATTCCAGATTATCCTTTTATAGGAAAGGATAATGATAATGCTTTTTGGCCTATTAAAAAGATTATCATTCCTGATGGTTGTGTTAGAATTGGCGCATATTTTGCAAAAAAAATGTCTACATTAGAGATGGTAAAGTGGCCGGATTCTGTGAAGGAAATTGGGGATATGGCTTTTGCAAATTTGACTAACTGGGATATTCCTGCTCTTCCACAAAATCTTGAGATTATCGGAAATTCAGCATTTGGTTTGACAAGTTGCATAACGTATAAGACAATTACATTACCATCAAAGGTTAAGATTATTTGTCCAGGTGCTTTCCTTATGCGTCAATATCGAGAGGTCTATTTTCAGAGTAAGACAGCACCGTTGTTGCCTTTAGGTGAATCTTTGATACAACCAAGTTATGGTAACATAACTGCTTTTGGAGCAGAAACTCTTATGGGTAATAATGGATTTAATCATTCTGGAAGTAAAAAATATGCTGATGATTTTACTAAAGGAAAGGCAAATCGTGAGAATTATGTAGCTTCTTCTGGTGCTTATTTCGCAATTTTGCATTTTCCTAAGGATTTGACTGATGAAGAAAAAGCCACTTATACGGATATTACAAAAAAATATGAAACATGGAATGACGATAACGGAAATTTTCATCAAGACCATCTTAAAGAAGTTGGTGAAGAAACAAGTGCATTGAAATATGGTGTCTATACAACTGGTACTTCTGTAAAGCCAGGTTATAAAGATACCTATGTAGGTGAGGATTATATTTGGCCAAGTCAAAGTCAGTGGATGCGTTCTTACCTGACTGCTTCTAATGGCGTATGTTGGAATGGTGTAACTCCTTATGCTCCAGAATTGTCTGCTGAGCAAATTGCTTTGTTGCGTAAAGTTGGTTATTCTGAAACTGAATATACTAACGAAGCATTGAAACAGATAGCACATGTTGGTACTCGTCAATTTGTTCTTACAGCTGACGATGCTACTACTACTCCAGAGTTTCCTCTTCCATTAAAGAAGGGTGGAAGATGGTGGACACTTTGTGTGCCATTCAATATGACCAAGAAGATGGTAGATGACGCAATGGGTGAAGGTACTCAGGTTTGCCGTTTCTCAAGTGTTACCCGTAAGTTGGATACTGATGGACAGGGGCGTGGTGATGGTAATAAGGGTAATCATATTTATTTGGAGTTCCGTCATGATGTATATCAGCACAAGTTTGAAAGAGCTGATGATGGCACTTTCCATGATGAAGAGTGGAGTGAAAGTCTTCCTGCTTGTGAAGCTGACGATATCGTTATCTATGCTCATGAGGCTTATATGGTTAAGCCTACAAAGACGAATGAGGATGCTGCTTTTGTTGTAAATGATTATGAGCCTGTACCAGGTTCTCCTCTTCCAACTATTATTAAGGCAAAAGAGACTATATATAAAAACAATTCTCAGAGTAAGGCTGTAAATGATAATGGTGGTGAATATCGTTTCATTGGTAATTACATTAATACAGCTCAAAGGGAAGCCGTTTCTGTACCAGTTAATTGCTATTTTTACGGACTGGCAAAGGCAAGCGATACAAAACCTGCATTTTGGTTCTGGCCTTATAAATCACACTTGACTTGGCCTTCATACAAATGTACTGTAGAAACAGTTAATATAGAGTTGGGTGAGCAGGATGCTCTTGATTTCTTCAATTTTGAAGCTGGATTTAGTGCAAGTTCAAAATATCAGTCATCTTTCTTCGGTGATGATGAGCTGAATAGCAATGAGACTACATCTGTTGATCAGGTAGTAATCGTTGCAGGTAATGATGATCAGGCTATCTACAATTTGAGCGGTCAGCTGGTCAGCAAGAATGGTAACCTTGATGGTTTGCAGAAGGGTGTGTACGTCAAGGGTGGTAAAAAGTTTATTGTAAAATAAAGCGTGAAAGGTATTATAATGAATACAAAAAAGATATATATAACTCCAGGAATAAATGTCATTAATATACTGACGACATATATAATGGCTGGTTCTGGTTCGACTCCAGGTGGTGCTATGACTGGTGTAGGAGGAGACAATTCTGAAGAAGTTACTATTCCCGGCGGTGCTGGTGGTACAACTCCTCCTCCTTCAGGTGATGGTGGTCCAGTTGTCCAGGCAAAAAATAATTCTTTTAATGCTTGGGAGACTTGGGAAGAATATTAGTAAGTAAATCAATCTATAAGCAAGAGGGGAACTCGTCGTGGATGATGAGTGTCCCCTCTACTATTTTTATTATCGTATCACATATTTCTTTCCATTTTGTATGTAGATTCCTTTGGAAAGGTTATTCTTCTGATTTTCTGATATTTTCTGGCCGTTGATATGATAGATGGCACAAGGTGATGTGTTTCTTTTGCTTGTTTCAAGCATGTTGATACTTGTAGTATTTCCATCTATATTCATGGCAACAACTTTTGCACCATTTGTATTGCTTTTAGGTTCAAAATAAGCACGGTAACCTTTCATGAAACTATTACCCTCAGAACTGTATAGCATTCCATTGTAGATAAAATACATTCCTTTAGCCAGATTGGTTGGTTCACCATAATAGCCTTTGAAGTTGTAATAGAGGCCTTCGTCAACAGGTGTTGATTCTTCCTCTATAGTAACATCCTTGATATTGAATGTACTCTCTGTGGTAGATGTCTGCATCAGGAAAGGTCTGTTGGCTTCGATGGAATGAGCACGATGGAATGTCATCTCATCTTTAGAGTAGGCATTGAAAGTATAAACCTTTGTATCTGTACCAAATGTTGAGGTAATCTGTTCTTCGGTCATGGAGAAAGGAAGGACTACAGTATTGTATATGTTTGGAACTAATGTCCGTTTCAATACCACGTTTTTCTTGCCGGAGATCTCAGAAGGAATAGCCTCGTCTTCATCCAGTAGTACGATATTGTCATTTAGAATATATTCTAATCCTGCTAATGCATTGATTTTTCCTGCACCAGCCTGTTTCCCCTGTGCTGCGAAATAATTTTCCTCTTTACAATAAGAGTCGTTATTTGCAGTCTTTTGGGCAATTTCCTTGATTTCTTCATGGGTAAGATTTGGGTTTGCTTCAAGCCATAGAGCAGCTACACCTGCCATGTAAGGTGAGGCCTGAGAGGTTCCCTTCATGGCACAGAATGAATATTCTTTACCTTTATAAGTGTCGGTTTTAGTCATACACTTTTTACCGCTATAATAAGTAACGTATCTGTTATAGGCTGATTCGATGCAGGCTCCTGGGGCAGCTATGCAAGGAAATTGGATGCCGTCATAACGTGTACCATAGCTGGAGAAGTAGGCTATATCGCCCTCTTGGGTTCCCCATGTTCCTTTCTTGTTGGTTACCTTTATTGCGCCATTGGACTTGCTGTTGATTTCAGTAGTGGTAATATAGGCACCTACTACCAGCATTTCGCTGGCGCTGCTGGTGCTATTAAAAGTTCCGTTGCTGGTCAATCCGTCCGTATAGTCTGGATAAACAGTCTTGAAAGGCAGGTCGGTGTCATTGTAAACGACCACCTTTTGTCCTTCTGCACTTGTGATAATGTAACCTATGCGATATTCATCCTTAGTGTACCAAACACCATTGCTGTTGATAGCATATCCCATAAGCCCATCGTGAATGGTTTCCTTTGCGATGTTAATCGTTGTAGAGGCAATATATTCGTCATTGATTTTTAGAGTAGTAGGCTCGCCGTTGATGATGATAGGATATTTCGCAAAAATGGTTTTGCATTGATCCTTGTAGTTTGCAACTATGATTTCCATGTTGATAGGAGCATCTGTTGAGGTGGTAATATAGCTTCTGATTTCATGGTTGTCGGAGTCAATGCCCCAGATTGCTTTCATTTTATCTGTATTAGAGCTAAAATTGTGTTTATGTACGAGTACTTGGTCTCCACAGTTACCAACAGAGTTGCAGGCTATGATGTCGTATTCCTTAATCAAGTCGTTGAGGACTTGTGAGTAGAGATCGCTTCCGTCGTGAGGACCAATCATGTTGCCATATGACATATTGGTGACGAGACGTTCGCCCTTCTCCTTGCAATATTCTGCAAGTGTTTTCAAAGCAACTAAGTCGGAGGCGCTGGACATGATCGGTCCCATGGCGAGGTCTGCCTCAGGAGCAACACCACTTAACTGGAAGTTATCACCTTCATAATAACCTGCAGCAATTCCACTCACATTTGTAGCATGAGCAGTATAGCGGTCATCGGTAGTATAGTTGGCTATTTCCTTTGGGTCAATAATGGCTGTTCCGTTTTCTTTGATAATCATCTTGAAACGGCTTTTGCCATCCTTGTCAAGAAACATGGCGTGGTTTGGATCGAATCCACTATCGAAAATACCTATCATGACTCCTTTGCCTGTATAAGGACGGTCGAGAGTAAAATAGAGATTACGGTTGGTTGTTTCTGTAGATTTGCCTTTATGTATTAGGTCAACACCTGTTGTCTTGTTAGCATTAGTCAGGTTGAGGTTCATTTCTTTTTTATCAAAGGAAATGCGAACTACATCTTGCATTTCTGCTAAGAATTGGAGGCTATCTATAGTTGTGGTCACTATGTTATAGCTGCCTACAAGGACTGTCGAATTACTGAAACCATGGGCTTTGAGTTGGTCGATGGTGGCTCCCTCTTTCATCTGGACCGTTGCGGTAATCCGCTTACTTCCTGTACTTGCCGTACTCGTCCCTCCGAAACCTTTGGCTTGAGACGTGCTTTCTTTGGCTTGTTCCATCTGCTGGATGGCTATCAAACTTAGTGCGTCTAATTTCCTGGTTTTAGTTACGTTTTTAAAATCAGTGGCGTAACCGCCAGCGCATAGCATAGCGGCCACAATCATGGTCAATACGTTTCTCATAAATAGTAATATAGTATAAGTAAAAGATGAATTACAAGTCCAAAGATAGGTAAAACATTTGATAATAGCAAGTTTTGTAACGTTTATTAACGCAGAAACGGGCTTTTTTCTTGCTTTTGTAGAATGTGTTTTTCTTGTGTTCGGAAACAGTAGATGATTTTACAGAAATCAGGCAGTAATGATTCCCCGTCACACTTTTTACTTGCTTTTGAAATGAAAATGTAATAGAATGTAATGCGTGTTACAGATTTTTTGTCGTATCTTTGCACCCGAGGAAAGACCTCAGACTATATATACATTATTATATATTATAAAGATGGACGAAAAGAACTATAAAATCCTTGTGGTGGATGATGAGCAGGACCTCTGTGAGATTCTGAAGTTTAACTTGGAAACCGAGGGGTATCAGGTGGAAACTGCCAACTCGGCTGAGGAAGCTCTGGAGAAAGACATTGCTTCCTTCGACCTCTTGCTGCTCGATGTGATGATGGGAGGTATGAGCGGATTCCAGCTGGCGAAGAAACTCAAGGAGAATGTGGCTACGGCTCAGATTCCTATTATATTCCTGACGGCTCGCGATACTGAGAACGATACCGTTACCGGTTTCAATCTCGGTGCTGACGACTATATCTCCAAACCTTTCTCTATCCGTGAGGTGATGGTGCGTGTGCGTGCTGTCATCCGCCGTACTGCTGATAAATTGGGCAAGGATGCTGAACCTACCGTCATCAGCTATCAGGGATTGGTGCTCAATATCGACAAGAAGACGGTGAGCATTGATGGAGAGGATGTGCCTTTCACCAAAACAGAATTTGAATTGCTCCGACTTCTTCTGGAAGAGAAGGGTAGAGTGTTCTCCCGCCAGGAACTCATCGACCGCGTATGGCCTAAGGATGTGCTCGTGCTCGACCGAACGGTGGATGTCAACATCACCCGTATGAGAAAGAAAATCGGTAAGTTTGCGAAGTGCATCGTCACCCGACTCGGCTTCGGATATTATTTTGATGCGTGATAAGAAAGGATTTTATTTATGCTGAAAATACAAAAAACGAAATCCAAAGTTGGGCGAAAACTGTATCTCATGGTGCTGACGGTGTTCCTTGTGTTCGCTGTCAGTTTTATCATGTTCCAGCAGACTCGTGAGAAACAGTTTAAGATCAGTTCGCTCACGATGAAACTGGAAAACTACAACGCCCTCTTGGAGGAGGACCTCTCGCTGGCTCATGACAGGGGAATCATCTTGAGCAACGGCGATAGTCTGGAGACGCTGCCCAGCGTGAGTCGGTCGAAACTCGTCGTGGCGGAAACCAAACTGAATGCTTTCATCCGTGAACATGAAAGCAAGGATCTGCGTGTCACCCTGATAAGGCCCGACGGTAAGGTGGTGTACGACAATATGAGCAAGCACTATGACCGGTTTGCCAATCACCTGAACCGCAAGGAGATACAGGAGGCGCTGAAGAATGGGCAGGGATCGAGCGTGGAGCGAGAGTCGAAGACCCTGAAGCAGGATTACTTCTATGTGGCTTCCTATTTCCCTGCCGACTCTATCATCATCAGAAGTGCCTTGCCTTATAATGATGATCTCTCTAAATCGCTGCAGGCTGACCAGCATTACATCTGGTTTGCCGTTTTCGCCATCATCCTCCTGACCATCGTGCTCTACCGATTCACCCATCGGTTGGGCAAGAATGTGGCTAAGCTCCGCATCTTCGCCTACAAGGCCGACCACAACGAGAGCTTAGAGATAGAGGATCTGGCTAAATTCCCGGATGATGAACTGGGTGAAATCGCTGAACGCATCATCAAGATGTATAAGCGTATCCAGACCACCCGAAGGGAACAGGATATTCTGAAACGGCAACTGACGCAGAATATCGCTCATGAACTGAAGACTCCGGTGGCGAGCATACAGGGTTATCTGGAGACGATACTCGACAATCCGCATATCAGCGAGGAGATGAAGGAGCAGTTCCTGCAGAGATGTTATGCGCAGAGCGAACGGCTTACCTCCCTGCTGAGAGACATCTCGACGCTGAACAGACTGGACGACGGTTCGGACATGATAGACTTCGAGGCGGTGGATATCACGAAGATGGTGGGAGACATCATGAGGGAAACGGCGCTGGAAAGGGAGGAGCACAAGATGGGATTCCACAACCTGCTGCCTGAGCGCATCGTGGTGAAGGGAAACCGCAGTCTGCTCTATAGTGTGTTCCGCAATCTTACTGATAATGCCATTGCTTATGCCGGTGACGGGACGACCATCACGCTGGAGGGTAAGGAAATAGGCAACAAGTGGCACTTTGTCTTCAGAGATAATGGTCAGGGTGTGCCGCAGGAGCATATCGCCCGCCTCTTTGAACGCTTCTACCGTGTGGATAAGGGAAGGAGCCGAAAAATGGGTGGAACGGGACTGGGGCTCGCCATCGTGAAGAATGCCGTGCTGCTGCATGGTGGAACCATCCGGGTGAATAACTTGCCAGAGGGTGGCTTGAAATTTGAGTTTACTATCAAGAAATAAATCTTAAAAGTCGCAAGGAGTTTCGTCTTTGCGATTTTTTTTATGTACCTTTGCATCTCTATTAACAATAATATAATGATGAATCAATTTACTAAGATTATCGCAGCGCAGCTCAAACTGAGAGAGCAGGCTGTCGAAAATACATTGGAACTGCTCGAAGAGGGCTGTACAATCCCTTTCATCTCCCGATACCGTAAGGAGAAGACGGGTAATATGGACGAGGTGAACATTGAAGCCATCGCCCAGGCTAACGATAAACTCAAGGAGATGGCGAAACGTAAGGAAACTATTCTCAAGACGATCGATGAACAGGGAAAACTGACGGATGCACTCAAGAAGCGTATCGAGGAATGCTGGGACGCTACGGAACTGGAAGACATTTATCTGCCTTTCAAACCGAAGCGCAGAACCCGTGCACAGATTGCTCGTGAGGCGGGATTGGAACCTTTGGCACAAACTCTGCTCTTCCAGCGTGAACGTAATATCATGCAGGTGGCTAAGAAATATGTGGGTGACAAGGTGGCTGATGCTGATGCTGCTATTCAGGGCGCCAAGGACATCATCGCTGAAATGGTGAACGAGAGCGAGGAAAGCCGCAATGCCATCCGTGGGGAGTTCAGACGTGGCGCCATCATCACTTCCAAGGTGGTGGCTAAGAAGAAGGATGAGGAAGAGGCTCAGCGATTCTCTGATTATTTCGACTTCTCGGAACCTCTGAAGCGCTGTTCTTCTCATCGCCTGTTGGCTATGCGCCGTGGAGAGGCTGCCGGTATTCTGCGTGTCAGCATCTCTGCTGATGACGAACAGTGTACGGATAAGTTGAAGCGCCATTATGTGCATGGTTATGGCGAATGCCAGACCTTGGTAGGCGAGGCTGTGGATGATGCTTTCAAGCGTCTGCTGAAACCGAGTATCGAAACGGAGTTTGCTGCATCAAGCAAGTTGAAGGCTGACGAGGAGGCTATTCTGGTATTCGCTGAAAACCTGCGTCAGTTGCTCTTGGCAGCTCCGCTCGGACAGAAGAGAGTAATGGCAGTGGATCCAGGGTTTGCCAATGGTTGTAAGACGGCCTGCCTGGATGCACAGGGCAATCTTATCCATCATGAAATCGTATATCCTCATCCTCCTCGCAGCAAGCGCAGCGAGGCTACTGCCGCTCTGCAGCGCATGGTGAAGATGTATCATGTGGAGGCGATGGCTGTGGGCAATGGTACGGCGAGCCGTGAGACGAGCGACTGGCTGCACGAAATCGCTTTCGATCATCCTGTGGATATCTATGTAGTAAGCGAGGATGGTGCTTCCATCTATTCGGCTTCCAAGATAGCCCGCGATGAATTCCCGGATGAGGATGTGACGGTGCGTGGTGCGGTTTCTATCGGCCGTCGCCTGATGGACCCTCTGGCGGAGCTGGTGAAGATTGATCCTAAGAGCATCGGTGTGGGACAGTATCAGCACGATGTGGATCAGAGTCAGTTGAAGAAAAGTCTGGATACGGTGGTGATGAGCTGCGTGAACTCTGTGGGTGTCAATCTGAATACGGCTTCACAGCATCTGTTGACCTATGTGAGTGGTCTGGGTCCTACGCTTGCCAAGAATATCGTGGAGTATCGCAGGGAGAATGGTGCTTTCGCTTCCCGTGCCCAGTTGAAGAAGGTGCCTCGTCTGGGTCCTTCGGCTTACGAGCAGTGTGCTGGTTTCTTGCGTATTCCTGGTGCCAAGAATCCGCTTGATAATAGTGCCGTGCATCCTGAACGCTATGCGCTGGTAGAGACGATGGCGAAAGATCAGGGCGTGACGGTAAAGCAACTCGTGGAGGACAAAGCTCTGCAGAAGAAGATAGATATCAAGAAATATGTGAGCAAGGAGGTGGGTATGCCTACCTTGACTGATATCATGGCTGAGTTGGACAAGCCTGGACTGGACCCTCGTGGCGAGGTGGAGAAATTTGAGTTTGATGCTTCCATCAAGACGATTGAGGATTTGCAGGAGGGCATGGTTGTGCCGGGCATCGTGACTAACATCACCAAGTTTGGTGCCTTTGTGGATATAGGTGTTCACAATGATGGTCTGGTTCATGTTTCTCAGATGGCAAACCGTTACATCAGCGATCCTTCAGAGGTTGTGAAACTTCATGAGCATGTGATGGTTCGTGTGGCTGAGGTGGATTTGAAGCGCAAGCGCATCGGACTCTCGATGAAAAATGTCAAGTAATTAGGAAAAACAGCCAAAGATTTTGGTATGGGACTATAATTTCGTCCAAAAGATTTTGGTATGGGACTATAATTTCGCCCAAAAGATTTTGGTAAACCAATCTTTTTCTGTATCTTTGCGCCTGAAAATGAAGTAATTAGAAGGATATTTATGTCAGAAAGAAAATTCAGACGGAAAGTCTATGGAAAAATATTAGAATGGAAGGCTGCTTCCAAAGGGAGAAGTGCTCTCCTTTTGGAAGGAGCAAGGCGTATTGGTAAATCCACCATTGTGGAGGAATTTGCCAAAAAGGAGTATCGTTCTTATATATTGATAGACTTCAATGAAGCTTCGCAGGATGTAAAGGACTTGTTTGAGAACTTGATGGATTTGGATTATATCTTCCTATATCTCCAGAATATTTATCAGACATCTCTTTATGAGCGTGAGTCGGTGATTGTTTTCGATGAAGTCCAGCAGTGTCCAAAGGCACGCCAGGCAATCAAGTACTTGGTAAAAGATGGGCGTTATGATTACATAGAAACAGGTTCGCTTATCAGCATCCACAAAAATACCAAAGACATCAATATCCCGAGTGAGGAGCATCGTGTAGAAATGTTCCCGATGGATTATGAGGAATTCAGATGGGCATTGGGTGATGAGGTTGGCATGTCGTTGCTAAAACAGGTTTTTGAGAAAAGAATGTCATTGGGAGAGGGGATTAATCGCATGAAGATGCGCGACCTTCGCTTGTATATGCTTGTGGGGGGAATGCCGCAGGCTGTCAATGAGTATCTTGACACTAAGAATTTGCAAAGTGTGGATATGGTCAAGCGCCAGATTATCCAACTTTATGCTGATGATTTCCGAAAGATTGACTCTACTGGTCGTATCTCTAAACTCTTTATGGCAATACCATCACAGCTGAGCAGGAATTTGATGCGTTATCAACCGACTCCTGTAGTAGGTAACATGCCTTCCGCAAAAATAGATGAGTTGCTGCTTAATTTGGAGGATAGCAAGACCATTAATATTGCTTATCATGCAGACGACCCTCAGGTTGGAATGTCGTTGACAGCGGATTATGGAAAGTATAAGCTCTATGTGGGCGATACTGGTCTCTTTGTTACCTTGGCGTTTTGGGACAAGGATTTTACGGAAAACATCATCTATAATAAACTTTTGAGTGACAAACTCTCTGCCAATATGGGATATGTCTATGAAAACTTAGTGGCGCAGATGCTCAGGGCTTTAGGTGACAGACTGTTTTATTATACTTTTCCAAAAGATAAGACTCATTTTTATGAGATTGATTTCCTTCTTTCTCGGGGCAACAAACTATGTCCGATAGAGGTGAAGTCATCAGGTTATAAAACCCACGCCTCTCTCGATGCGTTCTGCCAAAAATACTCCGATCGTATTGGCCAGAGATACCTTATATATACTAAGGATTTGCAAAAGGATGAGCAGACTTTGCTTCTGCCAGTATATATGACACCGCTCCTGTAAATGGGTGTAAGCGCTCATAGGAGTTTTCTTTATCGTATAATAATTGTAAATTGTAATATGGACAAATCTCTTATGGATGATAAGCAGGAAATGGCTGAGATCGGACGTGACTGTATCGAGTCGGCTTATTGCTTTATTCACCAGAAACTTCGTGTATATGAATTTTCCAACAATCCTACGCAGCGGGATGATATCGAATATGCAATTGCTCAGTATGTGGAGGGAATGAATCCGGCATTGTTTCAGTTGCTTGCTGGCGGTAGGAAAGAGTTCTTGCTCGATCATACCAGATTTGAGGAGGATATGCGCGAGGCACAGGAAAAACTTGAGGGAATGATGTAATGTCATTCCCTTTTTCTCTTAGCCCACATTGCAGCAGCTTTTAGTAACTACTCAGCACCCCTATTGAAAACTTTGAATAGAAAAGCCTTGAAATATGAAATAGGCTTCGATAGTCAATGAAGCCTATTTCGTAGAGCAATGAAAGCGGCTTCGATAGTCAATGAAGCCTATTGCATTATTCTGATAGAAACTATAAAAAATATAGTTGACCACTTTAAATTTTATTAATAATACACGTTGACTCACAGTATTAACGTAACAACTCATGACAATATGGGTTAATTTTGATGTTGCAGACGGAAAATCTCCGTCTTGAAATGGAATGTAATTAGCTGATTTTCAAGGATATAACTTGTATAAAATCTGCAAGACCTAACGAAGCGCTTTATTGGCACCTAACGATGCGCTTTATTAGCACCTAACGATGCGCATCATTAGCACCTAACGATGCGCATCATTAGACCTTAATAAAGCGCTTTCTTATAGTTTATACTTGCGCTTCTATTGAGAACTTGCCAAAGAGTATAGCAAAGGGGCGAGTTTCGGGAAAACAACCTCTACCCCTGAAGTTCTTTCAGCCATCCCCATGTCGCTTTGGAATGTGGCTTTAGAGCTTCACGTGGGCAGATGCTATTCTCCATTATTAGGTCCTCTTTCCGACCTTTTCGTCTTCCTCTCCGGTTTGCTGATTACGCTGGTTTTGCTTTGGCTATATTATTCTGCATCGGCGAAAGAAGAAGAGCTCCAAACTTCCTCGGAAATCTCTCTAACCAAATCTATCTTTGCCCATTGCTCTGCATCAGTCAGTTTATTGCCGATTTCGCAAGAGGCGAAGCCGCATTGAGGACTGAGACTGAGACGATCGAGAGAAATATACTTGGCAGCTTCGTGGATTCTGGCGATAACCGTAGCCTTATCCTCCAACACCGGAGATTTTGAGGTTACCAAACCCAGAACCACCTTCTTGCCATCTGCCACATATTTCAAAGGCTCGAAACCGCCCGAACGCTCATCGTCATACTCCAGATAGAAGGTATCCACATCCTCATGAGCAAAAAGATAAGGAGCCACGGCATCGTAGGCACCCTTGGTAGCATAGCAGGAATGATAATTGCCACGGCATACGTGGGTGTTGATGGTCAACCCCTCAGGTTTGCCCTCGATGGCAAGGTTGTTTACCTTCAGATACTGCAGGGCTTCCTGCTCTAGGGTAAACCCTGTACCCACCTTAGCCTTCCAGTAATCACTATCCACAATCATTCCCCAGGTACAGTCATCTAACTGAACGGTGCGGCAACCGGCTGCATAAATTTCCTGGAAGAAGGTGCGATAGGCCTGGGCAATATCCTCTATCAGCTGGGTGGTGTTAGGATAGAACTTGCGGGTATTCTCGGCATTCTTGCCACGAAACAGTTCGGCAAGAAACTGTGCAGGAGCAGGAACCGTCTGCTTTGCCTCGAAGATATACTCGCCCTTGGCATCCAACTCTTCAAACTGCTTCACAAACAGGAAATCCTTGATAAAAGGATGATTCTCGCCGGTAA
>ERZ1031719.425-NODE-425-length-16935-cov-15.053495_pt1 | contig 16935 bp, 6 predicted proteins | sample MGYA00516702_ERZ1031719 | MGnify/ENA primary metagenome ERZ1031719 (study PRJEB33719, sample SAMN04261227) | wastewater metagenome | biome: rural village; feature: human; material: feces | host: Homo sapiens | place: El Salvador | collected 2013-01-07 ...
CGGTTTCATATTCGCTGGCGTCGCAATCTTCAGGGATGCTGATGCTGTATTCACCGGTTTCCGGCAGACTGACTCCGATAGTCTGTTCTGCATCAATGCTGACCGCAGAGAGGAGAGAGTAGCGTCCACCATTGCGCATAGCATAGATCTGAGCATTCTGGTTCGTCATTCATTTCACTCCATCGCTTCCCATATCAAAGTCGCTTTTTGCTTCGTAGGCAGGAGCAGTATTCAACTGGAGTTGGTCATCTACAGGAGTGCTGTTGCCGGCTCTGCTGTTTCTGTTGCTCTGTGTGATGGCGATGTCGAGGGCTCGGGTTGTTTGATAGGCTGTTGCTGCCCTTGCTTCCGAATGTCCTACTATCACGCTTTCTGAATTATCCAGAGTGGCAGTCTGCGTAAACACGGCATCCATTGCAGGGATGTAGCCAGCCGTTGAAGCACCCGTGTCTGAATCATAGGTATTGATAGCCTTGTAGCTGCCGTTTTCTTCGCATTGGTAGATGACTCTGCTATATTCCATATCGCTATAGTTCATGGCGCAGAGATAAGGAGAACCGAAGAGGTTCCAGCCCATGTTCTCCTTGTGGGTGAACTTCAAACCGCCGCCATTACTGTCTGACCATGGCTGCTGGTTATTGTTCTGTACCAGGGTAATCTTATCCAGCAGACTCCTGTTGGTCCTACCATCTTTCTCTGTGTAACTGATTCCATAGAAACGGACGGTCTTGGGTTCATTTGTATCCATTCTGAGACCTGCGGTAAAGTTTCGCTGGTTATCCACACCTTTTACCCATGCTTTACTATCGTTTTGGTCAAACTTATAGTCGTACTTGGCACGAGTTGCAGCATTATAGTAGTAGGCTGTAACACTACCATCGGCAGGATTATCAGTTCCCGATACCTCCATATTGGTAGCCTTGAATGGCATGGAGAAGAAGTTGGTTCCTGACTTTAAGTTTCTTTCCACGGCAAAGTTGGTGAGGTTTACATAGCTGTTGTTGCCTCTTAAACCAGCGTGGTGCTTCAAAAGCAGGAAGCCTGGGCTGAACGGATTCGTCTCTGTATAGAATGAGTTGTCGAGTTTCAGCTCCTTGTCTTCTGTCATGACATAGACCACAGATTTACCATGAGGATAATCGTCCTGGTTTGCTGTAGCATCGTTTGTCAGATGCCAAGTCTCGAAACATCCGTTGTCTACCTTGTCTCTGATGCGTTGGTTGCCGGCAAGATCATGGTCGTGCATCACCTGAATGGTGCAATCCTTTGTAGGATTTTCGGCTACGTTGGCATCGTGTTGGTTGATGTTGGCATTGTCAGTCTCGTCAAGCTGGTACTTCCAATAATCATCTTTCACATATTTATTATAGGTGGTTACAGGTGATCTGTTGGCAGCACTACCATCTGGTGATGGTAATGTGCCGGAAGCAGTCACATTGACAGACTTCACATCCTTCACGCTTCCTAACGCCAGACTGTTGTAGAGCAAACCACTTGCATCGCCTGTTACCTTTGCATTTACATCGAGGATAGAGGTAGAGAGCATGCTGTTGCCTTGGAGACTGACGTTGCCCGAAACCTTGAAACCATCTACAATACACATTCTGGTATCTGTAGTTCCGCTGTTGAGTGTCAGCCCATTGATGGTAGATTGACTGGCAGACTCAATGATTCCTTTTCTCTGAGTAAGGAGCTCCTTTACGATAGCTTCTGGTTCTGTTTTAGAACTTTTTTCTTCGCGCATCGAACCAAACATCTTGACGCCTGGCATGCTGATGTTCACGTTATCAGCCTTCAGATTTCTATCTACGAAGACGTAGCCATATTTACCAGAATTCTTGTTGGCATAAAGCTCAGCCAGGTTGATGGCGCCTTGCAGGTCGTTGGTTGGGTTATACCAGCTTTCACCTGTTCCTGCAACAGCAGAACTTTCTTTAACATAGATAATCTGAATCATCTTCGTGTCGCACTCGTATGCACCGATATCTATGTTGTCACCAATCAGACGAGGGCTATTAGCCAAGTCCTTTTCTGAGCTTAAATTAATATTTTGGAGATGCTTGTCTTTGTTTCCTTGGTCAAGTAGCTTGAGACTAGGTCGAATTCTGTAATCGCCATTTTCTGGATCTACAAAATTAGGACCGTTCAGTACATCTCCATTCTTTGTGTTTGCAGGGAAAGCAACGTCCCAATTATCCTTGTTCTTTTGTTCTGTATCTCTAATGGTGTTGTCTCCATTGTTCCAAGTCAAGGAATTATACACGCTATTTGTTCCTTTAATAGCTCTTCCTTTATTGTTGGCAAATGTAGCATTTGTTATGTCTGCTGATTGGGATTTAGTTATTTCAAGACCATTTCCTTCTCCGTCAGCAAACAATATGTTCCACATCTTTATACCGGATTCGTTATCGTTTGTTGCAGCATTATTGTCAACTACCATTCCGGTTCCCTTGTTCTTTCTAAAGGCACTATTGTGTATCTTTAAAAGACTTCCTTCATTATTGGTAGACAAATTAACCTTCGCATTTACTCCCACACCACTCTGGTTCTGGAATGTGAAACCGGAAATAGTTACCGGCTTACCATTCGTTACGATATTGAGCAAGTTTTTGGTTTCGCCCACCTTTGCTGGGTTCTCAATGAGTACCGAAGGTTTGCTGAAGTCTTGCACCTCTGTTCCGTTAGCATTCTTGCCTGTACAACCACCCACAAGTTCAATCGATGTTATATACTTAGCCTTTTCGTCATTGTTCACAATGAGAGAGAAGGCATCGCCGCTAGAGTAGGTTGGCGAATAATAGGTACCTCCGCGTACAAACACCTTTCTGTTGTTGTTGGTTGTAGTACCTGCAGATACGTTGCCAGAAGGGTTAGCCATAGCAATGATGGCACCACGAAGGTCGGTGCTTTGGTTGTCCCAACTGCTACCATCGCCATTTCCTTTCTCTTCCGTTCCGATATAAACCTTTTCTAAGTCTGTAAACTTGAATACATACTGGAATTCATACATACCGATATCGATAGGTTTTTCTGCTATATTACCATTCTCGTCTTTCGGACCTACGTATCTGTTGTATGTACCGCTGACAGGACGGATGTACTCAGATGGATAACCATAATTCTCAAGGCGAGTTTTGTGCATAGTCCACCAATTCTGATATTTACCACTCTCGTTTGTATCGTCTGCATCCTTCTTTCCGTCACCTGCATCTGTAAGCACAGAGATAGCCTGTGGATTCCACTTGGCATCCTGTGTATAACCTTCGTAACCCTTTGTCGTTGTAGGCGCTGTGAAGCGTGGACCATCCGATGCGATGTTCTCCTTGTTCAGCTTGATGTTGCCATCCGTTGCTGGAGAAACTGTAGAAGCAGGTAATTTATCCCAGGCGCAGTTGCGCATGTGCTCTCTTTGGAGGAGTACACTATTATCTGTAGATTCATTACCCCAAATGGCTGTATTATATAATATAGGTGTAATCGTACCATTTGTCACCTCGTTCTCCACATGAATGGCTCCATCTTGCTTTGCCTTGTTGTTCACGATGAGGCTGTTTACGATGTAGGCATCCTGATAGTCCTTAGCCATACTGCCGGCATCGTTTGCTCTACGGATGTAGATGGCTCCGCCTTGTGAATTTTGTGTGCCCGTATATCTGCCATAAGTTACATCATTGTTGGCTAAGAGCGAGTTGACAATATGCAGGTTTCCATTATCCGATTTTGTGAGATAGAGATAGATGGCTCCACCCTTACCAGGTTCGGTGACTTCATCCTGACTAGCCTTTTCTGATACGTTACTGTTGCCGCTGATTGTACTGCCGATGATGTCTAGACTTGCATTGTTTACATAGACAGCTCCGCCATGCAGACCGGAATTCTTGATCAGTCGGCAACGGTTCAATGTATAGTTCACGCGGTTGGTGTAGATACCGCCTCCTCGACCAATCTCGGCAACTTCGTTAGTTCCTCCTTCTTCAGTCTTCAGTTTTGTCGTGGTCTCACCATTCATGATGGTAATACCGTCTAATACGACATCATTGTTCAAGGTAGCCGAAGCTCCTATGACACTTGCTTTACTATAGATTACATGGTATACATTACGCTCCTTTTCAGATGCCTTGATGTCACCGGAAAGAATCGTAGGATTCTGGAACTCCCATGGCTCTATCAATCCGTTCTTGTTGTTGTCGGTCATGTAGTTGGAGTTGCGATTTGCCAGAATATCTTTGATGTCTCCATCAGGATCCAAATCTTTGTCTCCAAACCTTGTAAACTTTTCTCCAGTTTCTTCTCCCGTAGTAGGATTAACTGGAGTTGAAGAATACAGGTCATCTTTCGAGAAACTGCCGAAGATATCTACGTTCACCGGGATGGTGAAGCTCTGCAAGCGGCGGTCTATCGTGTTCTGTTCTTGCGAAAGATCTTTGTTCTGTCGCATCTTGCTCGGCTTGTAGGTTCCACCTGTCATCAGAATCTCGAAGTGGGTATTGTCATCAGCCACATTCTTTTCTCGTGCCTCATTGATGTAATCGAGGGCTGCTTCGAGACTGTTGAAAGGAGTCAGGAAGGAACGGCCATAATACTTTGCCTTCTCTTCTTCTTTTACAATTTCACCACCTGTCTGAGAAACGAACAGGCGCCTCAGAAGCTTGGTACCGTCAAACGCAGGCAGATTAGATGTGTATGCACCTGCTGTCTGTTGCTTGGTTATGTTTCTTTCCTTACCGGTAATATCGTAGCTGCTGATACCATATTTCTTCCATGCAGTTATGTAGTCTTCCAAAACTCCGTTGTCAATCAATGGTGAATAGGCACGAGGCTTGAAGATTTTGTTGTCGTTGAAATAACTGTCCAGGTCGCTGGTCATTTCCGTATTCATTCTGTTGGCTGCAACGCCATCTTCTCTACGAAACAATAGTTGTATGGATAGAATTTTTCCGTATATGCTCCCAGTCCCTGCAGATAGTCGTAAGACTGATAGTTCACATCACCGCTGATGTTGTTGTCGGTCTGTGCCGAATTTCCCCATATCACGGAGTTACCGCCAATCAGGGAGTTCTCCTCCTGGTAGATTCCGCCACCAATGGTCGCCTCGTTGCTGGCGATGGTGCATGAGATGACGTAGGCATGGTAGTTCTTGGTGTCTTCGTTCTTATCGTTGGAACGGAGAGCATAGATGGCACCACCTTTCTGTGCCTTGTTTCTTACGATAACACTACCGCTTACGATGCTACCCTTCAGCAACATGAGAGCACCGCCTTGGGTAGCCTGACAGTCGGAAATTTCACAGTTGCGTACATGTGCCATTCTTGGTACAATGGCTGCACCACCCATACTCTTGAAGCCCGATTTGTCGCTAGCATTACCGTCAATCAGGCGACAGCCATCTATGATGGTATTGTCTGACAGGGCAGAAGTGTTGTAGTCGTCATAGTCGCCCGTAGGCCATTTGCCGAAGCACACGGTGTGGTAGCCGTTCACCTCCTGGTTAACGGCAGAACCTTCTTTTACTTCGGTCTTCGCACTTAATACCGTCTGGTAAGTGCTGATACAGTCGCGTTTGTCATTATCCCAATTGGCGGTTCCATCTTTCGGTTCTCCTCTTTCCTGGTCACCCTCATAGTAGCCTCCCATCAGGCATACTCCGTTAGGAATCAGGAAGGTGTAGCTCTGCGGATCGCTAGGGTCTGCCAGCGTATTGGCATGATAAGTAAAGCGCTTTCCGGTTTCATCAGCCTGGTAGCCTGCCACTTTTACAAACACCTGATGCTTTAGGTTGTTATCTGTGATGCCCTGGTTCTCTGTTTCAAATTTCTTTCCGGCAGCAGTCAGCACATCCTGCAGCTTGTCAGCACAGGCAGCGTTTTCCGGACGGTCTCCACTTCTGTTTCCCCATCCGTTTTGGGTTACATAATAAATGTAATCTACAATACCTGCGCTGTTTGTCTTTTCCTGTGGCGCAATATTGGCAGTATTGTCAGCCTCGTAGGCACCGATATCTATGGCGCAGTCCTTGATACGATTGGTATAGTCCATATCGGTTTCTGGAAGGATAATTCCATTTCCTACATTTGTGGTTCCACCATTCAGACACTTGTTACCTGCTAAAAAATCAGCCTCGTTCAGACGGAAGTTATTCTTTAATCGTGCATTGCGGAAGCGGAAATTGTTTCCACTTTCGTAGGTCTGGTCCTCAAATGGGAATGCCAAATCTGTGCCAGTGAAATTTCCATCGCTTTCCTGGAATTTGTTGTTGATGTTACCACTGTTCATGTAGCAGTTGTGAGATGGATTCATCTTGCCCGATGCAGCTGAGTTTACCTGATCTGTGACACTTCTATTACTGTTGTTATAATTATCATAGATGATACAGTTGTAGAGTGAAAGTTGCGATGCAACTCCAGTATTGTTGTCCTGCCAGTGATAGATGCCGGTTCCGTTTGTCGCCATATTGTAGGCGATGGTATTGTTGTAGAACTTGGCACTCTCCAGGAAGATACCTCCGCCACGACAGGATCCGTTATAACAACGGTTGTTTGCCACCACAAGGTTGTAGCCGGTGCCTTGAATCATATAGGCTCCGCCTCCATAACTTTCACTGCTGTTGGCATAACTCAGGTTTCTCAGCAGGTAACTGTTCGAAATCTTACTGTTCTCGCCGTCCATATACAAACCGCCACCACGCACGCGACTGCCATGGTTGAAGTTGTTGACGATGATGAGATTTTCCAGTTCTACACCTCGGAATACACGCACACCTGCACCTCCGTCACGGTTGGCACCAGGATAGTTGATGATATAACCATGACGTACGGAGAAGCCATCCCATTTGGCATGCTCGTAATCCTTGTAGTTGATGTTGTCTATCAAATTTCCTTTGTAGCGTACGGCATTACCATCTGTACGTGAGGTGTTTCCATCACCCGATGGCGACCAAGTAGGAAGGCATACGTCTGGCTGGTAGAGAACATAATGGCGCTCTGTATTTCCGCTGTTCATCAACGTTTTTGTAAAGTCATAATTAGAGCCATCAGAAGGCTTGTTCTCCTGATACCACATTTCCTTTTCTCCGTTTGTGAAATATACAGGCGATTCCTTTCTGATTTGTAGAATAGTTTCATACTTGGTCTTGTCCAGATTTTCGTATTCCTTGCGTGCCGGCACGTATTGTGACAGCAGCGGATGACGGTCGTCTTCTCCAGGATAGCCTTCGTATGGGAAACCACCATAAACCTTCACGTTGTCTCTGATAACGAATCCTTTGTAGTCGGTATAGATACCTGCACCTACCCACACCACAACGCTGTCTTTTTTTATTTTATTCAATTCAGCTGCTTTTTCCACAGCATATTGTAGACCGCTGATGTATTGTTCGTCTCTGTTGTTGGTGATTTTATTATATGATCCCCAGCCAGAGAGATACTGCTTGTCCTGATTTCCTGAGTTAGTCCAGAAATTACCATAAGAGTCAGTTTCAGAACGATACTTGCCGTTAGTCTGACTATAATCTGTATTGTCAATAGTGGTGCTAAGCAGCGTTTTGTCACTCTGCTTTACATAGAATTCGTTGCCGCTTCTAGCCTGTCTGTTGTCACACATGGCGTTGCCGATGATAGCCTTGTCCCAGCTGCTTCCGTCATATTCGGTATTTGATTCATTCAGAAGATTGAAGTCCGGGTTGCCGTCTTTGTCGTCTTTGTTGGCATCGCTGTTGCTTTCATAGTCCTGGTTGTACGAACGCACGTAGATAATCTTTCCTGCTTTTGGCAGGAGAGCTTCGTATGCCCCTAGGTCAGGAACACCACCTAGGTTGCGGTCTTCGCCGGTGATGTCCTTGGCTGTTGCGGTAGCATCGCTTTCTTGGGCGCTGTTGATGATGGCACCAGCCTGTTCAGAACTGGTCAACGGACGGAAGGATGAATAGCCTCCGTAATAAACGTTGCCGCTCATCTTGGCACCCACTTCATTGGTCGGGTTGCTGAAGTTCAGGGCTCCGTTTTTTCCCAGAGTGTTGATATCCATGCTGTTCTTGCATTCCGAACCTTTCCATGTGCCGTTGATGTTCAGTTTGTTTCCTACAGCATACGAGGTAGCCTTCACAAGGTCGTAATCTGGTGCTACTCCCTCATTGTTGATGATGCTCACGTGGTTGAGTGTGAGTTTGTTGTTGCTGCCTTGAGCCTTGTTCAGATAGATGATGGAAGGCAGCGCCGAAGGACTTGGATTATGCGGATCCTTGCTCGTGTTGTTATTGATGACGCAGTTTTCCAGTTCCAATTTCACATTCACGGCATCCGGCATGGTAGCGATAGCACCGCCATCTGTCGCCGTGTTGTTCTCAAAGATGCAATTCTTCAGCTTTACGGTAGTTGCTTGGCTGCTCTGGTCCATGCTTCCTATCAGTACACCGCCACCATAAGGCATGTAGGCAGTACCGGCGGCGTATGCATGGGTAAAGGCATAGCCGTCGATGGTGATGTTGGCACCCGCTTCGATGCGGACCAGATGGTAGAGACCCTCGTTGAGTTCTGAACCGTTCAGGTTTCCGTTCAGCTCGGTGCGGTATTTGATAGGGTCACGGTCTTCATCTTTCGGATTCGGATTCTCTGAATATTCCGGATAACCGCCATACACGGTAATTGGAAGTACGCAAGGTTGAATGTTAAAGGTGCATGCCCTGGCGTCTGTTTCCTCGAACGTGTAGGCAATCTTCGGTTCGAAGATACCCTCACGACCGCAGATTTCAAACTCCCATCCGCTGTTCTTCTCAATAGTGAAATCCTCTGGCGTAGTGTTGCCGGCAGTGACTACCTTTACCTTGTCTCGATCCTTGATGTCGGCAAGATAACCGAGAATTTCATCTACAGATGATGAGGTATAGCTCTTTTCCCACGACTCTCCTGTTCCGTCCACCAGTTCTCGTGAACGGTCAAAGTAGATGCGCAGGCGTTTCTTGCTGTCATTCTTTTCAAATACAAGGTAGTGGTTGTCAGCCATATAGGCTCCTGCTGACGGAACCGAACTGATAGCTTTTCCGCTCAGGTCTATTTTTGGCTGATACAGGTAGGAAGATGGCAGGAGAGCATAGCTGATGCCCACGTTGCGCAGTCGGCTACCTGTCAATGTTTCCCAGTAATAGTTCACCGTCTTCATGTCTGTAAGCACGCCACGTTTCTCGTTGAAGGCTTCCACCGTGTTGTAAGGTGCTTCTGTACCCATCACGAAACCCTTACCTGAGTAATACGTGTTGATGGAGATGGTTCCGCTCTGATAGGTGTTGGTCCATTTGGCTGCATTTACATCCGAGATGGCGTTGTTGTAGAACTGTACGGTCTTTTCTGAAGGGTTGGCTGCATAAATCTGTGCCATGGACGCAGAGTTGTTGGTGCCTGATTTGTGCTGGAGCAGCGAGTTGTTCCAGATGACGTTGTTGGCAAGAAGACCCTTTTCCTTGATATACACACCACCCGTATTGGATGACAGCTCGTCAGCAGGATCCGAGGTGTTGTTGGTATAGTTGTTGACGATGGTGTTGTTAATCACCAGTCCGTGACCATCCAGATACACAGCACCATTTCGGGTACTGGTATTGTTACTGATTACCGAGGTGGCAAGAATCTGATAATATGCTTTCTCTGAGTTATTAGCGTCACCATTCAGATATACACCCGCTCCCTGATAGGCAGAGCAGTTGGTTACCATGCTTCGGGTGATGAAGCCGGCTTCGTCAATATAGATACCTCCGCCCTGATAAGCCGAGCAGTTGTATACCAGGTTACCTTCCGTCTGTCCGTTCTTGCAGTAGATGCCGCCGCCACGAGGCTTGATGGTTCCGCTTTCTTTCATGCCCGGGTTGCAGAATCTCACGGTACAGTAGCGCATTCGGGCTGACGGGTCGTTGATATAAACGCCTGCACCACAGTCTGGGGCGTATTCGGCTTTGTTCGTATCGTGAAATTTACCTCCCTCAATGGTGAAGCCTTCAAGATATACTTCGTCGGTAAAGGCATTTCCTCCAGGCAGGGGAGCAAACCATACCACATGGTAGGAACCGCTGGTCTTTATGTTCCAGGCTTCGTCAGTGTTATTCCAATTAGCATCGTCGCTTCCCTTGAATTCCGCACCCCTGATGATGGATTCCTGTTTCCAGCCCCATGGCTTTAAACCCTTGGATTCCTCGATGCGCTCGGAACGTCTTTTTTCGGTTCCCTTAAATGCACCATAAACGCTGATGCCATTCTTCATCAGTAGGGATACCGGGGCTGATGCATCGTTAAAGATGCGGTCTTTTACTACATAGGTTCCGGCTGCTACCCAGACTTCGCCTTTCTCGCCTGGCTTTTCTGCCAAATTGTTGATGGCCCACTGGATATCGTCCGTGGCATCATCCCATGATGTTCCGTCGCCCTTTCCCGCTTTCTTGGGTTTCACGTATCTGATGCGTCCTGGCTTCATTCGGGCATACTCGTAGGCGCCGATGTCGATGGTGCTTGTCTGATAGCGTGTCCTGCCCATGATGTCGGTAGAAGCTGTTTCCAGGTTTGCATCAACTACAAGATTTTTGTAGTATTCCAGTTTTCCCTTGTTCAGAAGGGCAGAGGTTTCCTCGAAAGTGAAGGCGGTGCTGTATAATTGCTTCAGGTTACTGCTGAACGAGAAGTCGTAACCCTGGGTTACGGCACTCTGCTTGAACCAAGCGGCTGGCTCTATGCCATGGTTCTCATTGCTGATCCATACGTTTCCGTTAGTGTCGGTATTGGTACCGGTATTGGTTACTTCTACTTCCGGGAAAGCACAGGAATAGAAGGCAGGACGGGTGTCTTGCTTGCTGAGTGCTGTGGAATGCCAGAGCACGGTGTTGTAAACCGCTCCGCCGCCATTGCTGTTTGAAGCCCCGTCTGTGGTGAGGTCTGCGGCCGATACGGTGTTGGCTATTACAGAACAGTTGACGATTTTCGATGTGTTCGAAAGTCGGATACCGCCGTTTGTGTTGTTGTTGATGTTGCAGTTGTAGACGGTGGCAGTTCCGTCTATCCACATACCGCCACCTTCGTTTTCGCTGGAGCCTCGCTTGCCTGCCACATTATTAAAAATGCTGCAGTAGCTGATGGCTGACTGCGGGTTGGTACAGGAATTATCTACATAGATGGCACCGCCGCGCATGCCGTAGTTGTTCGCAAAGTTACATTGCGAAATACGGAAGAAGCGACTCTGGGCATTGTTGTCTTTGCTGTTGTTTATCACGTAGATGCCGCCGCCTCTGCCATTTGCAGAGGTGTTCTCTCCACTGGCATTACCTGCTGCGATGAGGAAACCGGAAACAATGGTTGGCTTGTTGCCGTCGTTTGTGTTGTCCTGTGTTACGCCAATCTGGAGGGTCAGCACATGGGTGGCATTGTCGTTGCGGGTGGTGTTCTCTGGATAGATAATCAGCTGCTGGCTCGCCTTGTCGTTGGTGTCGATGTCGCCCACCAGAGCCGTCTGATACTTCATCTGATATTTGTGTCTGCCCGTAGGGAGATTGTTCTTGTTGTTTTCATCTCCTGCAAAACCTCCATACATGGCAACGCCCGAAGGGAGAACGAAGCCTTCCTTCGGCGCCTTGTAGATGTGACCGGTAATATCCTCATAGCCTTTCACCCAGATTTCATCGCCAGCCTTGGCTCGGCTCAGCGCATTTTCCAGGGTGGTAGCTTGAGTCCATGATGAGCCGTCACCACCGTCAGTTGCCTCAGCTGTTACATGATAGGTCTTGCTGCCCTGTGCGAACAGGGAGCTGACACAGCTCAGGAGGATGAGGACTGCTATGATTTTCCTGTATGTCGTATGTTGTATTCTCATGCTGAAAAGAGTTTTATATGTTGAAATTGTTGATCGTGATATTTTCCTTTGTGAGCTGAGTGCCCGATATTTTTACATTGATCTTGTACCAGCGGGCTGGGATAAAGCCATCTTTCAGATTGCTCATGTCAAATGTTACGTTGTATTTCCCTGTCGTTCCTTCTTTCTCTGTGTCAAGTTTGAAGGTGAGGCGAGGAGGAATGGCTCCGTCTGGGAAGGTATAATGATATACTCTTCCGTTACGCTTGCTGATTTCCGAGGTGTTCACAAAGGTTGTGTGGCCGCTTACCGAAGTCCTGGAAGATACTTCTTGGTGGTAAAGGGTATAAAGGGTAGGGAAGAGTCTACCATTCCCGGAGCCGGAAATGGTTGATTCTTGATTTGCCGGTTCTCCGTGATAAGTAAACTGGCTTACTTTCACGTTGGTATATTTCAGATTTCCATCCTTGTCTTTCTCATAGGCTCCCTTGGCATCCCATTGGATGTCAATCTTGGCAGCCAGTCTGCCCAGTACCATGCGCCAGTATTGTTTGGTGTTGATATTGGCATTGATGTTCTGTTCTACTTTTATCTCTCTGTCATTGGTGAGAATTTGCGTCTCTGGGTCCAGCTTGAGTGCATAGCCCGTGGCTACGCTGATAAACTTGGCTGCGTCTATGGCTCCGTTTTTATGGGCATAGTCGTTGGTAATCTGTAAGTTATAGATATCAGAGTTATGGTCTTGCCCGTTATGTTCTATTTGGTTTAACATCTCCTCCAGATCCAGTCCTTCTCCGTTACTATAGGTAACCCCATAAACGCAACAGGTGCCTAGCGGCAGATACATCGTATAGGTGCGAAAGCCGTTGGCATCAGGTCCTGAGAGGGTTGAGGTGGAATGGGTGACGAGTTTTCCCCGGTCGAATTCTTCCTTGGTATAGGTATCGTAATATACCATTTTCTGGGGTGCGGCATCGTGTATTTCGTCGCCTTGGGTCTTTTCCTTATAGGCAACGATGATGGTGAGCCGGTCCCAGTCCACCTTGTCGTTGGTGTCTGCTCCAGGATCTCCAACGCGAGTGTTTGTCTTATCATCTGGCACAGAGAGGGTGAGCGAGATAGGTGCCAACGTGTCCATCGGTCTTACCTCGTTCTTTTCGCTTTCGCTGCATCCTGCCAGCATGATAAGCGATAGTATCGCAAATATGTATTTCGTAATATGATTCATGTATCAATTCTTAATAGCCGTTGAATTTTTCGCTCTTCGTTCTTCACTCTTCACTTAAATGTCGATATCGTGGCTTCCTCCTGGTTTCCAGTCGAGTTTCACGCTCACTCCTACGGATGCATTGGTAACAACCAGCGAACCGTCGGCTTTGAGTTTTGCCTTAATCAGTTTCAGCCTTCCGGCTTTCAGCGGTTCGTTCAGCGTGAGAATGGTTTCTGTATATTTGCCGTTTACCTTGGCGATGATGTGGTAGCGCCACTCTGCCTTGCTGGATGGGAAACTTACGGCATAGAGCGCATCGTGAGTCTGGTCTGAGGCTGTTGAGGCTTCGTTGATTCGCTTGGCTCTCACGATGGTGTTTCGGGATGTTGAGAAAATACTGTCGTTTACGAGAAAGTGGGTTGCCATTCCTTCTACGAATCCCCAAAGCTCGGCAGGTTTCACTTCTTGCTGGTTGATGACTACCGCTGCGGCACAGTTTGCCATATAGAGGGTGGTCTGCAGGTCGTGTTCGAAATCGGCCTCGTTGATGGTGAGTCGGGAAGTGAACAGACCGATATTGTGACTGTCGATGGTATCCTTCTGCTCCTGTTCCAGGGCGAGAGCCTTGCAGGCATTTGCACCGGTAATCTTCACGTTCCTGGCGCTTCCGGTGTTGGCGAGCGAAAGGTTCTGGTAGTTGTTTCGCGGCAGATAGATGGTGTAGGATACCGAATTGGCATTCATGATGTTTGCTTCGTGACGGTAGAGATCATTTCCGATAAAGAAAGACAAATCGTTGTCTAGGGCATGGTCGGTGAAGACTGTGCCTAGTTCCTGTTTCAGCCGGTTGGCGATGTGTCGCTCCTCGGTGGTATTGAGGTCTATGTCGATGAGGGTATGAATCTGTGTGTTGAGCCTCAGATTATACTTGATCTTATAGTCTTTGCCACACTTGCTCATGTCTTCATTGATGCATGAAGACAATCCGAAAGCGATGCTCAAAGTCATCAGAGCTATCAGAAATATTCTATATGATTTTTTCTTTCTCATTTTCCGTCCTCTATTAGGATTATAAACAGCGAAATCTACCTCACTGAACTTTCGTAACTTGCGAAAGCCCAGTAAGGTAGAATGATTAAATTTCTACATCAAATGTAATACCAGACTTCCAGTCAAGATCTACAGCAAGGCCTACGTTGATGCCTGATGTTCTGAGGTCAGGAATACAGTTGTATGCGCTCTTTAAATCTTTGATCTTAAAGTTGGCAGTTGTTACATAGTCCTGAACGAATACGCGATTCACACCAGCAGGTTTTGGCAGACCTTCTTTGTTTGGATTTAATATACCTACAAGATAGAACTTAGTATCCTTCTGGATGATACCGTCTTTTCCGTAGAAGGCTTGTCCGGATTTGTTCGTTAACTCGATGGTTACGTATACAGAATTCTCAGCCCCTGTTTTCTTGTTGTCAAAGACAAGCGTATAGTTTCCTACTGTCGGAACTTCAGATGCATACTTGGCATACATAGGAGATCCGTTCATTACGTTATCATAGATGGTATTTTCAAACGTCTCTGAAGATGCTGGCTCATACTTCCAATCTACTGAAGCTGGCTGACCGCCAATCAGAATACCCGTTACAGGGAAACTGTTGTCATTAACAGTAATTGATTGATTAGCCTTGAAGCCTCCTGCATCCTTAGCGTTATCTTCAAGAGTTGCTTCTTTACATCTTACAGTTGATTTCAATACAGCCACGCTATACTGAACAGGATCTTTCAAACCTACAGTTCTTGTTGTTTTTGCAACAGCAGTATTCGTAAAATCCTTGCCCTCCCAGTTAGCACCTGTAGGCTTTGTCCAGTTTTCGTATGATGGAAATTCGCTCAGATTAGACATGTCTTTATCTGAAACCATAGTTGTTGTATTTACAAAATACGACAGTTCTGCTGGATAGCAAATCTTTTGGTAATTGATAGAGTTACCATTACCGATGGTTACGTTTCCTGGAGTGTTGTAAGCGAATCCTCCTGTAGCCCAGCTTAAAGTAGCAACACCATCAGGCAGTTTGAACTTTCCAGGGAAGTCTATGCTTTCGATAGCTGTTAAAGCAGCAACGCATTTATCGTAAATCTCTTTAGTTAATTTTCTTTCTGCATGGATGGTTGGTTCTCCTGTTTCACCCACCAATGCTGTCTGGAGGTTTTTGATGAATGCAACGACAGATGTTCTTGAACCTGCTTTCAGAGATATGAACTCTTTGTAACGTGCAGCTAAAAATTTTTTCTCGTTTTCTGTTAACCAAGCTGGGCGGGTTGTTTCGGTTTCTGTTGTTGCCCAGGTATATTCTTCATCTTGAACCTTAGCATTGGCTATAGAATTTAACGCGTCGATGATTTTACCAGCATCCGTATCTGTTGTAAAGTTTGCTCTGCTATTGATAGGAGTTAACTCATGAGATATGTTTGCAAGAGTTTTCTCTGTTTTCTTATCACCTTTATCAGTAATCTTACCTGCCTGGAAGTCTGTAGCATCACTCTTCTTAGTTGCTCTACCATAGAAAAGCATGTGATTAGTTCCTACAGGAATCTCAATGTCACGGTAGAGTTTACTGTGTTTGTCCTGGGCATATGCATTGCCGTCGGTACCGATATCGATGATACTTGTAGCTTCTGTGTTTCCATCTGTTGAAGGATTACCGTTGAAAGTCAGCAGAACGATGTCTGAAATACCACGGAAAGGCTTGCCACTTTGCTGAGTCATCTCATCAGTCATACGAGTTACCTTCTTCGCCTGGTTAGTCGAAGAGTTACCACCATAAGGAATGTTTATGGCGAACTGGGTCTTTACAACCTGTCCTGTCGCACCTGAACCACCTGTTGGCTCAATTGAATCTGAAGAGCAGGAAACCATTCCTGCTGCACTTGCAAGAAGCATCGCACTTGCAAAACTGAAAAATCTGAACTTCTTCATAGTCAAGTTATATTTTATTTGTTTTTATTTGTTTTTCTCTGTCTGCCCGATGTTGTAAACCAGCGAGACTGCAACCTTGGTCGGCATTACGAAAGTTTTCGTCTTCTTCTCAATGGCGGTGGCGCATATGCCATAACAGTTGTATTGGGTATAGCGTGTGATTCCCAATCCCAAACCTATTGCCGCTTCCAGATTCCAACGGTTTTGCTTGTCGAGTGCCCAGTTGTAGCCATATACTATGCCCAGGGCTCCCAAGTCGCCTTGGAACCTATGCTTTTTGAGATTTGGAAAAAGCCCGAAAGGGAAGTGTACGCCACCCGCATTGTAATGTGAGTAGAGTAAATTGGCTCCAAAGAAGTGCCCCAGGAAAGGGCTGTCGAGCCAATATCGCATCTCTGTTTGTACGGCAATGTGCTTCAGTTTCTTGTTCTCATTAAAAGTAAATGGGTTCCAACCTGTGGATAAATCCAGCGACCAGTGGTCTGATAACCTCTTTTCCACTCCGATGTTTGGCGTTGTGGTAGCCCAGTATGCTAAGTTCGTTTTCAAGCGCCAGTCTTGTGCTGATGCTGAAGTAATGAATAATGCTGAAACAAGAAGGAGCAACATGCGCTTTCCTTTGTCTGTCTTCATTCGCTTCTGTATTGTTTTGTTGATAGAAAAGTGTCTATTTTGTTGTTTACTATTTCTATTTTTTGTTATTAATCTAATTATACTTTCTGCCACAAATATAGCGAAAAATGAGCAAAAGGACTTTCAAAATCAGAAAAAACTGCCTTTATTTAAGGTTTATTAACGACAAATTTATAAATCCACCCATTTTTGCCCCCCCCATTTTTGATTATTTTCACATTTGCTATTCTTTTTTATTTCGATTGCAAAGATACGTCTTTTCCGTTTTCTACCTATGCGATTTGTGCGATTTGCGTGG
>ERZ1031719.429-NODE-429-length-16831-cov-3.600203_pt1 | contig 16831 bp, 23 predicted proteins | sample MGYA00516702_ERZ1031719 | MGnify/ENA primary metagenome ERZ1031719 (study PRJEB33719, sample SAMN04261227) | wastewater metagenome | biome: rural village; feature: human; material: feces | host: Homo sapiens | place: El Salvador | collected 2013-01-07 ...
CTTCCGGGATCAGGAAGCCGCCAGCGGTCGGGTTGGTGGCAGACATGGCCTTGAACTCGTGGGCCATGGACGTATCGTTGTAGTACTTCTTGGCGTAAAACTCGGCACGTTCCGGGTCATGCCGGCCGAAGACATCCAGACACTTGATGGCGCGGGCGAGGTTCACCAGCGGGGGCACACTCTTCTGCTGCTTCTTGGCGGAAGCGGTGCCGCCCATGAACAAGCTGGAGTACTTACGCTGGGCAGGAGCGGTGCCGGACTTCACCTGACGGCGGAATGCAGCGGACTTGCGGCGCTTGGCATCATCCTCAGAAGCGGCTTCGTCGTCATCCTTTTCATCAGAGTCAGCCTCATCGTCATCCTTGCCCTCAGGATCGGCTTCATCATCGTCCATACCCTCATCTGCGGTCATGGAATCGATGATCTCAGCGGCTTCCTGAATGACTTCATCAGCCGTCAGGTCGCCGACTTCCTCACCGGCATCCTTGCGGGACTTGCGCTTTTCGTTGGCATTGTCCACGGCCTGTTCGATAATATCGGCCATGTCCTCTGCGGTAATGCCATCCAGCGCGGCGGCAGTATCACTGCCATCATCGCCGGTATCGTCCTCCTCGCCCATAGCTTCCTTGACGGCGCCCTTGATGAGGTCTTTCAGCTCATCGGTGCCCACCTTCATAGACTTGATGGCGGCTGCGGACTTCTTTCTGTTCTTCAGACGCATTGATTTTTCCTCCTGTGTCAAAAAATAATTTCTACAGTTTTCTTCGGAGCGGATTTCCGTTCCACGGACTTGTGTGCGCTTACCGGGGGATGCCCCTTGCCGTTGTCACCCTGCGCTTCCGAAATGATCTTATCCAGCAGCTTTGTGGCGGCTTTCATGGACGTGCAGGCATCCTTGAGTGACTTCATGCGGGAAGCAGAAATTTTGCGCCCAGCCTTTACCTCGGTAACGATGGCCTGTGCTTCTGCTTCGATGCGGGTTGCCGCATCATCCGATTTGTGGTCCGTAATGACCGCCTGTTCGTTCATTGCCCATGTGACAACGCTGATTTCCCAGAGCTTGACTTCGCGGAGGTGGCGGATGCCGTTCTCATCGTAGTCAAACACAACCGGGTCATAGCCGATGGAGAGTTCGCACAGAACGCCGTCATGGATCAGCGTCTTCACATCCCTGCCGAGAGTGGTATCACTGATTTTGGCGCTCATAAAAAGGCCTTTTGCATCCTCGCGGAGTTCGGTAGGAATGCCGATCGGCAGCAGACTATCGTTATGCCCGGACAGGATTTTCACTCGTCCGATGCCCTCGGCGATGGTCTTCGTGAAGGCACCCGGCTCAATAATGTCGCCGCCGCTGTCGATATTGGAGAACACAGCACCATAGCCGGAGAATGTGCCCTCTTTATCGTCAAAGCCCTCCAGTTCAAACTCCACGGTTTTATACTCGGTCTTTGCGCCCTTGTGCTTTACTCCCCGTGCAAGGGAGCGTTCCCATGCGCTTTTCCCCACGCGCTGGGAATAATAAGACGGCGATACCCGCAGATTTGCAACTGCCAGCTTCGCCGTCATAGTGGGGTCATCGTGTGTAACATCGGCCGTTCCCGCCTTGGTACCGTGCCGGGCAAGCTCTGTGTTCATGCCGTTCAGCAGGTCTTCCAGCTGGAATGCTTCCTTTTTGAAGTCAATGCCGATGTTCTGTGCAGCACGAGCTGCATCTTCTCGCGTGAATACCACTCTCACGCCCTCCTTTATCTGTTGTAGGTGACATAGCACCTGCATTTGATAGTTTCGCGTGCAGGCCCCTCCGGGTCGCAGGGATACCGCAGGCCATTGGAGAACCGGGCATCAATCGGCACGGTCTCTCCGTCCATCTTGACATGGTTCGGACCGCCATCGGAACCATCACGAGGGTTCTTCTGCGGGCGGTGATGCCACGTTTTCGTGGTGGCACCGCTTTTCTGCATCATGTCATAGTGGCCGGTCTCCAGTGTCATCACGGTTTCCTGATCTGCAATGAGCCGCGCCCTGCTCCGGGTCTGGATCTCATATTCCTGCAAAATCTCATCCGCCATCTTTTCACGGCCAATACCCGCTTCAATGCCGTTGGCCACGATGCGGGAGATATTTTCCTTGGTGGTCTGTGTCACATGACGGACACGCTGCCCGCCGCGGAGCTTTGCCTGACTGAGCAGTTCCGGGCGGTCAACACCGCGGATATTGTAGGCCCGTTTTGCAATCCGGGTACCCTCATCATAGGTCTGCTTCCAAAGCGGCTTGAAGATTTCTTCCATTGCCGTTTCTTCGGACGGCCAGTTGACAAGGCCACCAATGAACTGCTCCACAAGATTTTTCTGCTCCTGCTCACCGAGGGCAGACCATGCGGCGCTGTCTTCCACATGGTTTTCCGTGATGTAGGGCATCAGGACATCCCACACGCTCCAGTCTGCTTTCTCAGTGCCGCTCAGAGAGCCGGAGAGCCGTTTTTGCTGTTGCCGGAAGAACTTCATCGTGGCAACTTCAAACTTCGCTCTCTGGGCTTTCTGGGCGGCCGCCAGCAGATTGCCGATGTTCTGCACACGGGATTTTTCTTCATGCTCCCGGCGGTCGCTCATAAACAGCATCCCGCCGGTATCTTCATCGTCCGTGACCTCAACTTCATCTGTGCTTTCCTGCATCAGGTCGGTCGTCACTTCCGCCGGGTCATCGTTGGAGCCAATGAACATATCGGAAATAGTAATCTTGAAGCAGTCGCCGCCGGTCTTGCAGGGTTCCATGCCCAGCAGTTCGCGTGCTTCATCCTTGGTCAAAAGCCCGGCATTCCAGCCGTCAATGCCTTTGGCCTTGTCAAACTCCTGCGAGCGCGGAACCACATCATCAAAATGCCAGACAAGATCATTGCCATAGAACGGCAAAATCTGTGTATTGATGGCTTCTTCCCGGCGGTTGAGCCGTGGCATGATGACGTTCTGGGCGTAGATGTACTGAGCCGCTTCGCTCGTGGCTCTGTTGCTGCTCTCCGTGATGCCCATGATTTCACGCGGAACACCAAAATGCTCAAGCACGGCATCCCGGAGGAACCTTCGCCCCTCCGTCATATCCATGTCGCGCATGTTCTCGGCCAGCTTTGTCACGGTCACGTTGCCGTCCACCGTGGCAATGCCGTGGGAGTTGAACGGCCCCCGGAAGTGCTCATTCCATTCAGATCTGAAACGGTCACGCTGATCCTTACTGCTTCCCGGCATCGAGATCAGCGTGGTCGGAGTGGCATCGTTGTAGAAGAACTTCTTCTGGAATTTTGCCGCGTACTCGTCCGTCTCGATCTCATCTGCAAGGGACTCTGCCGCACCGAGACCTCTTTTGTAGGGGTCAAGCGGGTTCAGTTCTTTCATGCAGAAAATATCGTCCACCGGGATTTGCCGGATGAGTCCGCCGGTCGTTCTGATTTCATAGTAGGGGTAGCCCACATAGGGGGTCTGCTGCACCCAATGTGTAGGGAGCGGCCACAGCTCCACCGGACGACCGAGGGCATCAAATTCATAGACGAAGTAGCCCTCGCCCTTGAGTTCCAGATAGATTTGCTGCAACCGCCAGCACGCACCCCAAGTCATTTCATAGAGGGGGTTCGGATGCGCCATGAAATTCAAAAAAGGATGGTCCGTGATTTCCACTTCTTCCCCGTTTTCATCCTTGCGGTACAGCTTACCGGCGCAGGTGGACAGGTCGGAAGCAATGCGATCCACAACCGCCAAACGCGGGTTGCGGCCAAACATTTCCATCCAGTCCCGCGTATTGCGCTCAGGCGGCGTAGTGTACCGGGGCAGCATAACGCTGACGTTTCCGCCATTGTACTGCCGCCCAACGGCATTGCGCCGTCCGAATCCAAATACTGCCATGTTTCTGTTGTTTCCTCCTATCCGATTTCCCATGTGTAGGTGACGGGCTGATACAGGGACAGCGCCACGGCATCCGCCCGGTCAGGGCTGGGCAGGCCGCGCCGCTTCATAATGTCCTTGCTCTCCAGCTTCAGCTTCGGCGGTGTTCCTGCAAAAGCGTACTTTCGTGTGGAAAGCTGGGCGATCAGTTCTGTATCATTGGGCAGGTGCAGCCGCCCGCTCTGTGCCATGTCACGAACCAGTGACCACATCCATGTGGATATGTCGGCATAGTTGGCAGCGGCATCCTCCTGCGGCACGGATGCACCGAAGTTCACCGGGATAACCTCAAGCTGGTTCAGCCCTCTGGCTTCCCTTTCATGGCGCAGAATATCGGTCACGCCGCCGCCCAGACCGGTATCATCAATGATGGCATAGACCATGCCGGGGTACTGCGGGTACTTCTCCAGCAGGAAAAGATACTCAAAGATGATGTCCTCTGCCGTTGCCCACAGATCTTGTCCGTTCCGAATTTTCAGTTCCTGAACGTCAGCATCTATGTTGGGGGCAATGACAGTGCAGTCATCACCAAAGCGGGCAACGTCACAGCCGATGGAGAGTCGCACCGGGCTGTCATGCGGAAGCGGCTCATTCATGGTGGCCTTTTCCGCAATGTAGCTGGGTATGAACACATCACTGTCCGCGACCGGCGGCAGGCCATCCACACGGACGCGCACCACATTGGAATTTTTGCCGTACTTCTTTTCGAGGGCAGCTATGTTTTCCTTGCTGGTGCGGGGGCTGTCCCGGCTTGATACCGTCATGCAGTACCAGTCCATGCCGTCCCCTTGGAAGCTCTCAGCAAAGCCGCCGGTCGCCTTTGTGGGGTTCCCGCAGTAGAGAAGCCTGTTGTTGGCACCGGTCAGGGTGCCGCCGATGGCATCAAGGATGGGGTCAGCAACACCGGATGCTTCGTCCACCACGAAAAACATATTGTCTTCGTGGAAGCCCTGCAGGGACTCAGGCTTTGTGGCTGTACGCGGGACGGCAAACCAGCGGCGGTCATAGCCGTTCATGTACACGCGGGTCTTCGTCCATGTGAACATCATTTGAAGCACCGGGCTTGCGTCCAGCCACTTTGCCATTTCTGCCCACAGGACGTTATCCAGCTGTTGCATCGTGGGGGCGGTGCAGACGATGCGCGGGTAGGAAAAACAGGCAATGAACCACCACATAAGATTGGCTTCCAATGCCGTTTTGCCCACGCCCTGCCCGGAACGGATGGCAACACGCCGATGCTGTGATACCGCCACAGCCGCCTCCCGCTGCCATGGATCCGGCTCAAAGTGAGTCACTTCCTTGAAAAAAAGGAGCGGGTCTTTGCGGTACCGCGGTATTCTTCTTTGGAAAAACTCACGGCGTGTCATCGTCAATCCCCTCTGCGGCCTGAATGGCTGCTACCCAGTCGTCAACCAGTTCGCTCTTTCCGCCGCCGCTCATATTGCGCAGTTCGGCCAGCTGTTTGATGCACTGGGCTTTCTGCCGCTGTACATCGGTCAAGAGCTTGTTCAAGCGTTCTATGATGAGGTAGGACGCTTCCAGAGTGGAATTTGTCAGGGTTTCATTGCCCGGCAAACGCTCCCCGGCGGCTACTTTGGCATCAATGGCATCCACATAGGCCTGCAAATCATTCTTTTCCTTTTCAGTGTCACCATCCAGCCGCTTGAAATTCCTGCTTCTCTTGGATGTGGTCTGCGTCTGAACATAGGCTCCCTCTTTGGAATAGTGGGAGATACGCTCCAGCAGATAGCCCTCGCGGGCGGTCAGCAATTTCAGCTCATTTATGAGCAGTTCTTCTGCATCCACATCTTCGTCACAGGCATCCAGCAGCTGACGGTGTTCCTCTGTCCAGCTTCGGAACATCAGTTCAGACCACCCACCATGCTTGACGGCGTTGCGGTTGCCCTTGGGCGCACCTGCTCCAACGGCATTGACATTTCCCGGCGGCGCGCCCTGTTTTGGTCTTGTTTCAGGGTCAGGTGCGGCGGGTGCATCCTCTGGGTGCAGGGTGCGTTTTGCGGGTGCATCTGCACCCTGCGTCCAGTAGCGCTTGCGCCATGACTTTACTGTGTTGATAGACACATCCAACTTCTTGGAAATCTCGGTGCAGGACAGCCCTTTTTTATACAGGGTGTAGCCTTTATCCCGCTTGTCCATCTACATAGTCACCATCCTCCTTTGTTTGTTTCTGCTCAAACTGGCAGGCGGAACACAGAGCGCACGCTACACGATGCCGTCAGCGGCGGTCTGCATTTCTTGTGAAGAAATAGAAAAAGGGAGTATCCAACAGCGCCAGACAGGCTTTCAGAAGATACTGCCCGATGATGATACCGATAAGCTGCATCCGGCCCTCGTGGGTATGCACCCAGCCCAGACCGAAGCCGAAGCTGATGACCGCATAGATCACCGTGTCCCAGATCTGGCTCGTGATGGTGCTGCCGTTATTCCAGAGCCAGCGGCCACCCTTGGTGCTGCCATGCTTGGCAATGTAGCGGTCACGGATTGCATGGAATACGGCCACGTCCCACGACTGGGAAACGAGGTATGCGGACAGACTGCCGATGACAAAAATCCAGTTCTGCCCCAGCAGGGTTTGATAGGCATTGTTCATGACAACATCCGTCGCAGGGAAAACGCCGGTGAGCATAATGCAGGCGGTGGCAAAAATCTGGCCGATAAAGCCATACTTCACCACGCGCTGGGCCGTGGCCTTGCCCCAGATCTCGCCGATGATGTCTGTGCAGAGGAATGTGACGGCATAGGTGATGGCGCCGCCGCTCAAGGCCAGCTCGATGGGGCCGATATGCAAGCCGGTGGTAATGGTTCGTGCGCCGGTCACATTGGCAATGACGATGCTGATTGCAAACAACGTAATCAGGATCACCAAATTCTCGTTTGTCTTTTTCATTTTTGCTCCTATTCTTGTGAGCCTGCGGCTCGTGTATATTTCTGTTTGCAGATGGTGGCGCACAGGCTGGCTCTCGCTCCATAGAGAAGCGTTTTATCTGTCAGCTCCAGCCCCCTGCCCTCTGTAATGGTCCTCACCGCGGATAGCCGCTGTTCTATGAGGTCTTTCCGGAACTGATTGATATGTGCCTTTTGGTTTCCATCATCGAACCAGCCGTATTTAACCCCGGATAGCCAGCTGGTGCTGTCTGCGGAGGTACAGAAGCTGTTCTGTGCGATCATCTTCACATCGGTGCATCCCAAAAGGTGGATGTCGATCTCAGGTTTGCGGTTTTTGATGTAGTGGGTCAGATAGCGGGTGTCCTCCCGGAACGTCTTCGGCTTGATGATGCGCAGCTCCGGGATGCTCAGGGCTATGTAGTCGCTGAAATCTATCATGCTGTCCAGTCCCCGCATCCCATCCTCAAAATGGAATACGTTGATTTGGGGGTTATCCAGCAGCTTCTTCATCCGCTCCCGGAAGTACCACGCTTCCCTCACGCCCAGCACTTTCTGGCAGTCCAGCTCGACACAGGTGCATCGGAGATTGTTCTGCTGCACGAATGCTATGAGCTTGTCCTGCCACTCGGTCAGGCTTTCCAACGTCTGCGTCTGCCCTTTCCCGGCACCGAACATCAGCGTGAACAGGCCGCTATCCTGTATCACATGGCGGTTGACTGTATCCTGCACACGGATCACATGGTCTGCCGGGAGCCGGAAATCATCATCCGGGCGGCACTTGAGAATGTACTTGTAACAGGAAAACAGCCGGTATTTAGTTTGTGCTGCCAGCAGGGCGGCGTAGAATATCTCTCCGCCGTCGCTCCCGGCAAAATGCACTTTGATGTTGTTATCGAACAACTCGCGCACCCCCAAACCCATCTTCAAGGACGGTGCAGGATGTGGAGTTTTCAAACTGGTTCAGAATTTCAGCGGCGATGTCCTCACAGGAGCGCCGCCCAAAATGACAAGCGCCATCCTCATCCCCATACTTGGAGAGAAGATAGCGCTTGATTGCATTCTGTTGGCTGATGATTTCTATTTCACGGTTTGCATTGTGAACTGGAAACTCTGCCGTAATAAAAAAGATATGACGGTGTGAGTTTTTGAGATATGCGAGTTCTCCATCAGCCTCCGGCCAGCAGTGAAAGCCCTCCATCTGAAGTGCGCATATCACATACTGTGTCATGCCGCATCCTCCAGACGGTACGCAAAGCCCATGTCCTTGAGAACGTCCACGAGGGTGGTTGCATCCTGTTCAGACAGATTAGGCACAATGACGGTCTTTTTCCCGCCGGGCTGGACTGCCTGCTCATTGGGTGTGGGTGCAGCGCTGGGGTGCATCTCTGCATCCTGTGCCGGGGCTTCCGGTGCAGGAACGGCAGCGGGTTCCTCGGCCTTGGGCTTTGCCTGAACCCCGGAATCAAAGAAATTATTGATATAGGGTTCAGAGCCGGGAAGCTCGTACTCGTGGCCGCTCTCCGCAAAGGATGCAACCAGTGCGTCAACCTCATGCTGGTCGAAGCCTGTCACCTCAACATCGAAGCCGGCAGAAAGATCCTGCAGGACGGCAGACAGCTTTTCATTGTCCCACTGGCCGCTGATTTTATTCAGCGCCAGATTCAGGGCCTTTTCATCCTCAAGGGACAGCTGCACCACACTGACATCCACTTCCACCGCGCCAGTCGCCGCCAGCACTTTCAAGCGCTGGTGACCACCAATCACGTTGCCGGTCTTCTCGTTCCAGATGATAGGCTCAACACAGCCGTACTTTTCGATTGACCGGGCAATCTTCTGATATTCCGGGTCGCCGGGCTGCAAATCCTTTCTCGGATTGTAGGGTGCTGCATTGAGCAGGCTGATAGGTACTTTTCTGATTTCCATGAATTGCTCCTTATGATGACCTGCTTTCAGACAGCCCCGGCGGCGAACCGGGGATGACTGGAAGCACGATTTCCCGCGCAAAGGAGCAACGCGGGGCGGAAAAATCCTCCTTTCCATAAAAATGGCGGCGCACATCAGATGATCTGCACCGCCCGGCTTTGTTTAGGATTTTGTAGCATAATAATACCATGCCTTGCGCCTTGCGTCATCAGAAAGCATTGGAAAGCATTCGTACCGATTGGAAGTCATTGGAACCCATCAGAAACCATTGGAAGTCATCTGACAAACTACGCTTTCCACCCGTGGCAGGCAAGCAAAAGAAAAAGCCGCTGAATCAGCATTTTCACACTGAAGCAGCGGCCTTTTGAATTTGGTTCAGGCTATCTTTTTGAGGTAATTATATGCCATCTTGCACACTCCGGCTTCGGTATAGTACCGTCCGAGTGTTCCTGCAATCTCTGCCCATGAGCGGCACCGCACGAAACGGAGCCTGAAAATCAGGCGCATCCGCGGGTCTGAAATCGACACGCAGAATTCTTCTATTGCTGGAAGCACCCTCTCGGCTTCGGCTTCAAGCTCTTTGATGCCGGCATCCAAATCTGCCAGGTCTGCGGCCAGATCACCAACCTTGTCACGAACACCGGGAGTATGGGGCATTCCTGACAGTGACGGGGATGCTGGCCCCATCTTCTGGCACATGTTCTCGTAGATTTCTTTGTCCTCATCAATCTGCTTGCGAAGCGTTAAGTATCTGGACAGCTCTTGCACCGTCATACCTGACCTCCAGTAATATGTGCGCGGCCTCCAATTTGTAGAGGTGCTACCTAATTATTTTAGCACATTTTATGGCAAAAATACAGGTCTTGCAGTCGGATTATTTACGGATGAACGGGCAATCCACGCCCAGCCAGATAGGCGGCTGTCCATTGCCGATCACCGAGAACCACAGCCGCCCGGTCAGCAGGAGCTTGATGCGCTCCCATAATGTAAGATGCCAGCAGGAGATCACCTGTCCCTCTCCCCGGAAAGCTGGAAGAGCTTCGCACTTGTCTTCCATGCCCTCCGGCGGGTTATAGGTGATGTTCTGCTCACGGAATGGAATAGGAGTCATGCGCTTTCCTTTCTGGCGCGGATCGTCACGCCCTTGGGGGTGATCGTCACGACCGCATTCAGCGCCCGCGCCGCATCCACCATCGTGTCCATCCGAGGATTTCCGTAGAGTTCCCTGTAGCCCATCAGGTTCCGTGCAGTATGCGGGGACAGCCCTGATTTCCGGCTAAACTCGCTGAGGGTCATCCCCCGGAGCTTGCGAATCTCATTCAGTGTCATCATCGGCCCTCCTAAGCGCCACGCTTTCTTCTTTCAGCCAGTCCTTGATGCAGTGGAAGCAATGTTCTCTGCTCCGGCAACGGCTCGTCTGCTTCCGCTGGACGAATTCACAGAGCAGCTGGGTGAAGTTTTCCCGGATGTCTGCATCCGACATCGAGCGAATAAAGTCACCGTTGGTCATTTCTGCGGTTCCTCCATCAGCTCCATCAGCCGTTCTTTGGCGCGGGTCAGCACATCGATTTGCCGCCGGGCTTTCTTCTGTGCTGCCGGCATGGCCGCTTTCAGCGCCGGAGAGATTGCATTGAACACAGCCCCCGCATACCCCGGCATATTGGCGGTGCGCTCTGCATCGGAGATCAGCTCCTGCAAATCAGTGAGGAGCTGGACATCTTTTTTAAAATTTGACATCAGGCATCCCCCTTTATACATTCTGAAAGCGGTTGAAGCACTTGACGTTGTTGCAGAAGCGCTCTGTCCCAATAATTTTCAGCGGCTTACCGCAGTATGCGCAAAAGGTCGGACTCAGCTTCACGCTTATCGACCGCGGCGTTTCGGGTTCACTTTTCGTCCCACCATGCTGCATCAGGTTGATGCCGCACATGATGGAGCCGGGTTCAACTGCTTCCCAGCAGTACGCCCTCGCCTTGCATATAGAACAATCTCTCATATTGCCATCACCCCACTTAAATCAGGAATGCAGGGATGAGAAGAAACCAGAGGTATCTTCCATCCCTTGTCACATAAACAGAAATGGAGATTGCAACGCACACAGCAATCCACTTTATGACATTGGTAATCTGAATCCACTTCATTCCGAACACTCCCTTTCCTCCACATAGCACCAACTCTGCGGCGCTTCATACAGGATGCAGCCATTGACTGCACAGGTGGGCGGCTCCATATAGTTGCCAGACGGTTGATAGTTCTCGCAGTCTGCATTGCCGCAAACGCCAGTCCCGTTCATGCCACAGAAACCGTGTCGGGAGAAATCCTCCAGCTTGAGCGGCTCCTCATAGAGCTTCAGCTGAGAGATCTGCCAGCCATATACCGGCTCACCCTGCGCATACTTTACGATTTCATCAAGGGTCAGGCAGCTTTCGTACAGCGCCGGGAAACGCTTGATGCTGATGCCCTTGCCGATCGCGGACCTCAACCGTCTTGCGCCCCCGCCGGATCAGGTCACACCACTTGGGCTTGATGCTGATAAGGACAGCTTTCACTTTTCGTTCTCCTCTCTGCACGCTTTTCTGCATGCTTCACACTTCTTGTAGGGTTCTTCGAGCCAGCAGTTGAATAACAGGCACTTGGGTTTTCTGTATTCCGGCGGTGCCTTATTTCCGTGTGTCTGGGTACGAAGTGCGTGGTACTTGCACACTTCTTCTCCCCAAAAGTCCCCACCGAAACTGCATTTTCCATATTCCGGTGACACTTCATGCGAAACTGTGATGGTTTTTTCTTTCATTGCTTTTCTTCCTCCGGCGGCTCCAGCAGCGGCACCCACAAGTGTCATTGCTTCCGCCCTCATTCATGGTACATACGCTTGTTGCGGTCCCACTTCATCGTGACCGGGTTGCCGCACTTGCAGGGCACCGTGATTTCGGGGTCTTCCAGATTTGTGCGGCCGCGGGCTTCAAAGTCACAGCAGGGGCAGGTGAACTCATACCGTGTCAGGTTGTCCAGCTGAACTTCCCCGCCGCAGCGGCAGGTCACACTGGCGCTGGGTTCCCGCAGGAACCGGCCAAACACATCCCCGCATTTCGGGCAGCGCAGGCGCAGGACACCGTAGGCCGTGCCTTTGGGGATTTCTTTCCGCTGAACACGCTTAGGCTCTGCCCCCGCAGGGGTGCTTGCCTTTGCCTTTTCCGGGATGCCGCCGGTCAGCGCACAGGCGGCAGCATTGGTGCTGACCTCCCGCAATGCCCGGCTCAGGTCAGATTTGATGCTGTGGATCTCCGCCGCATCAGGTGCGGCCTTGAGTTCCTCGTGACGCAGGCAAAAAGTAATCAGGCTCAGCTTCACAGCGCTCTGCTCCAGACGCTCCAGTGCAGAAACAGGAATAGCCCCCATAGTTTTCTCATTCATCGTTTTCAGTCCTTTCTTCATTTTTCTTGCAGTCCTGAACGGCATTGCAAGGTTCATCACAGGCTTTGCAGCACTTATCACAGTTCGGGTGTGCCGCCTTGCAGTAGTCGCACTCCGACCACTTCTTTTCATCAGAGCCGTACTCCCGGAAAATCTTGTGGGTGCCGTCCCTCAATGCCTGCTCATCGTCGCTGATCTCATACCCCAGCGCCGTCAGCATTTCATAGGTGGCATCCAGTGTCGGATTTTCCCGATAAGAGTACACATATTTCTGGCGCTCAACATTCCAGTCCTTACTCCAGTAACCGCAATAGCTGCTGTCCATCGAAGAATAGGCAAGTGCCAGCAGCACCTTTTCCGGCATTGCACCGTAGACCCCATCTTCATCCAGAATTTTGTACCAGTCCTTGCCGGAACTGTCCACAAATTCCTGCGACAGCTCCACACCGAGGATGTTTCCAATCAGCGTCAGGTCTAAATCAAAATCATCGTCTGCGGCACAGGCCATGTAGCGGGCAATAGCCGGGAAGCCCTTTTTGCAATCGGTAGGAGTCAGCTCCACTACGAATTCACGGCGGAGATTGAACATAAGTTCCGTGATGTTGTGGAAGCTCTCCATAATCATGCGTTCTTCCTCACGGGCGGCATCCCTCTTTGCCTTTTCGGCATCCTCTGCGGCCACATCACGGGTCTTGTACAAATCAATCTGCCCACTGCTCACCTTGTAGAAATACTGGACATGATCTGCATCTTCCGGCACAACAACATCTTTGGTGATGTTCCACTTGCTGTACCCGGTAACGTGTTCGTGGGTCTGATAAGTAGCATTCGGGTCTTCGATTGCAAATTTCTTGAGGTCTGCAATCCATTCAGCCTTGCGGTGTTCCCACTTCTGATTTTCCAGAACTTCCTGCATCACCCGGCGGAAGTTCTGAGTGCCAAGAGCTTCCAGCGCCTTATTTTTGTCCTCAACGCTCTCAATCTTATCCAGCTCTGCGTAGTCCGAAAGAGTGGCGCCGCGAAGTTCTGCCCGGCGGAACGCATCCCGGTCAAGAGAAAGGAGCTTCACCCTGCGGCGGATGGTGGACTGGGAGAAGCCAGACTTGGATGCCACCTGCTCTACCGTGTCGCCCAGATCCAGCATCAGCTGGAAGCCCTGCGCCTGCTCATAGGTAGTCAGGTCACTACGCTGCATGTTCTCAATCATCATGGTTTGCAGCTGTTCCCTTTCGTCCATTTCCACGACCACGCAGGGCACTTCAAACAATCCTGCCTGTTGTGCGGCCGCGGCCCGGCGATGCCCGATGATGATGGTGTAGTCATCGCTGGACCACACAGCCTTGGGTGTCCATGCTGCCGCTGCTGCTGCGGCATCCCCGCCCTCGTCAACGCACTTCGCAATGTACTCCCGGCTGTTGAGGTAGTGGCCGGGGATAACGGCCAGGTTTTGGAAGATGCCGTTCTCTTTGATGCTGGCGGCAAGTTCCGTCAAATCCCCCAGTTCCTTGCGGGGGTTGTCAGGGTGCGGATGCAGTCTCCTGCACGCAATGTTCGTGATCTCTGCCATGATTTATTTTCCTCCATGGTTTCAGAAAAATGTGAGCTGCCCGGTCTTGGTTTCGTTAAGAGGCTCGTTTTCCGGGGCTTTAGGCTCATTTTTGATAGATTTTTGCAAATTTGCGGGTTTAATATCGGTTTTTTCGATTTTTGCAGGTTCGCCTTTCGGCTCAAACAGCAGGTTCATCTGCGCTATCTGGCGGCGCATATACCACACATCGGTTGAGAAAAGCGGCATATACCAGATGCGGTTTTGTGGTCCTGCGGGCAGCAATCCGCGGCTGTCGTAGGCCGTTGCCGGGTTCACGAGTGTGTCACCGATGACTACATATCCAGCGCAGCCCATGAAGCTGCACTGGATGTAGCACATCAGCCCAACGATAAAGTCAATGTCTTGGGCTATGACAAGGACTTTGTTGTGGTAGCAGATATTCCGTCTTTTGCAGACGTTCAAAAAGGCAAGCAGCGTGGCGCCAGCTCCACAGGCCGGGTCAGATACCGAGATAAAGCCCTCCATGTCCGGGTGCAGCTTCGGGTCAAACGTGATCTCGGCCATGCAGCGGCACACATCGTAGGGGGTGAAGAACTGCCCGGCGTGGTCATTGCCCAGCTCACACATCATGTACAAGGAGCCGAGGAAATCTTGGTCAGGGTTCTGTTCCATGCCCATGACCACCTCGGCCAGCATTTCGGCCATGCCGTCCCGCTCTTTGGCGGAGTATTTGGAAATGATGGTCTGATACATCTTGGTGCGCTCCGTGGCGTTTACCTTGTCCGTGCTGTTTGAGATCTCAATAGCGGTCAGGGTGACGAAATCCTCCCAAATCTCCCAGCGGCTATGTTTTCCGGTCAGGCCATTGAAGATTTTGAGGAAATTCTTCTGGTGGTCGTCCCGGATGCTGCGCGTTACTGCTGCCTTTGCCATTGGTTATTCCTCCGTATCGTCCTCAGCGGAGTCCTCGGGCGGTTCATCGTCATCGTTGGTGTCGTCCTGCGGGGCATCCTGCTTGGTATCCTGCTGAGAGTCCCGCTGAGAATTGGAATCCGGCACATCAGGCACCGGCACGCCGAAGTTGCGGAGTTTGCCGTTCTCCATCAGGTCACGGAAGAAGTACTGCTGCCAGAAAGAGATCATCTTCAGCAGGATGTTTTCAATCTTGGTGCGGAGAACCTTGTCGATGCTGAACGTACCCTTGACCTTGGTCTTCAGCTCGCTGTTCTCAAAGTACCAGCACATAGAAGAATCCTGACTGCAATAGCCGGTTTCTTCCACATTGCCCAGCATATCCATCTGGGTGGCAACGTCGTTGATGGGGGTGATCACCAGCGTGATGGGATAGCGATCCTTGAAGAAGCGGAACGTGAAGTTGTGCTCATCGCACAGGCCCTGCAGCTTTTTCTTCTGGGCCTCGTAGTTGGAAATTTCACTCATGGTATGTACTCCTTTCAGCAATCAGATGAAATTTTGTAATCGTTATTGTGATTTTCAATGGCAGTCAGCCCGACGGCGTATGCCGCCCAGATGTCCGCTTTGAAACCGTAGAAAAAATCCGGGTTCTTGCTGGTGCCTTTTCCGTTTTTCAAATCGTGGGTTGCGAAACGGTCAATCAGCGCCCGCCGGATGGCCGGGTCATTTGCCCGGCTGTCATGGCAGATGTGCCGCTTTTCTTCGATGCGGCAGAGAAGCCGCGGCTTCTGCGCCATCTGGATGGACAGTGCTTCATAGAAACGCCCAATCCAGAGGACGGTATCAAACACTTCCCTGCCTACGGCCATGCCGTAAGAAGCCACCCGTTAAATGGCCGCCCACTGCCAGCCCTGTTCATTGGCGAAAACCAGCTTGTTGCGCAATTCTTCGTTATCGACCTTACCGAACTCCAGCGGCCTCAATGTGTTGCAGTCGATAACGCAGTAGGCGCTCTGCCTGTTGCCCGGATCAATGGCAATAATCGGGCATTTTTCACTCATAAATACGACCTCCCAAATTCCTGAATAAACCGGGCTTCCGGCCAGCCGTAGTGTTCCATAGCCTTTTTCTGCGCCCAGCGCTTCAGCCGGAGATCAGCATCACGGTTGTTGTGGATGGCGGTCGAGCCGTTCTGATGGCACCACGGGCAAAGCGTCACCCACAGGCCCAGACGCTTGCTCTTTGCCCGGTAGGCACTCCCGAAGTACACCTCATGCCGTGCTGTACCATACCGCCCGCAGATCAGGCAGACCGGCTTATCATGCAGGATGCTGGGCGCATAACCGTTGGAATCCAGCTTTTCGCCGTACTCATTCAGCGGCATCCGTCTCACCTCCCGTCACAATCCAGACCTTGTGAGAACCCCAGCCAGACCACGAAATCGCTTCCGCATGGGTGCCAACGGCCACATCTAAGGTATTTTCCTTGATAAGCGAGCCGGTATCCTGAACCACCCTCATCCCTACGCCCTCAATCAGAATGACCGTGCCATAGGGAAAGATGCTGGTGTCTGCGGCCACCGTCACGCCCGGCTGAACCTTGGCACCGCTGGATGTGATGCCCTGCCCCTCCCCGCAGATATGCGGGTATTCCTCGGAGCAGTAGGCCGTGCAATGAAACTCTCCTGCGTATGTAAGGGCAATGCTCTGATCTGCGGCAAGCGTGTCCGTGAGCTGCTCAACCTCGGTCTGCATCTGCTCAATGGTTTCCTTGCGCTCCACGGCCTTGTTCATCCAGTTTTCTTTCTGGCTGGCGTAAATGTCCCGCTCCATGGTGAGTTCGTCTACCCGGCGGGTATAGACCGCGCTGGCAAGGGCGCTGCCGGTAAAAAGGCTGACTGCACAGGCCAGCGACACGATAGAACGAAGCTGCATTTCAACCTCCAATCTGAGCTTTTGCCCCGCTGGGCAGTGCCGGGGGCATCCGATCCGCATCCTTGGCAGCATCCACTGCCTTGACAAAACCGGGCTTGACGTACTGCAAGAGATCCGCATTGGAGCGGTCAAGGGCATCCACCAGCCCCGCCGGGGAGCCAGCCCATTCCCGCACAGCGGCAGGCAAGGCACCGAAGATGCTCCTGTTCTCTGCCCGGAAGTCCTCTGCGGTCAGCTTCCCGGTGGCCGTCACCAGTCCGCCG
>ERZ1031719.433-NODE-433-length-16743-cov-18.112536_pt1 | contig 16743 bp, 23 predicted proteins | sample MGYA00516702_ERZ1031719 | MGnify/ENA primary metagenome ERZ1031719 (study PRJEB33719, sample SAMN04261227) | wastewater metagenome | biome: rural village; feature: human; material: feces | host: Homo sapiens | place: El Salvador | collected 2013-01-07 ...
GTCGCAGCAGTGGATTTTCTGACCGTGTCTGGTGTGAGCAGAATGATATCTCTATCAATACGTTTTATAATACTGTCACAAGGCTGAGAAAGAAATCATGTATGATTCCGGAGACAGACAGGTTAACCGTGGATGCCACACATGAAATCGTACAACTTTCCATTACAGAAGAATCGCATATACCGATATCGGATCCAGTCAGACCGCTGTCAACAGATGCAGCATCAGAAGGTGAAGCACTGACAGTTATCATAAACGGCTGTAAAGTTACAATCAATAATCATGCCGGCAGGGATGTGATCTATCATACGATATCTGCCCTGCGGAAACTTTGATCGGTGATCTGTCCAGAGTACAGAAAATCTATCTGGTCACAGGAAGGACTGATATGAGAAAATCCTTTGACGGACTCATGGCAGTCATCCGTGACAATTTCCAGATGGATCCGTTCTCCAATGCGGTCTTTCTGTTCTGTGGACGCAAAAAGAATACGATGAAAGCCCTCTATTTTGACCGGGATGGATTTGTACTCCTGCAGAAGCGCCTGGACAATGGAAAATTCCAATGGCCGCGCAATGCTTCAGAAGTCAGACCTCTGACAAGGCAGGAATTCCGCTGGCTGATGGAAGGACTTTCCATTGACCAGCCGAAAGCGATACAGCCTGCGAAAGGCAGGGATTTCTGATTTGTGCAATATGTAGATTTTGAAAAAATTTTCTACAGCCGGAGCAGGCTGTTGACGAAAGATATCCACAGATGTGAGATCATGGGGCGCGTTGTCCGGGGATAGTTGTGCATGACATCATCATGATGTGCATAACTTTACGGAAAATCCCGGAAACCGGCTGATTTTGAGAGAAAAAAGGAACTATCTGGCTTTCGGCATAATGCCAGTCTGATTTTGGACGGCATTTGCAACCATGCCTTCCTTTTCGTACAATAAAGGTAACGAAAAAAGAGGGAGGGATTCACCGTGGATCAAAAAGGACAGGACATACTTTTCAACAGTGAGATCAAGCAGAAGGATCTTATGATCCAGATGCTTTCTGAACGGTTAGATGAAAAAGACGAGACCATCACAGAACTGAAGGAAACCATCAATGACCTGAAAGAAACAATTGCCGGTCTCAGGGAAACACTGGATGAATTCCAGCGGAAACTCTTTGGTACAGGCAGTGAGAAGACAAAACAGGATAAGGAAACGGAAGAAACTGTGACAACGATCGTCAAAAGCCACAAACGGACAACACGCAAAGCGAAAGCGACGCGTGAAGACCAGTATGGAAATCTTCCAATCCATAAGGAAGTCATCCCCCTGCCGGAAGAAGATAAGTATTGTCCTTATTGTAATTCCAAGATGGAGTATGTGACGGAAACGTTTGTCCGGGAAGAACTTCGGATCACACCTGCGAAGGTGGAACGAATTCATTATTACCAGGAAAAATGGCAGTGCCCGGAATGCAAAAAAGATGGTGATGGAACATTCGCAGAATCCAAAACACCTACCGCTTTAATACCGCACAGCCCGGCCTCTCCATCCATAGTCTCATATGTTGCAATGGAAAAGATTGGACTGGCAATGCCTTATTACCGGCAGGAGTTTCTGATGAACCAGCTGGGATTTACATTGCCCAGGGAAACCATGGCGAACTGGATCATTTATGTCGCTGAGAACTATTTCTATCCGATTTATGAACGGCTGCATGAAGAACTTTTAAAGCGTGATCTGGTGCATGCAGACGAGACAACATGTCAGGTTTTGCGTGAGAAGGGACGCACTGCGGAGCAAACATCCTATATGTGGTTATATACAACCGGTAGTGATGCGCTCACTCCAATCGTCCTCTATGATTATCAGCCAAGCCGTAAAGGATCCTGTGCACAGAACTTTCTAGAGGGATTTCGTGGACTGGTACAGTGTGACGGATACCAGGGTTACAACAAGCTGGAAGATGTCATACTGGTATGCTGTCTTGCACATGCAAGACGGAAGTTCTTCGAGGCAGTTCCAGCATCCAGGCGTAAAAGGCTGAAACTTTTGGATATCAACTCCGATGAAGCGATCGAGGATATCAATCTTCCGGATGAAGAGGAAGCAAAACAGTTGCTTCCGGCAGAAATCGGACTGCTGTATTGCAACAAACTCTTCTATCTGGAGCGTACACTGAAGGATTTGAATCCTGAGGAACGCAAACAGCAAAGAGACGTTTTGGAACAACCTGTATGGGATCAGTTCTGGAACTGGCTGGATACCCTTCATCCAACTGGCGGAAGCAAGCTGGGGAAAGCGGTGAACTATGCCCAAAACCATCACGACACACTGATGAATTATCTGTTGGATGGCAGATGTGAGATTTCGAACAATCGGGCAGAGCGAAAAGCCAAAAGTTATGCGATTGGGCGGAAAGCTTTCCTGTTCCACACATCAGAGACCGGTGCCGGTGCAAGTGCGGTGATGTACAGCATCGTAGAGACAGCAAAAGCAAACAATCTGAATATTTTCCAATACCTCTATACGGTACTCCTGTATATGCCGGATTACATGAATTCGTCCGCAGGTATAGAGCAGCTGATGCCATGGAGTGAATTTATAAAGGAACAATGTTCAGGACTAATTGATGTGGAATCTAATGTTCCAGAAAAAAGAATTCCCCTGCCGCATAGGTAGCAGAGGAAGTGAAAGTAAACGGTAGTCGTTTACTGCTTTAACTGAATTTAGGAATATGGTAGGCGGTGTGTTATTCATCGCTTACCATTTTTCATTACAGGCTCATATGTATAAACCGGAATAAATAAAATTGCCATTGATATCAAAAAACAGCCGATTCTACTCTTACAGTGGCTGCCCCCACTATAGCTTCTCAACGAGGCATAAAATAACAGGAAGACCAGAACAAGTCCCGGTCTCCCCGTCACAATGCCAAATATTCCAGAAGCCAAAAGGTTTCCTGCAACAACAATACCATTTTCTATCCCATATTGGTACAGTTCTGCATCCTCTTTTTGCACAATCCCCTTTTGTATCAATGTAGCATTGGCTTATATCAAATAACTTTTGAACGTAATAGGTTACAAGCCATATCTATATCGACATTTTTTTCTTTTAAATTTGATATATATTCTGCAACAATTTTTTTCTTTTTTGCATTATTCAAATCCGATAATATGAAATAATAATTCAATCTTCTTCCAACAGCAAAATTTTCTTTATCTTCTTCTGACATATTTAAATACATATCAATCTGGTTTAACATTCTCTCCTTGCAATCCTGTAAATTTCCTCTTACCTCCATCAATAAATTCACAATATGTTCATTCACATAATAACTATCCATTGATTCAAGATTTTCAATGAATTTTTTTTGCTCTATTACAATTTCTTCTTCACTTTGAAGTTCAAATATACCTCGTTTTAACATATTACCTAATTCTGTCTCAGGTTTAATCGCAGTAGCATGAACTCTGATAAAATCAGGTTTGATAATATTTAAGGCTTGTGCAGTCAAAATTGCATTTTCATCTGAGTACTTTTTTCCACCAATACCTAATAAAATGAATTCTGATAAAATCATACCAGATTTTTTGGCTAGTACCCCCGCCTCTGTTATCTGTTTAGCAGTTATCCCTTTATTTATCAATTTCAAAATATTATCACTGGCTGTTTCCATACCACAATACAAATGGTTTAAACCTGCCTGTCTCAGCTCTAACATTTCATTTTCACTTTTTCTTAATATACTATCTGCCCTAGCATAACTCGTTATGTATTTTATATTAGGAAATTCTTTTTTTATAGTTTCAATAACTGGCAATAATCTATCATTAGATAAAACAAAAGCATCTGAGTCCTGCAAAAAGCAAGATTCAAATTCGTGATTTTTATATATTTCTGACGCTTTCTTAATATCAAAAATAATATCTTCTGTATGTCTTGTAGAAAAATCACATTTCTTATACAATCCACAAAATCTACATTTATTCCAATGACATCCCCTTGTAACCCTGATTAATAAACTTTGTGCCTCCGAAGGTGGTCTAATTGGACCTATCTCATATTCCATATTTCACACCCTCACATATCAAGCAACTTTATGGTTTTTTCCTAAAATGAATTTTTCAACTACTTTTGCTACACCATCATGTTCATTATCATCTGTAGTATAATTAGCTGCTGCTTTAACACAATCTACAGCATTATCCATAGCAACTCCCAAGCCTGCCGCCTTAATCATTGACAAATCATTGTAACTATCCCCGATTGCAATTACTTCCAACATAGATATTCCTAATATTTTTGCAAGTCGCTCTATGCTCTTACTTTTATCAACCTCTTTATTCATAAACTCAAGAAAAAATGGTTTAGAAATTGTCATATACATAGAGTCCCCTATTTCATTCTTCCATGTTTCTTCTATCTTTTTTAATTTGTCTGGATGTTGTAACACAATAGCTTTTACTACATCGTCTGAAATATACTCCTTAAAATTAGTTGCTACAATTATATCCATCCCGGTAATTTGCTTTTCAATATCTGTATACTCATTTGCCTCAGATGCTATAATATGATTTCCTACATAAGTTTGAATATAAGCACCTGCTTTTTTACTCATATCATATAATTTATGAATTTGACTAACCGTTATATTAGATGCATACATTTCTTCTCTCGAAGCACAATTTATAATTCTTGCACCATTATATGATATAATATAACCTCCATATTTTTTTAGTTTTAATTCATTTGCTATTTTTTCTATTGCGAACGTAGGTCTACCAGATGCCAGAACAACTTTTGTTCCTTGCTCTTGAGCTACCTGTAACTTTTCTTTAGTACAATCTGAAATTGTTCCATCATTTTTTAACAAAGTATCATCCAAATCTAAAACTATCATTTTGTAATTCATTTTTATTTTCTCCAGTCGTTATTACTTATTTTTTCCCGATGTCTGTATGTCCTTCTTCAAACTCCCACTGTACTCCGTATTTATCAATGAAATAGAAATATTTCGTATTTGAAATTATTTTTACCACTCTGCTTTTTTCGACCTCATTAACTTCTAATTCTTTGTCAAAAAAAGAAAAATCTTTCTGCTGTATATCATCAATTTTATATGGTTTATATGCTGTATTATTATTTATCAGTCTAACACCACTAACTGATACTACATGATCAAAAGCCTTTTCAATTCCATCTACTTCTAAAGCAACATGACGTACTCCCGCTATATCAAAAACCGGATTATGTAAAACTTTATTATGAGAAACCGGATTGATATATTGCATTAATTCTAATGTCAATCCACTTTCTGGAATATTTAAAAAAGCAATATGCAGATTAATATTTTCTGGATTTTCCAAAAAGCCTGCTGCTTTTGAAAAACCAGCATTAGAAAAATTTCTAAATATCTGATATGGAACAGCACCTAATAATTCTTCATAAAACTTAATACCTTCATCAATATTCTCTACGACAATATTGATATGACCTAATCCGACAATATTTACTCTATTATTCATCACAATCCTCCAATTTTTTTACAACGATACACGGATTTCCAACAGCCAATGAATTAGCTGGTATATCCTTTACAACAACACTTCCTGCACCAATAACAGAATTTTTTCCTATCGTTACTCCTGGACAAATTATTGTGCCACCACCAATCCACACATTATCTTCAATAATTATTGGATATGCCATTTCTAATTCCTGAAGTCTCAATTTATAATCTGTTGGGTGTGTTGCAGCATATATTTGAACATTTGGAGCCATTAATACATTGTTTCCTATCTTAACCTTATTGCAATCTAAAATAGTACAATTATAATTGATAAACACATTGCTTCCTAATTCAATGTTATAACCATAATCACACATAAATGGTGTTTTTATCTCTACATCTTTGCCAATTTTACCTAACATATTTCCAAGAAATAATTTCTTTTCTTCATCACTTGAAAAGTTATTATATGTTGCCAATTTTTCGGCAATGGTAGCTCTTTCCTCTGTTAATTCCTTATCATAATGATTATAATAATCACCTGATAACATCTTTTGTTTCTCTGTCATATATCCTCCTAAAAAAACCCCCAACCCCATATTTTAATAAAACTTATATATGGGAGTGAGGGAGATTAAGTTTTCGTTAATATGTAACAATCATTGCAATAACCTTTAATGGAGTATTGCCTGTATTCACTAACTTATGTGTTTCCCCGTGATTTGTTACAACTAAATCACCAGGTTCTACAGTTCTTTCAACACCATTATCTACTGCCATACCTGTTCCTTCAGAAATAATGTAATATTCTGATTCATTATTATGAGCATGTTCTCCAATACTTGCACCAACTGGCAATGTCATTTCAGACAACATACGGCAATTCTTAAAATTTGTACAATCAGCAAAATTCAAAAATGTAATATCACCATTGCCACCTTTAAGATTACTTCTTACAACTGTTGCCATATTCTTTTTCTTTAAAACCATAAAAATCCTTTCGACCTCTTTTACTTCTTAAATACACTTAAAAAGTCTCATAACAAACAAGGCTTTCAAGAGATTTCCTATCCCTTGAATGTCTGTCTGGTGATGCCTTTTCTGTGTCTGCATATCCCAAAGCAATAATCGCTATCGGTTCAAGATTACTTGGAATATTAAATTCCTTTCTGATAATCGCAGGATCAAAATATGTAAGCCAGCAAGAACTAAGTCCTAAATCCTCTGCTTCAAATACTATATGATCCGCAACTATTGTTGCATCCACACTTACCATATCCTTCTTATCAAATGGGCGCACAAAAACATCTGAATGATCCCCACATACAATGATAGCCAAAGGAGCACCATGATAATTTACTCCTTTAGATAATTTTTCTTTTCCTTCTTGACTACTAATTACTAACAATCTCTGTGACTGAGCATTTGCTGCTGTTGGAGCAATTCTGGCAGCCTCAAGAATTTTATCCAATTTTTCCTTTTCAATCTCATCAGTTTTATACTTTCTTACAGAACATCTCTGTTTTGCTAAAGATAAAAACTCCATAAAAATATTCCTCACTTTCATTTTTAATACATTTTTGTTGTGTCTACTCAACAAATACGCTATAATGTTAACATAATATTTCTTTTTTACAAGTACGCACTTTTAAGTGCCATACTATCCAAAATGATACTATTGAATCAAATTTCAGGAGGTTATATATAATGAAACAATGCCAATCTTTCCAATGCCCAGTAGAAGCAACGCTTCAGCTTATTGGTGGTAAATATAAGTCACTTATCCTATGGCATCTCATTGGAAAAACACTTAGATTTAATGAATTAGGAAAGCTCATTAAATCTGCAACTCCAAAAATGCTTACCCAGCAACTTAGAGAATTAGAAAATGACGGACTAATCAACAGAGTCGTTTATCCTGTAGTTCCTCCCAAAACCGAATACTCATTAACACCTTTTGGTGAAAGCATCATTCCTGTTTTGGAAGCTATGTGTAATTGGGGAAATTCCTACTTAGAAGAAAATGCTACATGTGTCAATTCTTGTTCTTCTACACCAACTTAATCACTCATTTATATGTAAGATATCCTCTTAAATTTGACATATCATTTTAAGAGGATTTTTCTATTGCACATATCGTTTCACTGCAATCTTTCCCATAACCATAAATACTGCTACCAGGACTATACTTACATACCCGGCATAAAAATAATCTTGCAGATCCAGACAAAACAAAATGATAAGAACACATACCTGCAATGCCGTTATGCAATGTGTTACCCTTGCATAATACCTTCTTTCTTCCTCATCAAGCGGTTTATTGATACTTTCCACTGGGGCAAGGACAATAATAATTACCACGGCAAGAACTCCGATCAATAAAATCACGGCATTAGGAACATTTTTCATTACAGGCTCATATGTATAAACCGGAATAAATAAAATTGCCATTGATATCAAAAAACAGCCGATTCTACTCTTACAGTGGCTGCCCCCACTATAGCTTCTCAACGAGGCATAAAATAACAGGAAGACCAGAACAAGTCCCGGTCTCCCCGTCACAATGCCAAATATTCCAGAAGCCAAAAGGTTTCCTGCAACAACAATACCATTTTCTATCCCATATTGGTACAGTTCTGCATCCTCTTTTTGCACAATCCCCTTTTGTATCAATATTTCATTTATCTTCTTTGCAAATTTAGCAATCATACCCTGTTACCACCTTAAAATTTTCTAAGTTTTTTCGCATTATCCGGTAACTTGTCCTGTCCGAAAATAAACCAGCAGCAACGGTTCATATTTGTTGCAGTTACCGTAAGGGCAAGTGCTGCCACGCTGCTTAATGCTCCATGACTGAGTCGGTTCATCAATCTTCTTAATTTTGACATATATGTATGTCCTCCTTTTCATTTGATGAATGCACTATATCATACTTTACAGGAAAATCCGTCAAAGTGTAACAGATTGACATTTAAGTGTAACGCTTTGCATTTATTCCTTCACTTCAATTCCATAGAGCATTGCAGAAACCTCAAATATATCCCCTTTATCTGTAAAACTGACCGTTCCATTGTATTTTTCTACCACTTTACGAACACTCTGAACACCATGCCCATGTCTGATATTATCTTTCTTGGTTGTTTTCAGGCTTTTATTTTTCTTTCCTGTTTTGCTGTTTGTTATTATAAGAAGCAAAATCCCGGACTGGTACTTATTTTCAATCTTTACAAAACGCTGTCCCTCCGGCACCTTGCTACAGGCTTCTACCGCATTATCCACAAGATTTCCATACAATACACCTATATCCCCGTGATCAAGCTGCATCTGCTTTGGAATACGAATAGATGTTTCTACTTTTATTCCCCTTGCCTTTGCCCTGCCAAATTTAATGCGGAGCACAGAATCTACGATTGGATTATCAGAATACTGCTTTTCATCTATCTGCTCAAATTCCATGCACATCGCACCGATTTTCTCTGAAAGTTCCTGCCCATCACTATTTTCCACCAGATGATACAGTTCATGCAATTTATGTTTCATATCGTGCTTTAACTTCTGCACTTCCTTATTCTGTTTTTCTGCTTCTTCATAATAGATGTCTTTATAGTGCATTTCTTCCCTGTACATTGCATCCTCATACTGTTTTTGCACAAGATAATTAAAACGTTCCATCATATACAGCATAAAATAATCTGTCAGGACAATGGAAATTACAATACTGGCACACATAAGCAGGCTTTTTTCACTGCCAGCTTCCAATGACAAAAGAATAACAAAGCAACAATTCAACACCGTAAAGGTAAATACCATAACCAGCACACCCAAAATTTCTCTTGGAAAGTCGGCAATCTGCATCCCTTTCTTTGAAATCAATTTTGACAGAATATACATCACATTTCCACGAACAAAGCTGCATATTACCATTACAAAATAATATTTATAACTTTCTCCCATATGAAAATTCATAGCATGCAGTAACAGCAAAGCTACAGGTTCAAACAGCATTCCAATACCTATGAATGTCACAATATTTATAATTCTCGTCCACATTCCTGATTCATAATAAAATGATAACAGTATAAGCACAATCAAAAGAGTTGCAAGATTCAGATACGGATTTTTTATGCTGCTGACAAATGTCCATATAATTGCATCAATGGTAAATCCAGCCCATATCCATACCTTTGATACTGGTTTCATTTTCTTATTGGAATGAAAATAATACATAAACACTGCCAGATCAAACAGGCTGATGGCAAAGCGTATCACATATTCCATCCTTAAACCATCCTCCTTACAAACTCCATATGTTTTTCTTTTAAATTCTGCTTATGGGAACGGGCAATCAGAAGTCTTTCTTCATTGTCCATCACTACTTCATCTCCCTCAATCGCCCTGATATGCCCAAGATTGATAATATATGATACATGAATATGGGCAAAGACCTTATCATCAAGCTGTTTCCATATTTCTTCAGTTGTCATATTTGCCTTGAAATTTTCTGAGATCGTATGTATCACTGCCTGACGACCTTTCTTCTCAAAATACACAATATCATCGCAGCTAATACGAAACTGATTTTTTCGGAACTGAAAGACAAAGTCACGCTTTATCATATGAAGATACTGCATGGCTTTTAAAAGGACGGACTCCAGCTTTTCCACTGTAATCGGTTTAGAAATATAGTCAAAGGTAATAACCTCAAAAACATCCATAACATACTGCGTATATCCAGTCAGGAATACAAACAATGCTTTGGCATCTATTTTCCGGATTTCTTTTGCAAGCTGCAAACCATTCATCTCCGGCATTTCAATATCAAATATATACAGATGATACATTTCCCCATCATCTATAACATGCTTCAGCAACTCCTTCGCTGTAAAATACACTTCATAAGAAAACTGGTACTGCGCTAACTTATCAAAAGCACTTTCCAGCATTTCTACATCTGTTCTGCTGTCATCACAGACCGCAATATTAAGCATAACACTTCCTCCTTTTCGGGCTTGGAAGTAGGAAGCACTTCAATTTATCTAATCAACTTAGATAAATAAGCCAGCACATGGTCAAAAAAATCATTTCTCTGCTCCTTTGTGCTGTTCGCAACATAGTAATCCAGATTAAAATCTTTCATACTGCTCTCACCTGTTATCAGATATGTAGGATCAATTCCATATTTATGATAGAGTGTCAACACTTTATCTACAGATATTCCCGTTATACCCGCCTCAAGCTTTCGATAATGTTCTACTGTAACATCCAATACATCCGCAATTTCTGACTTTTCGAGGTTCATATTCAGTCTTGCCTCTCTTAGTCTCTTTCCTATCTGTATATTGGCATCTTTTCTTCCTGTATCCAAGATTTTGCACCTCTTTTCCATGTTAATCATATCAATGGGACTTTGATTCTCATAGTCCAGAAAACAACCCAACGCACATCATTTTATGCTCGTAAGCAGGTTAATTTGTGCTTTTATTAAAAAAACGAATGGCACATCTGATACCATTCGTCTTTATCTGCTTTATATTCTGTTATTTAAGATTTAACGTATTACTATTGGAATGTTCAAAATAAAAAGATGCAGAAATGTATAATTGTTGATAATATACATCTCTGCATCTTTTTTGTTTTATGAATTATAACTTTTCTAATTTTTCCAGAAACGCAACATAAAATTCTCTTTCTTTCATACAAGCTCGCTGAACTTCTATACTTTTCGGAACATATTCCTTTGGGTGATCTAAATCGTACAGTGCCTGTTTCGTTGCCTGAATTGCAGATTCTGTTGTATTTCCCAAAATGTCGATGTTATCCACATCGTCTTCCCCTTTCATCTGTTTATTCAGCCTTTGTACCATCATCTGCGATATATGGCTCAACATTCCGTTTCCCTTTACTCCCAAGCCATTTGCATTTACTTCCTTAGCAGCTTCCATCCATGCATCTTTTACATCCTGTGGAGCATTCGATCCAATCATATCAAATGCTTTTTCATCAAAGTCTACTTCTTCCATATACGGAATCATATTTTCATTTTCCTGAACAACACATTCTGTACTAAATTGAGGGATATTATCCTGCTTACGTCTAGTTTCATACGGCACACCATTCATAGAATAATTAGAATTAATCTGCATAGTGCAAATCCTCCTTAGTACACATTAAATCTCAAACTCATTGTATTCCACGGAGAATTTGCCGAAGTGGAATTTGCTGTAAATGTTCCAGCTTCATATTCACTTCCTTCATATGTCCAAAGACAATAATATCCATCTACGATATTATCACTGTCAAGATACATCGGCTCTGTTGCTGTCAATGTCATTCTAACACCATTAAAATATGCGTATCTGGTTTTAGCATACCCTACTTCTGCCGTTATTGCCTGAAACCATGTTCCACCATGATCTAAACGTGAGCCTACCTGCATTGAAGATGAAGAATTTTGAATAGTCTCCTGCCCTGCTTTTTCAGAGTTGATAAGCAGTAACTTAAATTGTGTTAAGGCTGGAGCCGGCGCATATAATTGTATTCCATCATCAGCTTCCATCAATTCCTGAGTGTATGTATCTAAGTCAAGTTCACTCAGACTTTCTATTTTTGTTGATTGACTCTTTTCAGCAGCACTAACTGGAACAACATTCGTAATCAATAATACTCCAAGTGCCATTACGCTTAATAACTTTTTAATTTTTTTCATATTAATACATCCTCGTATTATTAAAGAAATAAAATATTTATCATCTCTTGTAAGAAAACCAGTGCTACATAAAACATTAGCCGCATAGCATACACTGGTTTTTGATGTTCCCATATATCGAGCAACATTTACCGAACGTACCTCTCCCAACTTCTTTTAAAGAATGAAAGTTGCTTCTAAATAATCTTCTCCGATTCTCATATTTACCATCACTTGTATCACTGAGGTCTCCATTGAATTTCATTTACCGTTGTGATATGGTAAAAATGACAAAATTTAAAAGGGGACTTGTTTTAATGATACATATTTTTACATTGCCACTGACAAATATTTCTTGGACTTCTACGGATGAAAGATTACTTCCATTTGTTTCTTTAGAGCGAAAAGAGAAAATTCTTCGCTATCGTTTTTCTGTTGATCGGAAACTTTCTCTCTATGCAGCATTGCTGACCCGCATGGAGTTAAGTAAATTGATACAAATTCCAGCCAAAGAATTGACGTTCCAATCTTCTACCTCATTAAAACCTAAGCTGCTATCTAGTCAACAATGTTTTTTTAATTTTTCGCACACACATAACTTTATTTTGTGTGCCATCTCTAATTCTGCACCACTTGGTGTTGATACAGAATTAATTTGTAACGCCCCCTTAGATTTAATGGATATTGCTTTTCATTCCGTTGAAAAGCAGTATATTACCTCCACACCAGCTTTAATAAATCAACGATTTTTCAAAATATGGACGCAAAAAGAGGCATATACCAAATATCTTGAAGTTGGCTTAACTGCTCCTATACAAAACATTAATATGCTTGATCCCATATTTGCGTCTCATATGATTAGCTTTATCAAAGGAAACTACTTTTGCTCTATTTACTCTCCTGTCAAAAATCAAATAAATGTTCTTCATTTAAAAGAACTTGATATTTTTAACTATTACCTATCATAGTGTTACTATATTCTATTTTTTTAAAATATAGTCAGTGCTTACTACCATTCCTGTAAGTTGGCTAACATATTTGACAGCTAACTCGTGTTTTTCTTTAGAAAAATCTGCTGTGGCGTCTATTACCATAAATGGCTTTATATTTTTCATAGATGCTACAGAAGCTGTTGTCAAACATCCAATATGTGCATAAATGCCAACAATAATTATCTGCGTCTTATTCATTTTTCTCATTATCTCTTCAAGCTCTGTTCCTTCAAAAGCGCTATATCTCCATTTAGTAATTACAATATCATCTTCATCTGGCATAAGCTCCGGAATGATTTTTTCTTTATTTCCCTCTTGCGGAATTCCTCTCCCCCAAAAATCTAATAATAGCCCTCTTTGTTCATCCGTTTGTCCTTTAGGTTGTGCTGAATAAATAATCGGCACACCTTGTTCTTTACATTTATATTTTATCTTTTGTATATTACAAATCATTTTTTTACACGGATTGTCCTCTCGGATATATGCTTCAACAAAGTATTCCTGCATATCGTGAATCAAGAGTATCGCCTTTTCTTTTTCAAACTCCCATGTTACCTTATTATGTATTCTCTCTGAGAATTCCAACTTATAAGATTGTATTCTTTTAATACTCATATTTTTTATCTTCTCCTATACCTATAGCATCTAACATTGTTCGAAATTTTACTCCTGTTTCTTTCATCTCTTCTTCTGGTACTGATTCTTCTACAATTCCTGCCCCAGCCTTAATGGTTACATTTTTTCCCCTAATTTCAGCTCCTCGTATTGCTATTGCCCAATCTCCGTTACCATTTTCGTCACACCAGCCTACAAGGCCAGTAAAGAAACCTCTTCCTTGTCCTTCAAGTTCTAAAATTTTTTCATAAGCTATTTCTTGTGGTACTCCACACACTGCAGGAGTAGGGTAAATCTTTAAAGCAGCATCAAGTGCTGTCAGTTCTGTATTTTTTAGCCTCCCTCTGATAACGGACGATAAATGCCACAGCCTCTTAGTGGAAATAACTTCCGGTATAGGTGATGAATATATTTCATCACAAATCTTACTAATTTTTTCAACAATGTTATCAACGACAAATTTATGCTCTCGCTTATCTTTTAAGGATTCCTTTAATTCTTTCGCCATTGCAGAATCTTCACTAATGTTGCTCCCTCTTTTTCTAGATCCCGCTAACGGATTAGAAAAGATGGAATTTCCTCTTTTTGAAACTAACATTTCTGGACTCGCCCCTAAAAGGACAGCGCGATTTCCAATTGGTACAGAATATGTATAACCCTCTTCATTATTTTGGTAGAGTTTAAGCAAAATCAATTTAATATCTGGGTTCTTAAGTAATTGTAATTCTACTCCTCTAGATAAAACCAGTTTGTTTAACTCTCCTTTTTTAATATATTCTGTTGCTTTCCGGACCATTTCTTTATACTTTTCTGGTGTAGGATTGAAACCAAAAAGTTCTACATCATTTTTCATAACGTCATCTATGAATTTAATTTTTCTTTGCATAAAAGGAAATTCCTGTTTCTTCCACTTTTCCGCCAAATACAAAATAGGTGCTTCATTTATATTAAACGGTAATGTTCCTACAACAATCTTTCCTTTTAACGTCCCTGATTTTTGTAATTCGGTAATTATATGCGGTATTTCTTGCGTTTTTTCACAAATAATTTTTCTGAACTTTCCATCTACTAAAAGTTCATAGCCTGGTGTTGAAAAATAAAATTGTTCCGTTCTATATTTGTTGATTAATCCTTCCATTTTATACCCCCATTGTTGCACCACCATCAATTGTTACCTCTTCCATGGTTATATGCCCAGCCTTTTCTGTTGAAAGAAAATAAATCATTTCTGCAATTTCCTGTGGTTCCGCAATCTTGCCAAGAGGAATACCTAAACGATATTTTTCTAAATCTCCTCCTAATATATAAGTGTAGGGTTTAGATACCCCAACAGCCAGTTGGGTTCTATCCCTCTTATTGCTAAAGCTGTACAATGATGAGGTATCGGTCTGACAGTATTCTCCTTGGACTCAATAGACGTCCGTATGAAAGCCAGTCAGCCAGCCTATCATTTGCAGCCGTTCGATTTATGCAGGTTGGACTGCCCTGTGCACGTCCGTTTGATACCCCAGGAGATTGAATAAGCAATGAGAAATAGCTGGACACCATACAAATTCACTTTCGGAGGTACGAGAATGTACAACGCAGTAGGTATTGATGTATCAAAAGGCAAGAGCACCGTCGCCGTCCTGCAACCAGCAGGTGTTATTATTCGTAAGCCTTTTAATGTTAATCACACATCCAGTGAACTGGATGAGCTTGCCAAATATATTGGCAGTCTGGAAGGTGAAACCCGTGTTGTTTTGGAATGCACCGGGCGTTACCATGAACCAGTGGTAAAAACTCTTTCTGAAGCCGGTTTGTTTGTCAGTGCTGTCAATCCACATCTGATCAAGAACTTTGGCAACAACTCCATCCGCAAAGTCAAATCCGACCCTGCTGATGCGAAGAAGATTGCACGCTATACTCTTGACAACTGGATAGAACTGCGACAGTATTCAAGTATGGATAATACACGTACTCAATTAAAAACTTTAAACTCACAATTCAGCTTCTTCATGAAGCAAAAGGTTGCCGCTAAGGCTAACCTGATTGCACTATTGGATAATACCTATCCTGGTGTCAATAAACTCTTTGACAGCCCTGTCCGCGATGATGGCAGTGAAAAATGGGTGGATTATGCTTACTCATTCTGGCATGTGGATTGTGTCCGCAAAATTGGATTAAAAACATTCACGGAACGCTATCAAGCATTCTGTAAAAAGCATCACTATAATTTCCAACCAGCAAAACCAGCGGAACTATTTCTTGCATCCAAAGACCTTATTGCTGTCTTTCCAAAAGAAGCGTCTTATAAACTGCTTATTCAGCAAAGCATTCAGCAGCTTAATCTTGCTTCTTCCCATGTAGAAGAACTACGTTCAAAGATGAATGAACTTGCTTCTACTCTGCCCGAATACGCAACGGTAATGGGCATGTATGGCGTGGGAAAAACTTTTGGTCCCCAGCTTATAGCAGAAATAGGTGATATTTCCAATTTCTCACATCGTGAAGCATTGACTGCTTTTGCCGGAGTAGACCCAGGTGTGGATCAGTCAGGCACCCACAATTCAAAGAGTAATAAAGCATCTAAATGCGGTTCCAACCGTCTAAGAAAGACTTTGTTTCAAATCATGTCTACACTGCTTCAAACAGCTCCTGAAGATGATAAGGTATATCAATTTCTTGTCAAGAAGCGTGCAGAAGGAAAGCCTTACTATGTTTACATGACTGCTGGGGCTAATAAGTTCCTGCGTATCTATTACGGCAAGGTCAAGGAATGCATCCGTAATTTAGAGCAATAACCAAGTCTAAACTCATTTTTCTTCAAACCGGCAAATATGGCGGTTCAAAACTTGTGCCCAAAATCACAATCATAAAAATAATTCATTTTACTATTGACTTTTTATTAGCAGGCTTTTATAACCGATTTCGGAACCTCCTTACTATTTCCCCATAATGCTCTTTGCAT
>ERZ1031719.441-NODE-441-length-16500-cov-32.719124_pt1 | contig 16500 bp, 8 predicted proteins | sample MGYA00516702_ERZ1031719 | MGnify/ENA primary metagenome ERZ1031719 (study PRJEB33719, sample SAMN04261227) | wastewater metagenome | biome: rural village; feature: human; material: feces | host: Homo sapiens | place: El Salvador | collected 2013-01-07 ...
CTGTTACAACATCCAATACCAACTACAACTTTGGTGCTACTGGTGGTACCGATGCCTGGGTAATGGGTGCTTATACAGAGCGTCTGGCTAATGAGAAGGTGAAGTGGGAAACATCAGAGCAGTATAACGTAGGTTTGGATGCCCGTTTCCTCCGTCAGCACCTTTCTTTGACTCTCGATGGTTATATCAAGAGCACCAAGGACTGGTTGGTTCAGGCTCCTATCCGGGCTACAGCTGGTACCGGTGGTCCAGTCATCAATGGTGGTGACGTGAAGAACAAGGGTATCGAGGTTGGACTTTCTTGGAATGACAACATCGGAAGAGACTTCACTTACAGTGTAGGTGCCAACTTTGCCTACAACCACAATGAAGTAGGTAATATCCCAACCCTTGATGGTATCATCCATGGTAAGGACAATCAGATTTTTCAGAATGCCGAGGAGTTCTATCGTGCAGAGAATGGTCACGCCATCGGTTACTTCTGGGGTTACAAGACAGCCGGAATCTTCCAGAACCAGAAGGAAATCAACGATTGGATTGCTGCCGGTAACGGTATTTATCAGGCAGATGTAAAGCCTGGTGACGTGAAGTATGTGGATATAAATCATGATGGCGTTATCAATGCCAGCGATAAGGTTGACTTGGGTAATGGTCTTCCTAAATATACTTTCGGTTTCAATGTCAACCTGGCATGGAAGGGCTTTGACCTGAGTGCTAACTTCACAGGTGCAGCCGGTTTCCAGATTGCACAGTCTTACCGTGATCCTAGCTCATCTCAGGCTAACTACAGCCGCAGAATCCTGAAGCGCTGGACAGGTGAGGGTACCAGCAATGAGATTCCTCGTGTTACCTATGGAGACGTTGGTAACTGGTTGTTCTCAGACCTCTACTTGCAGGATGGCGACTACATCCGCTTGCAGAATCTGACCATGGGTTATGATTTCAAGAAGCTCATCTCTTGGAAGGGACTCTCTAAGATGCGCCTCTATTTCCAGGTGCAGAATCTCTTTACTCTGACCAAGTATGATGGTATGGATCCGGAAATCGGTTCCTTCAATGGTACAGATGGCAACAGCAGCGATGCCTGGGTATCAGGTGTTGATATGGGTTACTATCCACATCCACGTACTTTCATCGTTGGTTTAAATCTTGCATTCTAACTCTTTAACAGAAAGTAATATGAATAAGAAACATATATTGATGAGTGCCCTGATTCTCTCTTCCCTGGCTTTGACGTCATGCGATGACTTCCTGGACACTTCATCTAAGACAAAGATGAATTCCGAGACTGCTTACAGCACACCAGCTGCAGCAGACATGGATCTTATAGGCTGCTACGATGGATGGCAGCGTACATTGAGCGATGAAGGTGTCGGCATGTACCTGACGGCTGAGTTTGCCTCTGAGCAGGCTTTCGCTGGCCTGGGTCTTTCTGATGCCAAGAACAATAATGCCATCGATCAGTTTGATTTGACAGTTGCTCCATCATATACCGATCTCTTCAATACGGATTGGAAGAATTATTATCAGGCAATCTACCGTTGCAATCAGCTGATTCAGGCTGATGCTACCATCAAGTGGAATGGTGATACCAAGGCAGAAGGACGAATCATGGGTGAGGCTCGTGCCCTTCGTGGCATCCTCTATTTCGATTTGGCTCGTTTGTTTGGTGATGTGCCTTTGTTGCTCGAACCTTCTGAGGCAAACATCCCACGTACTCCAGTGAAGGAAGTATATCAGGCTATCTTCGATGACTTGAAGTTTGCTGCAGCCAATATTCCTGCTGATGCTTATCCGTTGAAGGACCGTGATTCCAACGATGGTCGCATCACCAAGTATGCTGCTGAGGCTTTGCTTGCTCGCGCGTACCTTTATTATACGGGTTATTACGGCGAGGAGCATCCTGCATGTTCCAAGGCTGAGGCTACTGCTGCTATCAATGATGTGGTAGAAAACGGTGGCTATGAGTTGGAGAAGAACTATGCCGATTTCTGGATGCCTTCCTGTACCGAGGATGCTTCTTCTACAGGCAACTATGCCTGGGAAACAACCTATGCAGGCAAGTGGTATGATGGAAAGACCTGGAAGGCTGGACAGGGTAGTCTTTCTAAGGAGATTGTCTTGAACCTGAAGCTGAACTCTACCCACGATTACAATGGCAATGGAGATGGTAATACCTTTTCTGTATATCTGGGTCCTCGTAACCGTTGTGCTACTGATATATGCATCGCCAGTGGTTGGGGAGCTTGCCCGGTTACTCCTTATTTCGTAGAGCAGTTCAGAAACGATCCTCGTTTCAGTGCCTGTGTTTGGAGCTGTAAGGATGTCGGTTTCTCGGCAGATGAGTCTGACTCTTATGAGTATACAGGTTATTATACCCGCAAGTATGCGCCAATGTGTTTTGCCGATGGCACTCGCCAGGAAGTGGGCTTCCAGTTGGGTGAGCAGCATCAGAACGTCACCTATTATCAGGATTATACTATCATGCGTTATGCTGATGTACTCTTGATGCACTCTGAGTTGAATGGCACAGCCGATGGTTTGAACAAGGTACGTGCCCGTGTGGGACTCGATCCTGAAGACTACAGCATTGAGAATATCCGTAAGGAGCGTGCCATCGAATTGGCTTTCGAAGGTGTTCACTTCTGGGATCTGATGCGTTACGGCAAGGATGGTTCTTATGCTGCACAGGAGATTGCCAAGGCTCAGAATGGTGCCAAGGTCAAGAATGGTGGAGTGGAGACTGCAACCAAGTTTGCTGTTGACAACTTTACCAGCAAGAAGGGTCTGATGCAGATTCCTAATACTCAGATTACGCTTTCCGGTAACGTTCTTACTCAGAATGCCGGATGGTAAAGCGGGGTAGGTAATATAATAAACATTTAATAATAAGAAGATATGAAAATACATAATCTTATATATACGCTTCTTGTTGCCATGGCAGTCTTCTTGTTGGCATCTTGCTCTCCAGAAGATTTCGGATTTGGCAAGAAGACATACTCTCCAGAAGATTTGGTGGAGGGTAAGGCTTATACGGTTACCATCGAGGGTAACATCGTGAAGCTGGAATCCAAGATTCCTGATGCCACTCCGCTTTGGGTAACTCCTGTGGGACGTAAGTCGCAGCAGACTTTGGATGTTGAGTTGCCTTTTGCCGGTGATTATGAGGTAACCTTCGGCGTAGAAACTCCGGGTGGTATCGTTTATGGAGCGCCTTGTCAGTTCAATCTGGCAAAGAACGACTTCTCTCTCCTGAGCGATGACAAGTGGTTCCTCCTGGCTGACAAGGATTACAAGACGGGCGAGGCGTTCCCATCTGCCGAGACGCTCGCTGCAGGTGTCAGCAAGAAATGGTATCCTTGCGATGGCAATTACAACATCGGCCGCTGTACGGGTCCTGTAATGTATTGCTCTCCTTACGATCCTGATGGTGACGGTAAGGGATATACTGCTGACGACGAGGCTAATGCCGTTTACAAGGACATCCTCTTTGGTTCTGATAACTGGAAACCAAACTGGGATCCAGGCTTCCAGAGCTGGCTGATTCCTGAGACTGATCCTTACATGGATTCTTACATGACATTCAGCATGGATGCTAAGAATGGTTGTGTGGCTACCATGTATCGTGGTGAATCGGGCGAGAAGGGTGCCAGCACAGGTAGCAACATGGTGGGTAAGTTCAACCTGGGATTGGGCGACAAGACCAAGCCTACCATCACTTTCAACGACTGCTATGCCATGCACAATACAGGTTTCGATGCTGTTTGCTCTAATTATACTCAGGACATTCAGATTGTTGAGTTGACTCCTTACCTCCTTCAGTTGGTGACAAAACGTACCAATTCAGAGGGTAACTGGTATCTTGTATGGAACTTCGTTTCTGAAGATGTAATCGCTACCAAGGGTGCCTGCATCCCTAAGGCAGAACAGAACTTGATAGAAACAGTGAAGCCAATTCTTCCTACCTTCGAGAATATCCATACCGACTTGTTCACTGCCGATATCAATGGCGACAAGTATGTAGGTAGCAAGATGACTTTCACTTTGGATTCAGAGACTCCTTACGACTTCCTGTGGTGGAACGGTTCACCTAATGTAAAGGCATGGGAGAGTGTAACGGGTGGCAAGTATAACTCTACCTGGGCTCCAGCTCTTGACGACAAGGCTCTCGATAACTTCGAGTTGACTATCAGCAAGGCTTCTGATGGCTCTTACAATTATGAATGTGGCGAGGTGGATGGTAAGGTGAAAATCACCGAGAATACCATGACCTTCGATAAGGAAATCTCTGTATTTGCCGTGGCTGGCGATAAGCGCACCATCGAATTGAAGGGCAAGCAGTTCTATATCCTCGGTAACTCTGCCGATGATCAGTATCTCACCATCGGTGTTCCTGAGACAAAGGATGAGAATGGTTTGGTTAACTCTTACCTCGTAGCTAAGTTAGCTTACAAGAAGATTGCTACAGGTCCAGTAGGTCCTACCAAGGTGGCTATCGACAATTCCATCATCCACAACGAGGGTATCATGTGGGTTGAGAATGGTTGCCTCCGCGTCGGCTTCCACCATTATGGTGAAACAGGAAAGGGACTCTTCAAGGATGTGAAGTCTGTGAAGCTGAAGAAGAACCAGACCATCACTGTTACCTTTAAGATTAAGGGTGGCGTGACATGGAGCAAGACTCCTAAGTGTGCCTTGATTGATAACAATATCAAGCAGACATGGGAACCAGGTGCATTCGACCTCGCTGATGCGGTTACGGTAGATACCAATGGCGGTGAGACTACGGTTTCACTTACCAATACCACTGGTTCTACACAGACCTTCACGGCAACCTGTCTCGACCTGTCTGTTCAGTTGGATGGCTTTGGCGACTACGGTGGCTCAGCCGACAACATCGACATTGAGATTGTTTCCTGCACAATTCAATAACTTTAATAGCGCAAACTTATGAAGAATAAAATATTATACGGAATTATAGCCTTCGTCATGGGTATCTTCATGGCAGGCTGTAGCGATGATGATTATTCTATCAGCAATACTCCGCTGCTCACCGACGAGTCGGTGACCACAGGTTCTGCTGATGTGACCGTGACATCCGCTACATTCCATGGCACAGTGAAGGGTCTCGAAGAGCAGAATGCCAGTGCCTATGCATTAGGCTTCTACTATGGTAAGAGCGAAGATAACTTGAGTGAGAAGGTAGCTGCTTCAGGAAGCAATGAGTTCCAAGCTACGGTTTCCGGTATGCCAGGTGATGTGGTTTACTATCAGGCTTATGTTACCTTGCAGGGTAGGGTAACCTACAAGGGTTCTGTGCAGAGTGCCATCATGACCGATGCCAAGGCTATTACCGGCGAACCGAAGGATTTGACAGCCAACTCTGTTATCCTGACCGGTAAGTTGGAAAAGGCTCCTCAGGAGGCTACCAGCGGTATCGTAATCTCTGGTGCCGAGGGTTCTGAGAAGGTGCGTGCCGGTGTTCGCATCGTGGCTGCCGGCATCAACGACAATTACGAAATCAAGGCAGAGGGTCTGTTGCCTAATACAACTTACCACTATACTGCCTATCTCGACCTCGGAAATGGTACTGTATATGGTGAAGACCGTACCTTCACTACTGCTCCAGCTGATTTCAATCCTGATACTGACCTCGTTGACCTGGGCCTTTCTACCAAGTGGGCCAAGTATAATGTAGGTGCTACTGATGAGAAGCAGCTGGGTGGTCTCTTCGGATTTGGTGATATGACTGGTTTCCAGACTTCTATCAATCTGGAAGATTATGCTTCTGCTGATATCTACAAGACCGACCGTGATGTAGCCAATAAGGTATATGGTTCATGGGTTACCATGCCAACCATCGATGAGTTTGAGGAACTCTTCACAGAGTGTAAGAAAGAATGGGTAGAGGATACCGAGAATCATGTAGCTGGTTACAAGTTTACCGGTCCTAATGGTAACTCTATCTTCTTGCCTGCAGCCGGTACCCGTACTCAGGGCAATGTTTCCGGCGAGGGTTTGAACGGTTACTATCTCTCTGGTTCAATCAATGCCACCGACAACCGTTTTGCCATGGCATACAACTTCGACCAGAACTCTTCACGCCGTACTACCACTCCTGTTTATCAGGCATTGGCTATCCGCCCGGTTTCAGTGGCTAAGAATGTGAAGTTTGACAAGACTAAGCTTTATAATACTTGGGAGTTTGACTTGAAGCCAGATGGATCTCATTATAAGTTTGTTGGTCCTGTCTTCTTCTATGGCAAGGATGCATGTTGGGCTTCTTATACCAATAATCAGCCGGTTGTGGGTGAAACCACAGGCTGGGATGCCGATTTCGCTTCAATTTCCTGGGCTATCAGTAGTGCAGACCACTGTCAGGGAACCATGACATTCTATCAGGATGAAGATGGCAATGATAAGGTAAAGGTTCATCAGGTTCAGGCTGATGGTTCTTATAAGGATTCTGAAGGTACATTTACCGTTGATGAGAAGAATAAGACAATCACAATGACCATTGACCCTCTGAATGCTGTAGAGTATATTGGTGGTATCACTCGTACTGATGAAACAAAGATCAAGGTGATGTCTCTTTCTGACGAGGCGCTTCAGTTGGGTGTAATCCGTTCTAGTGATGGTCAGCTGATGATTTATAACTATGTAACCTCTGATGTCAAGAATGGCTATGTTGCCAAGTTGACTGCTTGGGGTGATGGTGGCAACTGGGATGGCGCTTCAACTGTCGTTTCTGGTGGCTCAAAGGCTGTTGGTCAATATACAGTTAAACTTGAAACAACAGAAGCCCGCACCAATGGTAAGGTTTACGTCCTCGATTTGGAAGGCTTTGCTGCCAAATACCCTAAGGCTTTGGTCCGCATTGATGCCATCAAGGCTGATGGACAGGATTTGAAGTTTGATGCCAACAAGTTCCATTATGGTGCTCTCGAGCCTAACGGCAACTATCGTATAGAGTTGTTCAATATTTGGGGTACTGGCACAGCTCTGAATTCCCCATTCCGTGCTAGTGGCGGTCCTGGTGAAGCAGGCGAGCCTGCTCTTGCCTTCAATAAAACCTTGGAGGTGACATTCACTGTAGTTTCTACAACTAGTGATGGTACTGGTGTTTATACTCCTACATTCAATGCCGTTCGTGGCTGGGGTGAAGGTGAGGCTCAGTTGTGGGGATATAACGATGGTTCTACTTTGAAAGTTGTTAAGAGTGACAAGGGTCAATACTCTCTCGAGAACAATCAGTTCGATATGACTTATGAAGGTTCTGGCTTTGAAGGTGGTACTATCATGACATTCGTTGAGATTGCTGACCTTTATGGTTTCTTCCCAGGCACACACAGTACTTTGGATGAGTTCTATCTTGACGGTAAGGCTGTTTCTTACGATAAGTCTAAGGTGGTTGACGCCAATGAAAATCCTAAGTATCGTTTGGAATTGTTTAATTGCTATGCTGCTACAAAGGATAATTGTGCATTTGGTGTCAAGGATGGTGATTTGATGCGAGAGTTGGGCTTTAATAAGTCTATGCGCGCTAAGTTTACAGTTCACAGTCTTTTCGCTGTCCCACAATGGTAATGGTTGATAAATAATAATACAGAGAATCCGATAGTTTTCAGAACATATCGGGTTCTCTCTAAAATGAAAAGAAAATGAAGAAATTCAAATATCTATATTTGTTGCTCTTGGGCATAGTCTGCGGATTGGCTTTCTCGGCTTGCTCTTACGAAGACGATGATTATGATGAGCCTAGCTTCAAGGTTCTCAACCCAGAGCTTTCATTTGACGGTACTGGCGGAGTGCAGACCATCAATGTTCAGGCAGATGCTCAGCCTACAGCTTCCGTGATAGAAGGTGCCGACTGGTGCTCTGTTGCTTATAAGGATCAGGCTGCCGGCACATACAATTTCGATGTAACCGTAGCCGCTTCTCAGGAAGATGAAGTAACTACTGCTACCGTCCGTATCATTCAGGGCTATAGCCGTAAGGATGTTACGATTACCCGTGCCAAGAAGGGGGCTGTTGTTACTCCTGATGTACCACCAGCTGATATGAACAAGACTGCCATGGAGGTGGCTCAGTTGATGTATCCAGGTTGGAACCTCGGTAACACCCTGGAAGGTGGCGACAGCAAGAATCTCTGGAAGAATGCTGGTATCGAAACAGAGACAGTCTGGCAGAATGCCAAGACCACTCAGGCTTTGATTGATGCAGTGAAGGCTGCCGGTTTCAAGAGTGTCCGTATTCCTTGTTCTTGGGTGATGGGACATATTACTGATGCTGAAAAATGCACTATCGACCCTGCTTGGATGAAGCGAGTAAAGGAAGTGGTTGATTACTGTATCAAGGATGGTCTCTATGTTATCATCAACCAGCATTGGGATGGTGGATGGATAGAGCACAATGGTATGACAGCCAATGCAGACATCAAGACTACCAAGGCTCAGCTCACTAAAATATGGACTCAGATTGCCGATAATTTCAAGACATATGATGAGCATCTTCTCTTTGCCGGCATGAATGAGCCAGGTGTAGGAGCAGGTGAAGGTGATATCATTGGTGTGGCTGATATGAGTAACCGTATTGCAGAGTATGAGCAGACTTTCATTGAGGCGGTTCGTGCTACAGGTGGCAACAATGCCAAGCGAGTTCTGATAGTTCAGGGCCCTAATACCGATATCGATAAATTCGTAGCCAACAACTACATGTCTAAGATCCATGATTCAGCTACCGACCGACTGATGGTAGAGGTTCACTTCTATGATCCATATAATTTTACCGATCTGAGTGAAGACAAGGATTGGGGTAAGTATTGCCTCTATTGGGGCAAGAACAATACCAATGGTTCTGAGGCTGGTCGTACAGCTGATGCCAAATATAACGAGGATTATGTAGAGGCTCAGATGAAGAAGATGAAGACCAACTTCTTCGACAAGGGTTATCCAGTGTTGATTGGTGAGTTTGGTGCCAACCAGCGTTTGGCCATCGGTAAGGATGCTGTTCATGATGCATCAGTTAAGGACTATTACAAGGCTGTTGTTACCAGTGCCATCAACAATGGATGTGTGCCAGTAGCTTGGGATACAAATTCAAATTTCCCAAGTATGACCATCTTTAATAGAGCTGGTGCTAATATCAGCAATGCGAATATGATGGAGAGTATCAATGCTGGAGTTGCTGCTGCTAAGTGGCCTTCTAAATAATATGATGAAACTGTTTGAATTTCTCATCCTGCAGAGATTTTTAACCTCGCTGGTCAGAAGGTAGACAAGTCTTATAAGGGTATTGTTATTCAAAATGGCAAGAAATTCGTTCAGAAATAGTTCATAGATTAGATTGGTATGTATAATGGGCAAAATAGTATCATACTTTTTTGCCCATTTTTCGTAATTTTGCAAACGAAAGTAAATCTTTCGTGAGTTTTTACTCATGGAGATATGGCAAGTAACAATCTAAACAATGTATAAATGAGGAAAATATTCTTTTTACTGATGATGGCTTTAGCTACTGCTGGCAACATTTCTGCTAAGTCTAACTTTGTGAAAGTGAAGGACGGACATTTTATCCGTGATGGTAAACCTTATTATTATGTAGGGACCAATTTCTGGTATGGTGCCATTCTCGGTTCTGAGGGACAGGGTGGTAATCGTGAACGTCTTTGCAAGGAACTTGACGAGATGAAGGCGATGGGGATAGACAACCTTCGTATTCTTGTAGGATCTGATGGCAAGAGAGGAGTAAAGACTAAGGTGGAACCTACTTTGCAGGAGGCTCCTGGAGTGTATAATGATACGATTCTTGCAGGTCTCGACTATCTGCTGATGGAGATGGGCAAGCGCAAGATGCTGGCCGTGCTCTATCTTAACAATTCCTGGGAATGGAGTGGCGGTTATGGCTATTACCTGGAGCAGGCTGGGATGGGGAAGGCTCCAAGGCCTAATGAAGATGGATATCCTGCTTTCATGAATTATGTGGCTAAATATGCAGCCTGTGAGAAGGCGCATCAGCTATTCTATGATTATGTGAAATTCATACTTACGAGAACCAACAGATATACAAAGAAGAAGTATAAGGACGACCCGGCTATCATGTCATGGCAGATAGGTAACGAGCCTCGTGCTTTCAGCAAAGAGCAGTTGCCTGCTTTCGAAAAGTGGCTGGGTGAAGCGAGCAAGCTGATCCGTTCGCTCGATAAGAATCATCTGATTTCTATCGGTAGCGAAGGTAAATGGGGATGTGAAGGTGAACTGAACTGTTGGGAACGGATCTGTGCCGACAAGAATGTAGATTATTGCAACATTCATCTTTGGCCATACAACTGGAGTTGGGCGAGAAAAGATCATTTGCTGGAAGATTTGCAAATTTCCTGCCAGAACACCAAGGAGTATATTGATGAACATCTTGAAGTATGCGGACGTATTAGGAAACCATTGGTGATGGAGGAGTTCGGCTATCCTCGTGATGGTTTCTCTTTTTCAACTTCTTCTACAACAGAAGCACGTGATGGATATTATAAGTATGTGTTCAGTCTTGTTGGCGACAATGCTGCATCCGGCGGTTACTTTGCCGGTTGTAACTTTTGGGGATGGGGCGGCTTTGCCAATCCTAAGCATGAGCAGTGGCAGGTAGGTGATGACTACACCGGTGATCCTGCTCAGGAAGCGCAAGGTCTGAACTCCGTTTTCTCTACCGATAAATCTACATTGGATGTAGTAAAGACGCAGGTAGACAGAATGAAGAAGATTGGTAAGTAATAAGTTAGGTGAAATTGTTAGTTGTTTTAGGAGGGTGTGTCATCAGTTCATGGTGCACCCTTTTTTTGTTTGACTTTTTATAATAATACTTTTATGTTTTTTCGTAAAAGAATTGCCATATTGCCATATAATTCGGTAACTGTTTGATTATGAGAATGTACCGATATTGCAATAGCTTTTTAATTGCCATAATCTGCCATATATTGCCATAAAAATAGCGATACTTAGGAGTTTTTGGTGATTTTTAGCGGTGTTTTTGAGGCAAAAGGCAGGAGGCATTGAGTAAAAAGGCGTTTTTTCGGTTCAATGCCTATTGTTTTTGATGCTGTTTTTCCCGTATAATCTCCAATGCTGTTCCCGAAAATGCGTCCCGACGTAGCATCTGGTACGTCCCGACGCAGCGCCAGATACGTCGCGATGTAATTTCAGATACATCCTGCCCAGAATCAAGTAAGCCCCTTTTGAAGTTCAGGTGAGCCTCACTTGAACATTACGTAAGCCTCACTTAAAACGAGGAAACCATAGGAATATTGGCTATAAAAATAGTTTATTTTATACTTTGATAAAATAGTATCATTATTTGATGATAAAGTATCATTTGTTTCGCTACTTTTGTTGTAACTTTGCATCGACAAGAATCAATTAACGTGTTGATTCTAAAAACAATATTTAAACCTATAAATTAATAAAGAGCTTATGAAAAAGTTATTTACTTTAGTAGTTGCTGCTTTTGCAGCTTTATCTGTTAGTGCAAAGGAGGATATTGATATTTCCAGTATTGCAACCGACAATGTGGTGACTTTTACTAGTCAGTGGCAATGGAAGGGTATTAATTATGGTAGTACTGATGAAACTACCGGCGAATCTACGTATGCTGATAAATCTGCATTCGAGTATATCGTATTTGAGTATACTACTGGTACATGTGCAGATGTTAATTTGACAGCACAGTATGAAAAGGATGGTACGACAGGTCAGTATGGAGCAAATTATTACACAAGTACGGAAACTTGTACTGTTTTCCCGGCCGGTGGTATCTTGGCAGTTAAACTTGATGCAGCTCATTCTAAGACGGTGAATGCTGTTGCTCTTCAGAATAGAAATACTGCTGGTGCTATTACCATTAAGGCTGCTTACTTTGCAAGCGAGGCTGAATATGCAGAAGCTAAGGCTGCTGCTGATAAGATTGAAAAGGCTTTTGATGTTGATGCTACCGGTGGTACTCATGAGTTGAAAGCTAAAGATTGGGGATGGGATAGCAAATGGTTGGATAAGGATGTTTCTGCATTTAACACTTTAGTGTTTGAAATTGCATCTGTTGAAGGTCATGGTCAGATTACTGTTCAGGGAACACTTGCTGCTGATGGTGCCAAAGTAGAATTTAATCAGGATCTGCCTGCTTCTACCGAAGCTAAGACTTATATGGTAGATATCTCAAAATGGGGTAAGCTTTCTCAGTATGCATATCAGAACCTTAATAAGCCTGATGGTGAACAGTATGGTAAAGATGATATTGAGGTTACAAAAATTGTAGTTACTAAGGTTTATCTGACAAATAAGACGGTTGAAGAATTGAATACAGGAACAAATATTTCTAGCGCAGTAGTTGCTTCTAAGGTAAATGCTAACGCTCCGATTTATAACCTCGCAGGTCAGAAGGTGAACAAGTCTTACAAGGGAGTTGTTATCCAGAACGGTAAGAAATTTGTTCAGAAATAATAAGGACAACTTTTAAAATAAAGTAAAATAAGGAGGGTGGAGGAATTTCTCTACCCTCTTTTTGTTGCTTTTTCTTTAGAAAACTAGAAAAATGTAAAATGCTATATAAAATCAGCAAAAAAGTATTATGCTTTCTGATATAAAAGTAGTATCTTTGTACCCGAATAACAGAATTACTTCCCTTTATTCTAATGGGTAAACAACTAATTTTAAAATAAATTTAAACTTAATAGATAATAAATTATGAGTCACAACAGATTAAATTCTAAGTGCAAGTCTGTCATAGGCAGACCTCTTGCGCTCTCCTTGATGATGTTGTTGCCATTGACAGCTTCCGCCCAAAGTAAGGTGACAGGTACTGTTACCGATGCTAATGGTGAAACCGTAATTGGTGCGACCGTTAAAATCAAGGGTGTTAATGGTGTGGGTACTGTAACTGACTTGGATGGTAAATTCTCTATCAATGCCAAGCCAGGACAGACTCTTGAAATTTCTTATATTGGTTATTCCAATAAGACTGCTAAAGTACCAGCTAATGGCAAAATCTGTATTGTGATGACTGAAGACACTCACTCTCTCAACGAGGTAGTTGTTGTAGGTTATGGTACCATGAAACGTTCAGATTTGACAGGCTCTGTATCCAGCATTGATGAAAAGGCTATTAAACAAGGTGTTAATACCAGTATGGAACAAGCCATGCAGGGACGTATTGCCGGTGTTCAGGTAACCCAGAACTCTGGTGCTCCTGGTGGTGGTATCTCTGTGCAGATTCGTGGTATTAACTCTTTTAATGGTAATGAACCTCTTTATGTCATCGATGGTATTCCTGTAAGTGGTAATACCAGCAGTAATACTTCCGTTTTGGCAAGTATCAACCCTTCGGATATTACCTCTATTGAGGTTTTGAAGGATGCTTCAGCCACAGCCATCTATGGTTCCCGTGCCTCTAATGGTGTCGTTCTCGTAACCACCAAGCGTGGTCAGGATGGTAAGGCGCAGGTTTCTTATGACGGTTATATCGGTTGGCAGGCTATTCCTAAATACCTTGATGTGATGAACCTCAAGGAGTATGCTGATTTCTATAATGCTCGTCAGGAAGCTCGTGGTTATGGTATACGCGAGGACTTTAAGGATCCTTCACTTTTGACCGATGGTACCAATTGGCAGAAGGAACTCTTCCAGACTGCTTTCATGCAGAATCATGCAATAAACGTAAGTGGTGGTAATAAGGACATGCATTACTCTCTCTCTGGTGGTTTTCTCGACCAGGATGGTGTAGGTGTAGGTTCCGGCTTTACACGTGCCAGCTTCCGTGCAAACTTTGATACCAATATTAATAAGTGGGTTCAGATAGGTTTCAATACAGCCTATTCTAATACAAAGCAGACCTTGACATTCTCTGAGAATGATGTCATCAATACTGCTTTGAACCAGTTCCCTGATGTTGCAGCCCGTAACCCTGATGGCAGTTTTGGTGTGCCTGAGGCTAACGATTTCAATACTTCATACAGCAACCCAATCTTTGAGGCTAACATGAAGGAAAACCGTACAAACAACTATCAGTTAGATTACAATGTATTCGCTAATATCAAGCCAATCAAGGGATTGAATATCCGTATCGAATATGGTGGCAACCGTGGCTGGGGTAACTCTTACTACTTTGTTCCAGACTATTCCTATGGTAATATTAAGGTAGAGAGTAAGAGTACACGTACCAAGACCTTGAGCAAATATAGCTCATTCAAGCAGTATGCTACCTATGACTTTGATCCATTCAAGAACAATCATTTCCAGATCATGTTGGGTCATGAGGCTCAGTGGGGTAATTGGGAGAGCCTGTCAGGTTCTCGCAAGGGCTATATTTCTGATGCCCTTCATTCATTGAATGTTGGTGACGCTTCTACAGCAACCAACTCTGGTGATGATGGTACACCATGGGCTATTGAGTCTTACTTCGGTCGTTTGAACTATAATCTCCTGGACCGTTACCTGTTGACAGCTACTCTTCGTACCGATGGTTCTTCATCCTTCGGTAAGAACAACCGTTGGGGTTGGTTCCCATCTGCAGCTTTGGCATGGCGTATCACCCAGGAGTCATTCATGAAGGATGTGAAATGGTTGAACAACTGGAAACTCCGTCTTGGATGGGGTCTTGTCGGTAACCAGAGCACAGGTTCTTTTGCTTATGGTGCCACAATGAACAATGTGGCTACCGCATGGGGTACAGGTTATTATCCTGCTCGTTTTCCAAATCCTAACTTGAAGTGGGAAAGTACTAACTCATGGAATGTGGGTATGGACTTTGCGTTCCTCGATAACCGCATAGAATTCATCGTAGATGCTTACTTGAAGAAGACAGACAACCTCTTGATGGAGGCAGCTCTTCCTTCATACGTCATCAATAACGATTGGCAGGGTATGAGTGCTCCTTGGGTGAACTCTGGTTCTATTGAAAACAAGGGTATCGAGTTTACTTTGAATACTGTAAACATCAACAAGGGTGATTGGTCTTGGCGTACAGGTGCAACCTTCTCTATCAACCGCAATAAGTTGACTGCCCTTAACAGTGAAGATGCAACAAAAAATGGTCTTATCGGTACTGAGACATTTACATTGTCTAAGGTAGGCGGTCCTGTTGGCCGTTTCTATGGTTATAAAGTTATTGGCATGTATAAGACTGCTGATGATTTCTACCAGAAGAACAGCAAGGGTGAATTCTTGCTTGATGCTGCTGGCAATAAGGTGCCTACACCTCGTCCTGCTGATGGTGATGGAAATATGTATCCTATTGCCCCTAACAGTATTTGGGTTGGTGATTATATCTATGAGGATATGAACGGCGACGGTAAGATTGATAACAATGACCGTACCTTCATCGGCAACCCTAACCCGGACTTTACCTTCGGTTTGAACAACACCATTACATGGAAGAACTTCGACTTTAGCTTCTTCATCAATGGTAGTGTGGGTGGTGACATCTACAACTATGTTCGCCAGGGACACACCAACCCAGAGAAGTATGGTAACATGATGAAGGAAGTAGCCGGTTATGCAAAGATTGGTCTGATTGACCCTAATGGTTCGGCTACAGATATTAATAATGTATATGTCACCAATCCTGATTTGGCTACAGCGCAGCGTATCAGTACTGCTGGTCAGAATCAGAACGACAACAACCGTGTAAGTAGCCGTTTCGTAGAAGATGGTTCTTATCTCCGCTTGAAGTCAATCTCTCTGACTTACAACTTCCCTAAGAAGTGGTTGGCTCCATTGCAGATCCAAAGTTTGTCAATCTATGGTAATATTCAGAACTTGTTTACCATCACGGGCTATGACGGCTATGATCCTGAAATCGGTGCCAATGGTCAGAGCGTACTTCTCCAGAACATTGATAACTACCGTTATCCATCACAGAGAATCTACACCTTCGGTCTGAAGTTGGCGTTCTAAGTACTCTGATTTGATCAATATACATCTATATATATATTAAAATAGGATATAATATGAATACAAAACATATATTTCTGGCTTCTGCCTTGGCAGCTTCTGCACTTATGACTACCAGTTGTAGCTCAGACTTCCTGGACAAGACACCTAGCGGCAATTACACAGCGCCAACTTATTATTCTTCAGATGATGCTGTGAGAAAAGGTGTTGAGCCTCTTTATAACAAGGCATGGTTTGACTTTAACCGTCGTGCTTTGATTGGTATGGGATCTTTCCGCGCCAATGACGGATGGAATCCATATGTAAATGCAGAATTTGCTAATTTCAAGGTTACTGCCCTGACAGAGGAGCTTAGCCTTGCCTGGTCTGCACTCTATAATGTTGTGACCATGAGTAATGCAACCCTTTCTAATTTGCAGGAGTATTGTACTGGTGGCGTTACCCCTTCAGTGAAGGAAGCTGCTGAGGGCGAATGCTATCTGATGCGTGGTTGGGCTTACTTCTATCTGCTCCGTGGTTGGGGTGACAACATCCTTTTTGAAGACAACAACAAGTTGGTTCAGAATCCAAA
>ERZ1031719.444-NODE-444-length-16472-cov-12.886459_pt1 | contig 16472 bp, 10 predicted proteins | sample MGYA00516702_ERZ1031719 | MGnify/ENA primary metagenome ERZ1031719 (study PRJEB33719, sample SAMN04261227) | wastewater metagenome | biome: rural village; feature: human; material: feces | host: Homo sapiens | place: El Salvador | collected 2013-01-07 ...
ATTCCGATTAATTCTGTGGTATTCTTAATAAGTCTCATAAGTTCTTCCTAATGATGGTTTGGTTGCTTTTCATTATAGTTCTTATGGGACTTTTTGTCTGCATTCAAAAAGCTCTATAATCTCTACAGTAGTTTTACCCACTACAGAAATTATAGAGCCACTATTCGTTGCTTGTCTTCCTTTAATTCTTCAATTGGAAAAAGTTCATCTAGTTTTTTAGATCCAATTCAAATAAGCAAAGAAAAAAAGACAGCTCCAGTTTCGGAAAACTATCTCTTTTGAAGCTCTATCACATTTAACAGTTGGAATAATAACTTAGAAATAATTAGTTATTGTGCAGGTCTCAAAGTTGCTGCTACTGTTCTAATAGAACTTGGTGTAAGTTCATCTTGTCTTTCTTCATCTGTGACTACACGAGATTTTGGAAAGTTCTCGATAGGCTTTTCATGTTCTTGAGCTTGCTTTTTAGCTTGTTCAAGTCGTTGGTGTTGGGCTTCTGGGCCCCAGTCTTTTTCTGCAGCAATCTCAGAGACCATAAAGGCACTATATCGATATGCCTCTGGAACAATCGACTGAATTTGTTCTTTAGTGAAGCGGTCTCCCTCACTATAATCAACGACATACCAAATTAGTCCGCCATTGCCATCTTCTCGTGCTGCAAGGAAGTGTTCACATCCAATAGGATTTGAGAGGTTGATCATAAAGAGTTCTTCAGACCATTCTTCAGTCATTACAGCATCAATGAATGTTTTATATTCATCGTCCGAGGCAAAATTTAGATGCCCGTCCTTTTCAGCTTTTTGAGCTTCACATAATACCTCAAATCGTTCTTGGTATAGTGAGAAATTGTACTGCTTCAAAAAACTTGCTTGTTCCGTTGTTAAAATATTTTTCTTCATCGTGATTACCTCTTATTCTAAGTTAAATGTCAGTGTTACCTTGGTCAATGGGATGTGTTTAAGCCCCCAAGAGCCAGATTTCAGCAACACTTTGAACATACCAGCTACATTTCCTTCTGTATCTTGCCTAAACTTTTCATCTCTGATTTCCGTAAGACCTTTAAACTCGTGAGAAATGCTACTAGCAATAGATGAACGCGTAGATTCCTTGATTGAAAAGGCAATACTTTTCTGTGCAAAATTTATAAAGTGTTTTTGTTAAACGATTGCTCTTTTAGTCATGGGTGTTTGGTAATTAAGTGTGCTGTGGATGCGATGGTGATTCCACCAGTGGACATAATCCTTGGTTTTAAGGGTTAATTCTTCCAGAGAGCGGAAGTTTTCTTGGTTGATAAACTCCAGTTTGAAGGAGCGATAGGTACTCTCAGCTACCGCATTGTCATAAGGACAACCCGCTTGACTCAGCAAACGTGTGATGCCAAAGGCTTTTAACATCTCATCAATCAAGGCATTATCAAACTCCTTACCACGATCAGAATGGAAGAGTTTGACCTTGGTCAGAGAGCGTAGGGAATGCTTTGAATGGCTTCTTTGACCAAGTCAGCAGTCTTGTGCCAACCAAAAGATAGGCCAATAATTTCACGGTTGAAGAGGTCAATGATAAAGCAAACGTAAGCCCAACGATTGGTAACACGAACATAGGTTAAGTCCGTCACAAGGGTTTCCAATGGTTTTTGTTGGTTAAACTGTCTCTCTAAGAAATTCGGAACTGGTGCTTCATTCTTCCCTTTAGAATGCGGTTTGAAGGTAGCCTTCTGGTAAACAGAAACCAAATTCAATCTCTTCATGATGCGACGAGTCCGACGGCGAGACAAGGTGATCCCTTGTGCTTCCAGACATTTCTTAATCTTCCTAGCGCCGTATCTGGACTTACTGTCAAGAAAAATGCGCTTCACCATTTCTTCAAGTTGTGCCTCAGATACTGGCACTACAGCTTTGTAGTAATAGCTAGAGCAAGGAATCTTCAACCAACGACACATGGCTGAAATGCTGTATTTATCCTTGTTAGCAGTGATTATTTCCCTTTTCGTGCCATAATCACTGCCGCTTGCTTTAGAATGTCTAATTGCATTTCGAGCTCTTTATTTCGTTTTCTGAGTTCTATCAACTCACGTTGTTCACCTGTCAGATTATCGACAGTTTTAAAGGAACCAGTTATTCTTGCTTGTTTAACCCACTTATCGAAGGTTGAGGGTGTTAAATCATATTCTTTGATCAGTTCACTGCGTTTTCTACCTACATTGTGCAAGTCAACGATTTGTTGTTTGAAGTCATCTGTGAAGTAACGGCGAATTTTTCTAGACATATCTGTTCTCCTCTTTTCTTTAGTGTAGAACAGATATGTCTAGTTTAGTGTAACCTATTCAACCACTATTTATAATGAAAAAGGTAATATAAAGGATATTGATACTAATACTTGAAGAGATATATACAATAAAAGCAAACCTACTTTCAAACAGGGAGCCTATATATCCGCTATAGCAGCTTCTCTAGAAGGGGTTACTGCATTTATAACAGCAATAATTAAAAAAAAGCGCTTAGGGAAAACTATTAGTGAGTTTACAAAAGATGATTGGCTTGATATCTCTAAAGATAGTGGAATTGGAGCTATTAAAGGAAGTACTCGAGGTGTTACCATCTATGCCCTAACAAATTACACAGCCACTCCTGTAGCAGTAGCAAGTTCATTGTGCACTGCTTCATTTGGTATCGCTGAAGAAGCATACAAATTCCGTAAAAACTTAATCACAAAAGAAGAATTTTTACTAAATTCGCAAATCTTATGTATTGAAGTATCAGTTAGTGCATTATCCTCAATGCTAGGACATGCTATAATTCCAATACCTATTTTAGGAGCGGTTATCGGAAATACTATAGGAACTTTCCTATATGAAATCTCTAAAGATAATCTCACAATGAAAGAAAAATTACTAATGGAAGATTACTTAAAGGAGATACAAGAATGTGGCTATTTTTTAGAGAATGAATTTGAATTACATAACCATCAACTTCAGAGAGAAATCAAGGCTTACTATAAACCTTTAGGAAAGGCATTTTCTCCTGACCATAGCATCGCTTTTCAGGAATCTATAGAATTAGCAGTAAGTTGTGGTGTTGATGAGGTGGATATACTAAAAAATGAGGAGGAAATTGATAATTACTTCACCTAGCTAAAAGTTCAACGAATTAGGGAGACATTAGGTAGCCTCATATTACCTTGATTAGTTTTTGCTATAACATTGTCAAATATGATGACAAAAAAATCCGTCCGCACTTTTTTACGAGTAGGACGAATTAAATATGTTATACAAACCATCAGCTTTTTAACAATTCTACATAAGGTAGTTGTTGATGCAACTACCTTTTTTCTATGCTGATTAGAACAAATTTGACATGGCTACAACTGCGATTATCTGATATAGAGTATTATATAAACTGATTCCTCCTACCCCTTATCCACAATTTTAATACGGCTACTGCCATCGTGCGACTTGATGATAACTAGTTGCTGAGCAATACCTTCTTTCATATCGTCCACGTGGCTGATGACACCGACCATGCGATTTTCACCGATTTGTTCTAGGACAGAGATAGCCTTGGTGAGGGCTTCCTTATCAAGTGAACCGAAACCTTCGTCGATGAAGAGAGCTTCAACAACAGCACCCTTGCTGGTATTTTGCACCACTTCTGAGAGGGATAGGGCAATAGCCAGTGCGGCGATAAAGGTTTCTCCACCAGACAAGGATTTAACGGAGCGTTCACTACCTGTCAGCTGGTCATAGACGTTGATATCCAAACCGAAGTGATCACGCGCCCTGCGTCCTTCCTCACTTAGAACAAAGGAATAGCGGTTATCCGTTAATAGTCCGATGTAGTTAGCATTGGCATAGTCCAAGATTTGTTGGAAATACTGACGGATAACGTAGACCTCAAGATTAAGACGACCAGTTAGAGCAGTATTTTCTCCCTTAACCACCTTAACCAAATCACTGAGTTCTTGGTGGGCCTTAAAGGCCTCTTGGTTGCTGTCTTGAAGGGTTTTAGCCGCTTGGTAGGTAGCCGTCGCATCCTTAAGTCCCTTTTCCATGACAGAAAACTGAGCGAGCTGCCTATCATAGATTTCCCGACAATTCTGTACTGCTTGCGCTAGACTATCGAGATCTGGTTGTTCTTGATTTTGGAGAAGCTCTTGCCCCTTACGAATCTGCGCCTGTAATTCTTGTTTGAGCGTTGCATAGGTCGTTAATTTGGCCTGAAGCATAGGAATAGCTTGATTATTTACCTCAATAAGCCAGAGTTCGACCTGCTCTAAGTCATTGGCGAGGTCTCCTTCAGCCTTGAGACTTTGCTCTAATTCAGCAGATAATCGCTTAACATCTTGATTTACCTTATCTTTAGACTTAGTTATACTCTCAATCTGCCCCTTGATTCCTTTAATGTCGGCATGAAGTTGGTTGTAGGCTTCGCTATTTTCCTTGACTTGCTTATTGTAGAGGTTCAGCTCCTGATGAGCAAGGGAAATCCGTTCTTGATATACCTCAACAGACTCAAGTTCTGGATGACCTTCCTGCAAGTCCTCTAGGCGTTCTTGAGCTTGGTCAAGCACTGCCTTGGCCTCTTGATAGGTTTTAGCCAAATCTGTCGCTTTTTCTTGAGCCTTACCTAGCTCATCTTGATATCGGACATAATCTCTCTCTTCCCTATCATAACGTTTTTGTAACTCTTGATAATACTGCTCAACCTTCAGGAGTAGGGCTTGCCCACGGTCAGTTTCATAGTCTACCGAAAAATCAAAATCAAACCGTCCCTTAACGTGCTCTTCTAATTCTTGATAGTGCTTTTCAAGAGTTACCTTGACTTTAGCCACTTTGTCAAGCAAATCCTGACGTTTAGATGCAACTTCACTCAAGGTAGCCTGACGATTTGATAAAGTAGCGACTTGCTTTTCTTTTTGAGCTTGAAGCTTCTCCACCTGATCCATGAGATTTTTCAAGGCCACTTCATCAGCCTGTGCTCCACCAATATTAGGGTGTTCCAGAGCACCACAAACCATACAAGGCTGCCCCTCCTCTAACTCTGCCTGCAGTTGGACGATCATGAGTTGACGGCGTGAAGCCAAAGTCCTTCTTAACTCCTCTTCCAATTCTTTGAGAATTTCTTGAGCTTGATCAATATCGAAAGATAACATTTGATGACGTTTTTCGGTCTTTGTCAACTCCTGATTCAAGTCCTCTATTTCTTTCAGGTCCTGAGCCAGTTGATTCTCCACACTGTAGCCCACAATCTGGAGGAGTTTTTCGGCCTCATGTAAACTCTCTAAACTAAGACGATTAGCCTCCAAGTCAGACAAGGACTTGTTAAGCATCTCAATCTCTTTTCTAGCCTGCTGATAGGTTTCTTCCAACTGCTTGTAGTTAGTCATTGAACGTTTGATTTTCTCCTGTTCTTGGGCAAGACTCTGGGCATAGATAATATCCTCTTTCCAAGTTTCAAGCTCCTCTTCTTTTTGAAGAAAATCCTTAGATTGAACTGCGAGTTCCTCTTTTTGAGCCTTAACATCCTCAAACGCCTGACGCTTTTCACTTAATACTTCTTGAGCAATGTCAAGGTCCTGCTCTAATTGTACCAACTGTTTCTGATATTGCTTCAAGCTACTAATGGTTTCTTGTAATCCTTGAGCGAACTGTAATTCCTCCAGATGTGCTTTTGCCTCTGCCTGTCCCTGAGCTCCCTCCTCAATTTCCATACGGTAACGCTCCTTGGCTTGCTCCACTTCTTGAAAAATCTTTGCCATATCTTGGGCAGTTTGCAAACTCTTCTGCAGTTGTGCCAAATCCTCATGGGCATCCTTCAAGATGCTTTTTTGCTTCGTAACATTTTCTTGACGCTGAGATAAAAACTCTTCAAGACGTGTCAATTTTTCAGAGGCTGGCGTTTGCTCCAAGAGGGCTAATTCTTCCACAGACCAAACCTGACTGGCAAAATGGCCATCTAGCTGAGCCTGACGCTTTTCCATATCCTTATTACTCTGACGAAGACGCTCTTCCAAGCTCTTTTGAAAATGGTCAAAAATACCCGTTCCAAAGATTTTCTTTAAAATTTGAGTCTTGGTCTTAGAATCTTCTTTCAAGAAACGGCTGAAATCATTTTGTGGAAGGAGAATAATCTGTTTGAACTGCTCAGCATTGAGCCCCAAAATCTGCTCAATCTGGTCACTCACTTCCTTGATCTTATCCCCAAGCTTTTCAATTTCCTGACCACCAATCTTATCCACAATGACTAGAGAAGCCGTCGCCTTTTGCATGGTAGTGCCCCCACCCTGCTTGGCCCTCTCTTGCTGGAGAACTCGGTCAATGCGATAAAGGTGATTGCCTTGTTGGAAATAGAAAGTCACCTTGGTCAAATCATCCTCTGGACCAGCGAAAGTTGACCGCATCTCCTCAACATTACGATCACCACTGGTCGTAGCAAACAAGGCTACCGTTATGGCATCAAAGAGAGTACTCTTACCAGCCCCTGTGTCCCCTCCAATCAAAAAGAGGGGAGCATGGTCAAACTGAGTGAAATTAATAACTTCCTTACGATATGGTCCAAAATTGGTCAATTCTAACTGGACTGGTCTCATTGTCGACTCCTCTCAATCTCCTCAAAAACACTTTCCACAAGGGCAGTCTGTCTCTCAGATAAGACATCGCCCCCAGTTACTGTCTGGTAAAAATCAAATACGATTTCCTGGGGCGACTGCATTTCCAAATCTTTTAAGTGCTGATCAACGGTCAAGTTTTCTTCCCTAACATCACCCAGACGACTGAAAGTAATTTCTACAATGTCTGTCCCATAAATCTCTTCCAGTTGGGCACGCACATTGATACCCTCTAATTCCTTACGACTAGACAGTTGAATATCAAAGGCGAACCAGGCTTTTTGACAAGGTTGATTCTTATAAAATTCAGGTGACATCAAGGTTTCAAAAGATTCCTGTAAAGCCACAATCGGCCGTTTAACCTCTAGAGTATGGAAGGTCTGAGACATATCACCAGACGCATCCAATTCAAGAATATAGACACCCTTTTCTTCCTTACGCTTGGCTTCTTTGACATTAAAGGCGACTGGACTGCCTGAATATTGCACGCGCTTGGTAGGACTAGCAAAACGCGTATGGATATGCCCTAAGGCAACATAATCGAAAGACTTGAAAAGGTCACTGGTCACATTGGTAAGACCACCTACCGTATTACTGGTTTCAGACAACATCAATTCTCGAAGACCCTGACCATCGCTATCATCCTTCTTAGAAACCGCAAAATGCGTCACCAAGACATGAGCTTTGTCAGGATCAAAAGCTTTTTCCATATCCTCAAGAATGTAGGTCAAGGCATCACCAATCCCCTGAATTTCCTTTCCCTCATCATCCTTATAGTAAATACGAGCATCAATAGGATCGATAAAAGGCAGCAGAAAAATCTGGCAATTCTCCAACTCAATGGGCTCAAAAGCCTCCTCCAAACGTGTACTTAAATGAAGGCCCTGATGTTGAAAGAAGTCACGCCCAAAATGTAAACGTTCAGCCCCATCGTGATTACCACTAATCGCATAGACAGGAATCTGCTCCTCCAGTACCAAGCGGGCCAAGGTCTTATTAAAAAGCTTAATCGCATCCACAGGGGGCACCGCACGGTCATAGAGGTCCCCAGAAATGATAACCCCATCCACTTTTTCGCTAATAGCCAAATCCACAATTTGTTGAAAAGCCCACTCCTGCTCCTCCAACAAAGACCAGCCATTGAGGGTTCGTCCTACATGCCAATCTGACGTATGTAAAAACTTCATGACAACCTCCTCATTCATTTTGTCTTACTTCTATTGTACCTTATCAAGCTAAATACTGCTTAAAAGTTTCACAGGCTTTGATAGTTTTCCCGTTTTTTAGCTGTAAAGAACAAAAAATCTCTCCCAAGCTATCCTGTACTGACCCCAAAAAGTTAGACAATTTATGTAAGCAAAGGATTTAGCTCTGTATTGCACAGGATTGAGTCCTTTTAGTTTTACCTTAATGCATTTGTTGTTGTAGTAATCAATATAGTCTAGATTACCCTGCCTCAATTGGTTAAGTAATTTAAATACCTCTAACCAAGAAAATCAATATTATCTATTCTTTTAATTGACTTTTATAGATTCTAAGCATTATCATATAGGTTGGTACTAGTGCACATCTTGTATTTTAGGCAATAATATTTACTCACTTTTCGTTATTGTCAGTACCGATCCTTTTTAAATTTTTCACCATGAAAACCTAAAAATAATCCGAACCCTAAGGGCTCCTGACTTTTTACTTTATTCTAGGCTTTTTTTATCCGTAGCTTGTTAGCTGACTTGGAACTAGGCATGTAGTATTTACTATTTCCCTACTTGAGATTTTTTATAAGTCACATGCATTATTCCATCTGAACGAATGGTATGATTTTTATTTCTTTTAGAGAAACACCGGTAATAGCTAATTCCTATCTTAAATCACTTGAAATATATTTATAATGTGTTGGAGTGCTAATCAGTACCGCTTGTAGATTTTTGGAAGATACTAACACACTAATGATTTAATCTCCTTTAAAACATGAAAAGAGAAGCCTCCAAAGCTTCTCTTTTATAATTATCAAATAATGTACAACTAGATTCTTAATAACTACCTAATTTAGTGGTTCAATCATGAAGCTTAATTGATAGCTATCTGCTGAGCTAAGCAAGAATTCGTCATGAACTGGAGCACCCCATGTGTCGTCACCACCTACACCCATTTGAGCAGCAAGAACTTTAATCCATGTAGCATCAGATTCTTGCAACTCATATTGGTGACGAGCATTTTCAATTTGTTCAGTACTGTTACGCAAAGCACTGAATTCGAATGCTTTATTAAGTGCGGTGAATTTAAGACCATTATGGTTATCATCAGATACTGTGAATTCACGAGTACCATAGTGATTACCAGATTCTTGTGGCATTAGATATGGAGCAAATGTCTTTTCAACAGATGTTTCATATCGACCAAGATAGGCACCAGGAAGTTTATCACGGTAGCTTTCTTCTGCACCGTATCCATAATAGCTAAGGTTTGTAAATTGTGAACCGATAGCAAATTCTAGACCAAATTCAGGGAAGTTTGGCAAACCTGCTTTACCATCATAGTTTGCAGTAACAAAGATTCGACCCTTGTAGTCAACTTGATAAGTTACCTTAACTTCGACATCAGACAAGCCTGGCAATTCATGAACATAAGTCACTTTAACAGAGTCGTCTTCGATTTGAATTTGAGTATCTGTAACTTTACTATAGTTTCCAGCAACCTTCCAGCCTGCCATTTCGAATGGATATCCAGCACCACGATCGTTGTCAGTGTAAGCACGAGTGAAGCTAAGTTTAGGACCTTTCTCAATGAATTCAACACCATTATACTTAGCAGATACTAAAGTATTTTGTGCACGTGAAAGCAAGATTGAGAAGTTTTGTCCTTGAATACCGATGTTGAAGTCGCCTTCAACAACATTCAAAGGTGCTTTAACTGGTGTTTCAGTGCTAATCTTTTCAACAACATATTGACCACGAACAATTTCATGACCTTTAGGAGCCCATTCAGTTGCTTCCCTCAGAACACAAGCAACTTCGTAAATTTGTTCAGAATTTGAAGCCTCGACTACAAAGTTAACTGGGAATGTTGCTTCTTCGCCTGGTTTAACATCAAAGTGATATTCACTTTCACTAACTTTTCTACCATCTTCGTAAACTCTAGCTAGGAAAGTATAAGCAGAAAGATCTTCGAAGAGATTATCATTCTTGATAGTTACTGATTTTTCATCAACAGCAATCTTAATATTAGAGTAAAGATGTTTAACTGTTTGAAGTTTTGGAGTTAGGGTACGATCTGCAAAGACGATACCATTTCCACAAAATTCGTAGTCAGAAGGTCTATCATGCCAGTCACCACCATATGATAGGAATTCGCTACCATTTGGAAGTGTTTTGTAAATAGCTTGGTCAATGAAGTCCCAAATAAATCCACCTTGGTATTCTGGATATTTCTCTAAGTCAGTGTAGAGTTGCAATCCACCACCAGAGTTACCCATTGTGTGCATGTATTCACATGAAATATAAGGTTTTTGAGGTTTGTTAGTTAGGTTACCTGAAGCAAAGTGTTTATCACTAACGCTTGAAAGATCAACTAGTTTACCAGTTGTGAGGTATTCTTCGATATCAGCTGGTTTCGCATACATACGACTTTCGATGTCTGTAATGTAATCAAACTCACGACACCATGCAACACCTTCATAGTGAACTGGACGAGTATTGTCAACACTACGGAAGTAATCAGCCATGTCAGCAATATCTTTACCAGCATATGATTCATTACCACAAGACCAAATGATAACACTAGCGTGGTTCTTATCGCGTTGGAACATGTTATTGGCACGATCCAAACAAGCAGGCAACCATTCTGGTTCACTAGCTGGGATATTCCATGAAGGTTCGCATAGACCAAGTTTTTGCCATGTACCGTGTGTTTCAAGGTTGGCTTCATCGATAACATAAAGTCCATATTCATCACACAATTCATACCAACGTGTTTGGTTAGGATAGTGTGAAGTACGAACAGCATTGATGTTATGTTGTTTCATCACTTTGATATCCCAAAGCATATCTTCTTCAGTGATACAACGTCCTGTTCTAGCGTTAAATTCGTGTCTGTTAACCCCTTTAAAGATAATTCTCTTACCATTCAAAAGCATAAGTTTATCTTTAATTTCAAAGCGTCTAAATCCAACTTTAACTGGAACGACTTCAACAACTTGGTCATCATCCAAAACATGAAGGATCAAATCGTAAAGTTTAGGACTTTCAGCACTCCAAGGTTTGATTTTAAGATTTTCAAGACTTACAGATAGTTCACCGTCACCATTAACAGATGCATCACCTTCTGTAACGATGCCTTCATAATCTGAAAGAACATATTTAATCTTCTTGTCTTCATAATCACCAACAGTCTTCAAATCAATATCCAATTGACCTGTTTTTGTTTGGTAATCATAATCTCCCTTAACAAAGAGATCTTGAACGTGAACTTTTGGAATAGCATACAAGTAAACATCTCTAAAAATACCGTAAAGTCTCCAGAAGTCTTGGTCTTCCAACCAGCTTGCTGTAGAGTAACGATAAACAGCTACCGCCAACTTGTTATCACCTTCAACAAGGTAATCACTAATTTCAAATTCACTAGGTGTAAATGAATCTTCACTGTATCCTACGAAGTTACCATTGACCCATACAAAGATGGAAGTAGCAACCCCTTGGAATGAGATAAATACTTTTTTATCTTTTAATGCATCATTCAAGGTAAAATGTTTAACGTATGATGCAACAGCATTTGATTCTTGAGGAACTTGAGGTGGACGAAGGAATTCTTTACCATCCCAAGGATATTGGGTATTCACATATTGTGGAGAACCAAAACCTTGAAGCTCTAAATGACCTGGTACATTGATGAAATTCAAATCAGTTTCATCAAATTCTGTTTTATAAAAGTCTTTTAAAACCTGATTTGTATTCTGAGCATAGTGAATTTTCCATTTTCCATTAAGAGATTGTCTTAACTTCATCTCCCCTTCAGAAAATTCTTCAAGAGATTCAAAATACTTATGATCTGAGTGAGCATCAACAGTATTAACGCTAACAATCTTTGGATCGTTTAAATAAGTTTGAATTTTTTCAGTCATGTTCATAGATTATTCTCCTTTTTTGAAGGTAATAACTTCAGACAAAGCTTCTACCTTTTCTCCAACTTTTTGTTCAAGATGGAAAGCACTGAATTTTTCTGAATTAGTTACAGTGACAAGTACTGTGTCATCAAGACCATTTTTCTCAATAATTGGTGACCAGAACTCAAGAAGTTTTTGTCCAACTTCAACACGATCACCTTGTTCTACGTAACTAATGAATCCTTCACCATTAAGTTTAACTGTTCCGATGCCAACGTGGATAAGAACAATGACACCATCTTCACTTTCAATACCAACTGCATGGCGAGTAGGAAGAATTTGACGAATGGTACCACTAATTGGTGCAAAGACAGCTCCATCAGTAGGTTTAATGGCGAAACCTTTACCCATGCTACCTGAAGCAAAGTGTTCATCATTAACACTTGAGAGATCAACCAAATAACCAGTTGTAGGGGTTACAAGAGATACGACGTTAGCTTTAACTTCATTTTCAGAAGTTGCTACGCTAAAGCGATGTTCCAATTCTTCAACAATTTTAGCGTGACGTGCTTCAGTCAAAGTGATTTTACGAGCAATAATGAAGGCACCGATAAGCATTGTTGCTGCTGGGAAACCAAACATGCTAAGCTTAAAAATAGACTGTTGATGTGTTGTAATTGTTGATGCTGAGGCACCTGTTGTCATACCGGCAGCTACGGCAATTGTAGAAACAAGCCAGTTTGACATCGCACCACCAAGTTTATCAACAAGTGGACGAACTGACAAAGTAAGTGATTCATCACGGTGTCCCAATTTCCATTGACCATATTCTACTGAGTCAGAGATAATCATAAGGATAACAAGGAACACAAGAGGTTGTGGAATGAAGAAGAGTTCAGCTGCAGTCAAGATCATTGGAAGTGAAGTACCTGCAATACTAAAGATTCCGATACCACCGAGCATTACTGCAATACATCCATAGAACAAACGTTTACGGTTGAATTTACCAGCAAGACTAGGGAACAGTGAAACTGAAACCAAACCAACAACTGTATTCAATCCGTAAAGGATTGAGTATTTCCCTGAATCACCAAGGATAAATGTGAAGTAATAAAGTTGAAGAGCATTAAGTGTATTAATACCAAGACCATAGAACCAATATCCGAGAGACAGCCACATCAATTGGTCGTTTTTACCAAGAACTTTAAAGACTTGTTTAAGGCTAGTTTTTTCATTGTTATCACGAAGTTTTGACTCAACTTCACGTGTACCAATACCAACAGCAATTGATGTAATCACACCAATGAGTGCAACGATAAATGCAAACCAGAACCATCCAGATTTATCTCCAGAGCCACTACTGTTCGTCATAGAGAAGAACAAAACGATTGGCATGATGGCAACACCTACAATATTGGCACCAATCGTAGAACCAATACGGGCAAAAGTTGCCATTTTTTCACGTTCGTGACTATCAAGAGACAAGGCAGGAATCATTGACCAGAAACCGATATCTTTAATCGAGTAGAAGACATCCATTACAAGGTAGATAATTCCAAAAAGTACAAGGTACAAGAAAGGATTTGTTTTATTCAAACCACCTAAATCGGTGAAGAGAAGCAACAAGGTGATAGAACTGATGATACCACCACCAACTACCCATGGTTTGAATTTACCATACTTAGTATTAGTGTTATCAATCATATTACCGATCAATGGATCGATAAATACTTCCAAGATACGCAAAATAGAGATAATGTTAGTGATTAATAGTACGTAGTGACTATTTTGCTTTGGATCACCTGTGTTAAACAAGTGAGTTGTCACAAACATGATAAAGTATGTTGACAAGGTTGCATAGAAGACGTCGTTACCAAAAGCACCAGCTGCGTAGGATAAACGAGACTTCATCTGACCTTTAGATTTTTCCATTTCGGAAACCTCCTATTATTTGAATACGTTTACATTATATAAAAATTGGTTTATGCAGTCAATAATTTCAGTGTTTTTTACTAAAATTTTACTAATACATGGTTATCTTGATGAATTAAAGTATTGGAAGCCAATTTCATAGTTTACACTATGACCTTTATCTAAGATAATATCTCCAAAACCTTTGTGATTAACGGCATCTGGAAGGGTTTGAGCTTCCATAGCAATAGCTTCACGCCTTTTTGCCATTTTGCCTTTATCTCTTGCAAAGTAAATATTATCTTCGATATCATCCATCGTAAAAATGACTAAACCATTTCTGTTTGAGAAGATTTCAATACCATCTCCACTTTCTTTGTCATGCAAAATAGCTACTTCTTTCACATGATCACAAGTTCCCCCTCCAACTACAAAGGCATCATCAAAACCATTATTTGCTTCAATTCGAGGTAGCAAGTCAGTTGTCTTTCTAAAATCATAATTCGTTTCATCTACATTAATTTTTTGTCCTGTTGGAATTAACTCAGAATCCAACTCTAAACGATAGTCTGAATAGATTTGTAACTCATGACTTGATAAATCCTGTTTGTCGCTAAGATTAAAGTAAACATGGTTTGTCGGATTAAAGACTGTTGACTCTGTAACATCGAAGGCTTCAAAGAGTATTGTTAAGCGGTTATTATTGTTAAGTCTATAACTAATAGAGACTGTCACATCACCAGGAAAGCCATCTACACTTGAATAAAGTCTTCTAATAAATTTTGTCTCAACATATTCATCATTCAGGTTTGTGACATAGTTCCAATTTTGGACCTGCATTCCTTTTGGACCGCCATGTAAGCAGTTTTCTCCCTCATTCTTAGGAAGGCTATAAAGAACCATATTATGAGTATACGAAGCTTTCCCAATTCTTCCAGCAACCCTACCAATGGACTGGCAGGCACATAAATTATTCTTATAGTAATCCTCGAAATCACTGAAACCAAGTACTATATTTTTAAGAGCACCAGTTTCCGTTGGAACCAAAAACTCCTGAAGTGTAGCACCTGTTGTGAGTGTGGAAATGACAACACCATTATTGTTTTCCATTGAAATTTTACTGACATCGCCTGAATCAACTTTTCCAATAATTTCACAGCTTATTTTCATATTATTTCCTCAAAAAACAAAGAGTACAACAATTATATATACTCTTTGTTTTTTGTTTATTATTTTAATTATCCTCGATCATCGTACCCTTTTGGATGGCTAGAATGCCATGCCCAAGCACTTGCGATGATTTTTTCGATGTTATCAAATTGTGGTTTCCATCCAAGAACTGTACGTGCTTTTTCAGATGAAGCAATCAATATATCAGGATCACCAGGACGACGATCAGCTTTTTCAGCTGGAATCTCTTTACCAGTTACCTTACGAGCTGCTTCAAGAATTTGAAGGTTTGAGAAACCTGTTGATGAACCTAAGTTAAAGGCTGTAGATTCATTACCTTTACGAAGATATTCAACAGCAAGGAGGTGAGCGTCCGCCAAGTCGAATGGATGCACATAGTCACGAACGTTAGTCCCGTCTGGAGTATTGTAGTCATCCCCAAAGATCATGATTTTTTCACGAACACCTTGAGCTACTTGAAGAATAATCGGTAGAAGGTGAGTTTCTGGACCGTGGTCCTCACCAATCGAACCATCAGGTTTGGCACCCGCCACATTAAAGTAACGAAGAGGGACATACTTGATGCCGTAAGCTTGGTCTGACCACTTCATAATGGTTTCCATCATCAACTTACTTTCACCATATGGGTTGATAGGATTTTGTGGTGTTGTTTCAAGAATTGGAATTTCTTCTGGAATTCCGTAAGTTGCTGCTGTTGATGAGAAGACAATGTATTTAACACCACATTCGTTCATAACCTCAAGCAATTTAACCATTCCAGCTGTGTTGTTATCAAAATATTTGAGTGGTTTTTCCATTGATTCACCAACCAAAGAATAGGCCGCAAAGTGAATAACAGCATCAACATCAGGGTTTTCTTTGAAGACCTTTCTCATAAAATCCTGATCAGAAAGATCGCCTTGATAAAAAATAGCATCTGGATGTACGGCAGCACGGTGACCTGTTACCAAACTATCTACTACTACTACTTTTTCTTGACCTTTTTCAACTAAGCGATCAACCATGTGAGAACCGATATAACCAGCTCCACCTAATACTAAAATTGCCATTTTTTATCTCCTTTCTTCAGAAAAAACAATTAATCAGCTAAATTTACAAAATCTACAAATGCTTTAAACTGATCCAAGCCTTCACTATTAGTCTTATAAACACCTGCATCTTCTAGTACACGAGCAAAGATATCTGCAACAGATTGTCGAACAACTTCTGTCACTTCCTCAGCCGTAATATTCGGATTTTGAGCTTTGAGTTCATCTGCCCATTCTTGGTGAATTGGAGCAACTTGGTTACCTTGACCTAATAGATAATCTTCAACATCTTTAAGTTCTGTTTTCAAACGAGGTGGAAGAATGGCCAATCCCATAACTTCAATCAAACCAATATTTTCTTTCTTAATATGTTGAACATCTTTATGTGGGTGATAGATACCGTCTGGATGTTCTTCAGAAGTTTGATTGTCACGAAGAACCAAATCCAATTCAAATTTGTCGTCTTTTCTACGAGCAATTGGAGTAATGGTGTGGTGAGGTTGTCCATCAGATTCAGCCAAGACCCCAGCTTTTTCGTCTGAATAACCACGCCAGCAATTTAGGATTTTAGTTGCAAGAGCGATAAGTCTTTCCTTGTCTTCACTTCTTAGACGAAGAACAGACATAGGCCAATTAACGAT
>ERZ1031719.447-NODE-447-length-16393-cov-7.762272_pt1 | contig 16393 bp, 17 predicted proteins | sample MGYA00516702_ERZ1031719 | MGnify/ENA primary metagenome ERZ1031719 (study PRJEB33719, sample SAMN04261227) | wastewater metagenome | biome: rural village; feature: human; material: feces | host: Homo sapiens | place: El Salvador | collected 2013-01-07 ...
GCCCTGTAAGGGCAAAAGCGTTGATAATGAACGCTTTTGCCCTTACAGGGCGCTTGGCTTTTGGATGCATACACCCAGGGCGATGCCCTGGGCTAGGAGCTTCTGCCCCTTCGGGGCGTACCACTTGCGACTTTTGACACCCTCTTCTGTATGTATCATTACAATACTCTGTTATCAAATAATCGACTTTATCTCCTCTACAGTCTTTCCCATAACAACTGAGATTTCGTCTAACGACATGCCACGGTTGACAAGACTATGGATTGTAGCTTGCAATGTCTTCATATGTTCTGCAATCTGATTGTTTTGTTCTGCAATCTGATTGTTTTGTTCTGCAATCTGATTGTTTTGCTCTGCAATCTGATTCTTTTGCTCAGTTATATACTGGTCTTGTTCAGCTATTTTCTTATCACGATTCATTATAGCAGTATCGCGATTCTCTATTGCTGTGAAGTATTCGTCTTCCACATTCATGTCTTGGCGCAACTTGGCATCAGAGGCGGCTGCAAGCAGTCGACGAAGAATATACATCATGTCTGTATCGTCTTCATAATTGTCTTCGTCGATATTGAGCATCTGACGATTGTACTTGTCCTTGTGAGTTTGGTCAAATACACTAAGTACCTTCTCTAACTTGTTGTTTACCCTGCCATGAAGACGTGGAATCTGTACTATTATGCTATCATGGACAAGACTCTCTACGAACGGATCAGGGATGCCTTCTGTTACTTCGTTGCCATAATAGTCGTATGCCTTATGTACGGCATAAATTATCGGTTCTTTTATATCACCCACCTTATGACCAAGCAAATAAACAGTCACCATTGGTATACCAAATTCGTGCGACTCTTCCTTGCCTATATTATCGGGATTGGCATATTGGGCACCAAGATATTGACGGAAACGCAAAGTCTCTGTCTCAAGCCATGTTTTCTGAAGTTCTATAAGCACTAAGTGTTGAGAGCCGTCGCTCTCGCGTACCTTGGCACCAAAATCAATACGAAACATTGAGATGTTGTCGCGAGTGCCGTTAGTGTATTCGTGTTTTCTAACTTCCACTTCAAGCACTTCTTTCTTAAGAAGAGCCGAAATTAGAATCTTTGCAATACGTAAATCCTCTACAAGATATTTAAATACCGAGTCGTAAATAGGGTTGGCTACTCTAAGAATCATAAAAACTCCTCCTTATTATAATATACACCACAAAAATACGTAAAGATTTTCTAAAATCCAAATATTTTGCTGTTTAATGGCTTGTTTTGACACGATAAAAATAAAAACAAAAAAAGGAGGTACGGTTTCATATACCGCACCTCCTCTTTTTTTGTTTGTAACGCCCATTGTTTGCAACACCCAATAGAAACATGTGCTACAAACAAGTAGCGTCTTGCTGTTAGTTGACGTTAAGCTTAACGGTCTTGCCGCCAGCCTTGACAACATAAAGACCCTTCTCTACCGGTGTAACGGCAGCAGTGCTGATAAGTTCGCCGCTTGCGCTATACACCTTAACGTCCTTAGCGTTCTGCACTACAATCTTGCCGTTATTGGCAAAGATGTTAACGCGCTTGGCTTCCGGACTGCCAACACTTGTAGGATAGGTCTCGAAGGCAACAACACCCTTAAGAACATTAAGGCTAATTGATTTGAAGGTCATCTCCGTACCCTCCATATCAAGCTTTATGTTCATACCTTTGTTTGTTAGCTTCACCGGCTGGTCGAAAGGAATATACTCGCCATCGTAGGCTGTACCCCAATCGAATGTCATCCAATCATCAGACGCAAACTTAAACATCTCGCCATTCTTGATAGTTACATCGTTCCACACAACAATACCGTTGCCCATATCCTTGCCAACGAGTGAATTCTCAAACTGCCATTCGCTTGCCTCGCCTACTATATAGCAATCAGGGTAAACGTCGGTGCCTATGTTGAACTTCTCCCAAGTGTATTCTGTAACAGACATAACAGATCCATCGGGGTTATACAAATTACTTTTGGCAATGTTGCCATTCACATCCCTAAAATCATTAGAATAGCTATCAACAACCCATCCGTTTGTTTCGTTGCTCCATGAGTACCACGTGTATGTGGATTTTTCATAATCTATACGCTCCTCAACTGTACGGTATCCATAATAGCCTTCATCAGTTTTTCTTTGCTCCGAGTACATAGTCTGCCTACCAGAGGCATCGTATGCATAAAGTATTTCTTTTATTATTTGCCATTCCTGCTTGTCGGGGTTCCAATCATAGTCACCTTCATAAATGTTTGTTCTATCATTATATAAATTCTCATGTACTGTTTTACTTCCGACTGTCCATTTCTTTGCAACATTATCCCAAGCAGAGAAGCTGATACCCATATAGGGGTTGTCTCCATCCCATCCCCACTCTTGTCGTGACAATGGCACCCAATCATTAGTCTCATAACTATACTCTTCACGCACTGTGTTATGACCATATGAATCGAACTCGTAGGTTTCCTTATAGCCTCTTTCTATGGCACCAGTTTCGTTGTAGTAACAATAATAATATAAGGTGTTGCGATAGGAATCATTGTATACCCATACTGTTTCTTTTCTTTTAGCATAAGTGTTAGGTTGGGCAACCAGTTCCGACACGGTCTCCTTTGTCTTATTGCCGTTGTCGTCATACTCGTAAGTGGTTATAAACGCACTTTCAAGCTGACCATTTTGGTAAAAATGCGCGTTATGGGATTTAATATCTCCATTGTCCGTAAACTCAGCCTCGGTTATACTCATTACGTTTCCGTTGGCATCCTTCTGAACAGTCTTAGTATTGCGCCATTGCTCGTTGGTTACCACAATACTGCGGCTTGGTTTGTGCTTATCAGCCATCAAATTGTCGTGCTGCATATCACGTACTCTTTGTTCGTTGATAAACTTACCATGGTTGTCGGTTTGTGTCATTGGGTTAATACCTTGATTAATAACATTGGGCTTAGTGCCAACTTTCTGGGCAGAGGCGGACAATACGCATGCGAACAATCCTGCCAAAAGTAAATAATGCTTCATAATTTGTGTTGTTTTAAACGGGTTAGTACTATTTTGTTCGCAAATATACAACTTTATTCGTTTGGTATAGGTGTCATTGCGTAAAATAAATGTAGCAATGCGTAAAAAGATTGCCAAATCGAATGAAAACAATGGGGAATCGAATGAATACAATGAGGTATCGAATAAATACAATTATGCATTTCATTAAAAAACCTCAGTACCGTTTTTAGTACCATATAATCGGTACTGCAGTACCACATAGCTGGTACTGGAGTTTCAGTTATATAGTACTGCAGTTTATATTGACTGGTACTGGCGTTTATATTATATTCATTAAATAGGGATATTTTATCCTCAAAGAAGGTATATTTTATCCTCCCCAAAAGTATACTGTATATAAGTAACAGTTCAGAATTATCTTTACATATTGTAGGAGGGTATGGCATCCCTGCCATACCCACTAAACCGGTTGGACAATCATGGCAGAGTGGGTATGGCAAGGATGCCATACCCTCCTACAGATTGCCGCTCATATATAAAAATAAATAAAAAAAAGGTATATTATATCCTTTAGAAAGACATAATATACCTTAAGACAATACAAACTGTATCTTCAGAAAGACAAGGCTTAAAGCGACTCCAGCATTCGCTTCATAACCACCTCAGCCGAAATCTCTCTGTTGGCAGCCTCAGGAATAACCAGCGAGTTGGCCGACTCTATAACATCGTCGGTAACGATAAGACCACGACGCACGGGCAGGCAATGCATAAACTTGCCATTATCGGTTACAGCCATGTGTTTGTCGTCTATAGTCCACGACATATCCTTTGAGGTAATCTTGCCATAATCGTCAGGATTGGTTACACCCGGACAACTCCAGTTCTTAGCATATACAAAGTCGGCACCCTCAAGCGCCTTCATCTGGTCGTACTCCACACGTGCATTGCCCACAAACTTAGGGTCGAGCTCGTAGCCATGCGGATGTGTAACTACAAAATCTACGTCTGCGGCATTCATCCACTCGGCAAACGAGTTGGGCACAGCTTGTGGCAAAGCACGACAATGAGGAGCCCATGAGAGCACTACCTTAGGACGTGCCTTGGTTTTATGCTCCTCAATGGTTATGAGATCGGCAAAGGCCTGTAGAGGATGCACAGTTGCTGTCTCCATGGCAAATACGGGGCGTCCACTGTACTTAACAAACTGCGACACTATAGTCTCGGCATAATCGTACTCGCGGTCGGTAAGTCCGGCAAACGAACGTATGCCTATAAGGTCGCAATAGCTGCCCATAACCGGGATGGCCTCAAGCAGATGCTCCGACTTGTCGCCATCCATTATAACCCCACGTTCGGTCTCCAGCTTCCAAGCTCCGGCATTAACGTCAAGCACAATGACATTCATGCCAAGGTTCATGGCAGCCTTCTGTGTAGATAGACGGGTGCGCAACGAGTTGTTGAAGAAAATCATCAGCAATGTCTTGTTATTGCCAAGATGCTGAAACTGGAAGCGGTCGCGCTTCACCTCTTGTGCCTCGGCGAGAGCTACATTAAGGTCGCCAAGGTCTTGTGCATGGAAGAATGTTTTCATATTATAATTTTTTTACCCTCTTATTTGTCCCTCCCCGTCTATCAACCACTTGTATGTGGTTAAAGCCTGGAGTCCCATCGGACCACGCGGTCCAAGTTTTTGTGTACTTATACCTATCTCGGCACCAAGACCAAACTCACCTCCATCGGTAAAGCTTGTGGGTGCATTCCAGTAGACACAAGCCGCATCCACCTGTTGTTGGAAGAGTTGTGCGTTCGACTCGGATGCTGTAATGACGGCCTCAGAATGTCCTGAACCATATCTGCGGATATGCTGCAGAGCCTCATCAATGCTGTCTACCGTCCTAATAGCCATGGTATACGACATAAACTCGGTGCCATATACCTCGTTCTCGGTGTCGGGCGTCACAGCCATAATAAGGTTGTCGGGATATGCCGACTGGCTTAATACGGCATAAGCCTTGTCGTCGGCGTATATCTTGACGTTCTTCTTGGCAAGAGGCGCGAGCAGTTGTGGCAAATCAGCAATTCGCTTGCTGTGTACAAGCAGACAATCGAGAGCGTTGCATACACTAACGCGTCTGGTCTTGCCATTCTCGATAATGCGCGCACCCATATCAGTATCGCCCAACTCGTCGAAATAGGTATGCACCACCCCAGCACCTGTCTCAATAACAGGTATGCGTGCCGTCTGCCGCACAAAGTCAATAAGGCGGCGTCCGCCACGTGGTATGCATAGGTCAATATATCCAACTGCTGTAAGCATCTGCTGTGTAGCCTCGTGTGTGGCAGGCAGCAGACACACCACATCATCGCTGATATTGTGGCGTCGCAGCACATCTTTTATAAGCGAAACTATGGCACGGTTGGAAGCATCGGCATCCTTTCCGCCTTTCAACACACAAGCGTTGCCTGTCTTGAAGCATAAGGCAAAGACGTCGAAGCTGACATTGGGTCGCGCCTCATATACAACACCCACCACTCCATAAGGCACCCGTTGCTTGCGCAGACGCAAATTGTTAGGCAGCGTCTTGGCGTCGAACACCTCGCCAAGCGGATTGTCGAGATGTGCCACATTGCGTAGGGCAGAAGCTATATCGTGCAGACGTTGCGAAGTAAGTTGCAATCGGTCGTACAACGGATTGTCCTTATCCATACGACTAAGGTCGTTGGCATTGGCTACAAGTAGGTCTGAAATGTGCGCCTCTGTAGCGTCGGCAAGATCTAACAGCAGAGAAGTGCGGTCGGTCTCGCTAAGACGGTTAAGGGTATATGAGGCGCAGCGAACTTTTGCTAAAGTATCATTCATAGGCATTAAGAAAAATGGGGGTTCTTATACAAACTCAGTATACGGTGTGTCCTTATCGCCTTGCAGCACCCTCTGCAATATATTCTCGCGGGTGCCGTTAGCAATATACACATGTATGCCGGTATGGGCAACACTAAGTGCTGTGTTGCACTTGCTTGTCATGCCACCACGTCCAAACGAACTCTTGCTATCGGTGACATACTGTGCCACATCCTCTGCCGACTGAACCTTACGTATTGTAGGACGCGAGCCATCGGCGTCAGGATTGCCAAGCAAGCCGTCCACATTACTTAATAGTATAAGGTTGTCGGCTTTCATCATCTGAGCCATAAGTCCAGACAGTTCGTCGTTGTCGGTGAACATAAGCTCGGTGATAGACACCGTATCGTTCTCGTTTACAATTGGTATTATGTTGTTCTCAAGCATCACACTGATGCACGACTTCTGGTTCTGGTATTGGCGCTCGGACAGGAAATTCTCCTTCATTGTAAGCACTTGACCAACATTTATGCCATACTCGCGAAACAGCGAGTAGTATAGATTCATAAGCTTTACCTGACCCATAGCAGAATAGAGCTGACGTTGCTCAACACTGTCTAATGGATGAACAGCCTTCATCTCTCCTCTACCGCAAGCCACAGCTCCCGATGATACCAGTATCAACTGATGACCAGCACTATGCAAGGCAGCAAGCTGGTCGACAATGGCAGAGAGTCGCGATACATTAACATGTCCGTCGGCACGTGTAAGTATGTTGCTTCCTACTTTTACTACTGTAAGCATTGGTTGAATTTTGAATTGTGAGTTTTGAGTTTTGAAAACTCAAAATTTAACACTGTTCCTTAGTCCCTCAATCACGGCATTTGTGAATCCTTCCTTCTCCATGGCATTAAGGCCACGAATGGTAAATCCGCCAGGTGTAGTTACCTTATCTATCTCGGCTTCGGGATTTGCTCCACTCTTTTGCAGCAGCAAGGCAGCACCCTTTATTGTCTGAAGCACGATATTCTTAGCGGCATCTGCCTTGAAACCAAGCTCTACTCCACCCTCTGTAGCAGCGCGAACATAACGCATGGCATAGGCTATGCCACAAGATGCCAATGCCATACCGGCACCAAACTGGCGTGCCTCAACCGACATTGTCTCGCCTGCAGCATTGAACACATTTATAACAAGTTGCTCAGCCTCATCGGTTCCACAAACACGTGTAATAAACGACATGGAAGCGCCTACAGCGATAGCTGTATTGGGCAAAGCGAAAAACGTGGCTGGACACTTTCCATTGTATTCCACCCACGACCTTACCTGCTCGGCCTTTAAGCCAGCAGCCACAATAACAAGTACCTGACGCTCGGCATCAAGAACATCGCTTATCTCTTCCATGACACTCTCTACGAGCCATGGCTTTACTACAAGAAACACTACATCACCCCATGCTGCAGCCTTGCGGTTGTCGGCATAAACCTGCACGCCTTGCTCGGCATAAGGAGCAAGGCGGTCGGTATGAGGATTGGATATACTTATGTCGGAAGCACTGAAACTATCAGAACGCAAGAAGCCTTCAAGCATTGCACCGCCCATGGCTCCGACTCCGATTATTGATATATGCATAAATATATGTTTTAGATTATTTAGCAGCTGTGGGTAAGGCAGTTCTTAAACTTGACCAAGAACTCATCAGCATCATTCTTTGTAAGGCACAATGGCGGAAGCAGACGCAAGATATTGGTTGACGCGCAACCTGTGAAGCAATGCTCATCATGGATAAGACGCGAGCGAACCTCCTTGTGCGGAATGTCGAGCTCTATGCCTATCATCATGCCACGTCCGCGAACATCCACTATATGACTGTTCTGCTTCTGCATTTCCTTGAGTTGACTGATAAGATAGTCGCCCACTTCGTGCGCATTCTGCACAAGTTGCTCCTTCTCCATAACATCGAGAACGGCAAGGGCAGCTGTACAAGCCAGATGATTACCACCGAATGTGGTTCCGAGCATGCCGTATACAGGCTTAAACTCAGGCGATATGAGCACGGCACCCATAGGGAATCCATTGCCAATGCCCTTGGCACATGTTATGATGTCGGGACGGATGCCAAGCCACTGATGGGCAAAGAACTTACCGCTACGACCGTAACCACACTGTATCTCGTCGCAGATGAGCACGGCACCATATTTCTTGCAAGCAGCCTGCAAGCCCTTGGCAAACTCTTCAGTAGCCAAGCGTATGCCACCAACACCCTGTATGCACTCTATGATGCAGGCAGCCACATCGCCCTTGGCAAGTTCGGTCTCCCATGCTTCGAGATCGTTAAGCGGAAGGAAGGTAACGTGGTTGTTGGCATTGATTGGCGCAATAATCTTAGGATTGTTGGTAGCCTCAACCGCCAATGATGTACGGCCATGAAATGCTTTCTCGGCAGACAGCACACGTATCTTGCCCGTATGGAATGACGCAAGCTTAAGGGCATTCTCGTTGGCCTCGGCTCCAGAATTGATAAGGAATAGCTGATAGTCGTCGTAGCCACATGCCTTGCCCAAACGCTCGGCAAACTGCTGCTGCAATGTATTAATTACTGAGTTGCTGTAGAACCCAAGCTTATGCAGCTGGGCAGTAAGCATCTCCACATAATGTGGATGACAATGACCAATAGAAATGACGGCATGGCCGCCATAAAGGTCAAGATACTCTGTGTCGTGGTCGTCCCAAACATGACAACCAAGACCTTTGGTGATATTAATATCAAATAGGGGGTAAACGTTGAATAGATGCATAATCTTAAGGGAAAAGAGAAAAGTGAAAAGTGAAAAATCCATGTGTTAAGCATATGAAAAACACATATATTATGATTATACACTTTTTACCATTCTCTTTTTATTTAATTATTGTTTAACATTCATTACAAGGGAAAAGGGAAAAGAGAAAAGGGAAAAGGGAAAAGGGAAAAATCCATGTGTTATAATTTCTTGCATTTACTCTTCACCTTTTATTTCTTGCATTTACTCTTCACCATTTATTTCTTGCTTTTACTCTTCACTTTTTATTTCTTGCTTTTACTCTTCACTTTTTATTTCTTGCTTTTACTATTCTCCTTTTATTTGTATTTATGGTTTTATATTCCGTTTCTTAGCTGTTTTTATAGAAGATATAAGCAAAGCCAAAAGTTCTTTACTGTCTTTTGCTATACTTTCAAACTCTATATCACTTATAAAGTCGGTGTCGTGTAGCAAGTTAAGCCAATAAATCGTTTCGTTGCATTCCTTTAAAGCAATGTGAAGTTTGTTGATAAAATCCGATGAACTCTGAGCAAACTCGGCTTCTCTAACAAGTGCCCCAATAGCTGTACCAGATCTAAAGATTTGGTTGGTTAGCGATATCATCTTATGCGGACAATCGATATACTTGACCATATTAACTATACGTTTAGCAAACGCATAGCTCTTGTTATGCAATGGTGAATTTCCTCTATTATATGCCGTATCGTCCATAAACACTCAGATTTTTAACTTTTAACTTAAAAAGCAGATGGATTTTTCACTTTTAACTTTTCACTTTTCACTTAAAAGCCATCGGATTCTTCACTTTTAACTTTTCACTTTTCACTTAAAAAGCACTCGGATTTTTCACTTTTCACTTTTAACTTTTCACTTAAAAAGCACTTGGTTTCAGTCTCAATCCCATGTCTTCCTCAATTCCAAACATCACATTCATATTCTGCACAGCCTGTCCCACAGCACCCTTAAGCAAGTTATCGATGCAAGAAGTGATGAGGAGCTTGTTGCCATACTTCTCGCAATGTATCAAGCACTTGTTGGTGTTAACCACCTGCTTGAGGTCGATAGGCTTGTCGACATAATGGGTGAATGGAGCATCATGATAGAAGTCCTTGTAGGCTGCAACAATGTCGTCGATAGGAGGTTCGGTCTTTACAACCTCAGTGGCAAAGATGCCACGGGCAAAGTCGCCACGATAAGGAATAAAGTCGATAGAGGCAGAGAAGTCGCCATTGCCGGCAAGTTGCTGCACTTGATTCAAGCTTTGGCATATCTCAGGCACATGCTGATGCTGGAAAGGTTTGTATATGCTCATGTTGTTGTTGCGCCAAGAGAAGTGGGTAGTGGCACATGGTTTCTGACCAGCACCAGTTGAACCCGTTATAGCATTAACAGATACATCGTCGTTGATGATACCAAGCTTGGCAGCAGGAAGCAATCCAAGCTGAATGCAGGTGGCAAAGCAACCAGGGTTGGCAACATGCTGCGCCTTGGCTATATCGGCACGGTTTATCTCGGGCAAACCATACACATAGTCGTTGCCCTCGCGCTTTAGGCGGAAGTCCTGTGCAAGGTCGATAATCTTGACGTTATCCGGAATCTTATGCTCCTTCAGGAAAGCCTCACTCTTGCCATGTCCAAAGCAGAAGAACACAACATCCACATCATCGAAAGGCATATCAGAAGTGAAGCGCAGGTCGGTCTCGCCATAAAGACCCTCGTGCACATCGGTAATAAGGTTGCCGGCATTACTCTCACTATTGATAAACGTAATCTCGGCTTCGGGGTGATTGAGAAGTATGCGGATAAGTTCGCCAGCTGTGTAACCGGCTCCGCCAAGTATACCTATTTTCATATTATAAGAAAAAAGTCCCACTCCTAACTCTACCACATATAGAGGAGAATAGTATGTGAGACGTGATTGAGAAGCCCCACCCTCTCCCCCCTTGTGAGGAGAATTGAATGTGAGGCGTGATTAATTACTAATAGAGAAGTAGGCCGCGCTCCTTATGGAGTTGGGCTTATCTCCTTCGGCATTATAATCCAAAGTAGGATATATACGAGTGTACCGCTGAATGCTGTGCATACTGTAAGCAGCACATAAATCAGGCGAACAAGGGTTGGGTCAAGTTCAAAGTAATCGGCAAGTCCACCACAAACGCCACCCAACATACAATTGGTGGACGAACGCTGAATTCGTTTATTCATTGTCATAAATGTTTTGATTATATATATATAACTGAACTTTCGCAAGTTCAGAGAATTCAGAAGTTAAAGGAGTTAGCGCTCCCTACGGTCGCTAGAATTTATAGCCATTACTCTTTTTGCTGAATATTCAGCTATAAGACATACGGCTTTAAATTCTATAACTTCTTTAATTTCTATAACTTCTGAACTTGCGAAAGTTCAATATATAATGTATGACGTTGCGGTTGACCTAAAAGTTGCAGTTGTTACCGTTTACGTTATCGCTGCTCGTCGGGATGAATACCGTAGTATACACGCAACGGAGTAGATAGAACTTTGATAAAGCCCTTAGCCTCCTCGGCAGTCCAACCGTGCTGCATCTCACCATACTCGCCAAGTTTAGACTTAAGCAAGTCGTCCTTACTGTCGACACCTACAGTCTCGAATCCAAGAGGACGGAGCTTGAGGATTGCTGTACCGTTGACATTACGCTGCGACGATGTGAGCATAGCCTCGATATCGGGCATAACCGGCTCAAGATACTGGCTTTCGTGTAGGAACATACCATACCAGTTGGCCACCTGATCCTTCCAATACTGCTGCCACTTGCTGAGTGTATACTTCTCAAGAAGACGGTGAGCCTCAATAATAAGCTTAGGAGCAGCAGCCTCAAAGCCAACACGTCCCTTAATGCCGATGATAGTATCGCCTACATTGCAGTCGCGACCTATGCCGTAAGCGGCACCTATCTCCTCTATCTTTTGAATGGCAGCAACCTTGTCGTCAAACTTTTCTCCATTGACAGCAACAATCTCGCCCTTATCAAATGTAATCTTCAGCTCCGACTCGTCCTCACGAGTAACATGCTTAAGGTAAGCCTCCTCGGGCAATCCCTGTGTAGAGTCGAGTATCTCGCCACCGCAGATGCTGGTACCCCAGATACCTACGTTATAAGAATACTTAAGCTTGGTGAAGTCGGCAAAGAATCCATTCTCGTTGAGATAGTCAACCTCCTCCTTACGCGAGAGAGCCTTGTCGCGTGTAAGTGTGATAATCTCCACACCCGGCGCCATAACAAGGAATGTCATGTCGAAACGAATCTGGTCGTTGCCCGCACCAGTAGAACCATGCGCAATGGCATCGGCCCCAATCTGCTTGGCATAGCGAGCAATGGCAATAGCCTGGAATATACGCTCAGACGACACCGAGATAGGATAGCAATTGTTACGCATAACGTTGCCGTAAATCATATACTTCAACGACTTCTCGTAATACTCCTGTGTAACGTCGAGTGTTACATACTGCTTTGCGCCAAGCTTATAGGCATTCTCCTCATTAGTCTTCAGCTGTTCGGGAGAAAAACCGCCGGTATTAGCACATGCGGCATGCACCTCATAGCCTTCCTTGGCAAGTTTCATTACTGTGTACGAGGTGTCAAGACCTCCTGAAAACGCTACTACAACCTTTTTCATAATGACATATTTATTTAACTCTCCAACTTCTTAATTCTCTCAATCACATTCTCTGGCAACTTAGCAGGCAGGTGTTCTTCCGGATCGTACAACATTCCGGTACAAATGCAATACTTGCGACCAGTACGCTTGAGCACGTCAACATTGATACAGCCCTCGCATCCACGCCAGAAAGCCTCATCGTCAGTAAGGTCGGCAAAGGTTACAGGATGATAACCCAACTGGGTGTTCATAGCCATAACTGCGGCTCCACTGGTAAGAGAGAAAATCTTAGCATGCGGCCAACGTGTACGAGCCAATGTGAAGGTAAGGTCCTTGATGCGCTTAGCCACGCCAAGACCACGGAACTTAGGGTCAACGATAAGACCCGATGTTGTGACGTACTGCTTGTTGCCCCATGTCTCAATGTAGCTGAATCCGACAAACTCGTCGCCATAAAGAGCTATAACAGCCTTGGCCTCCTTCATCTTGGTGGCAACATACTCGTGTGTACGTTTTGCTATACCCGTGCCGCGCACCTTGGCAGCCTTCTCTATGGTATCGAGTATCGTGTCGACATATTTCTCGTGTGATGGGTCGGCTACCATCACGGTTATATCTTCTTTATTCATTATATGAATGTTGAATTATTTGAGTGGTGATAATTCTTAATTCCTAATTCTTAATATTCCATTCCCGGCACAATAGAGCTAAGTCCCTTAAGCACCTGTTCTTGCGTAGCACCCTCCTTAATGACAATAAATATAGTATCGTCGCCGGCGATGGTGCCTATAATCTCCTCGATATGTCCATTGTCGATGTTGTATGCAATGGAACTGGCATAGCCAGGTCGGGTGCGGATAACGCCTATATTGCCTGAAAAACTGATAGAACGGTAACCGGGTATGCGCAGCATCTCAGATGCCATACGTGGAGTTGGCACACGCTTGTACATTGTCTCGTTAGGCAATACATAAACATACTTGCCATTCATACTTGCAGCCTTTGCTACTTTGAGCTGCTTGAAGTCACGGCTAAGCGTAGCTTGCGTTACGGAATAGCCTTCCTGGGCGAGTGCTGAAAGCACCTCTTCCTGACTTCCGAGCTCCTTGCTCGATATAAGCATCTTCAATGTTTCTATTCTGTCGCTTTTTAACTTCATAATTGCTATATATGTATATTTATTCGGTTTTCCAAGTGCAAAAGTATAAATAATCGAATAAACAACCAAACAATTACGCATAAAAATGTAAAGAAAAATAACAAAAAGCAATTAGCAAGTTATATCTATGTATATTTATACAAAAAGCCCTCCCGTTTTGCGGGAGGGCTATAAAGGGTTTTAAAAATATCGACGAATCCTAATATTATTCCTTTCTTCCGAATATGCGAAGCAGATAGAGGAAGAGGTTGATAAAGTCGAGATAGAGAGTCAAGGCACCAAGGAGTGCCAACTTCTGCGACATTTCTCCACCATTGGGTGCCTCAAGGCACATCTGCTTAATCTTCTGTGTGTCGTAGGCTGTAAGACCTACAAAGATAAGGACACCTACATAGCTGATGATTAGGTCGAAACCAGAGCTCTGTACAAAGAGATTGACAACGGTGGCTATGATAAGACCGAGAAGTGCCATAAAGAGAAGCTTGCCCATTGAGGTAAGGTCGGTCTTAGTAGTATAGCCCACAAGAGCCATCAAGCCAAACGTGCCTGCCGTTATAAAGAACGTCTTGGCAATAACCGCCATTGAGAAGGCAAAAAATATAACCGACAATGTGGCACCATTAATAACCGAATAGAGCACAAACAACAATGTGGCTGTAGACAGCGACATACGCGTGATGGCTCCGCTAATGGCCATAACAAGACCAAACTCGGCTATAATCAAGCCCCAAAACAACACCTTGCTTCCAAAGATAGCAGCAATGAGCGCAGGCGACGAAGCCACGCCAAAAGCTGTTATACCTGTTATGGCAAGTGCAAGGGTCATCCATACAAACACCTTACGCATAAGCGCAGGGAAAGCAGATGATAGAGCATAGTTGCCATCGCGATACTGCTCTACATCAGTCCAATTTTCCTGTTTCATAATCGTTTTCTTTCTTTAAAAATTGTGTTGATATTATTGACTTATTTATATTTCATCTTACATATTCAACTTATATCATTGGGTATTTATTCTATTTATCAATTCAATCCATCTGCAAATATAATGGTTTAATTTTCAAAAGACAAATAGTGTGCCGTAAATTTGAGAATTATTAATAAGTATAGTTTAAACTCTATACAATATTAAAAAAAGAGTAAAACGTTCGGATAATATCCGCTTATTTAGTAATTTTGTACTCTTAAACACAAAGGGGATATTGTGCCTTGTAGAAAGAGAGGCCTAGTGCCCCGTTATGATAAAGCAAAATGGAAAATAAAGATACAAAGAATGCGTATGTGCGACAAGTGGCCGACCAAAAATACGAGTACGGCTTCACTACCGACGTGCATACCGACATAATAGAGAAAGGACTGAACGAGGATATCGTGCGCCTTATCTCTGAAAAGAAAGGCGAACCCGACTGGATGCTGGAGTTCCGCCTAAAGGCTTTCCGTCACTGGCAGAAGCTTGAGCAGCCAACTTGGGGACATGTACATGTACCCGAGATAGACTATCAGGCAATATCCTACTATGCCGACCCGCTTGCAAAGAAGCCAACAGACGAAAAGAAGGAGATAGACCCTGAGTTGATGAAGACTTTTGATAAGCTTGGCATTCCACTTGAGGAACGACTCGCACTTAGCGGTGTGGCTGTGGATGCCATCATGGACTCGGTGTCGGTGAAGACTACCTTTAAGGAACATCTTGCCGAAAAGGGAATTATCTTTTGCTCTATAGGCGACGCCATAAAGAATCATCCCGACCTTGTGAAGGAATATCTTGGAAGCGTGGTGCCTTATCAAGACAATTTCTTCGGAGCATTGAACAGTGCGGTGTTCAGCGATGGTTCGTTTGTGTACATACCTAAGGGTGTGCGATGCCCAATGGAGCTAAGCTCATACTTCCGCATAAACGCACGCAACACGGGTCAGTTTGAACGTACGCTTATCATTGCCGATGACGACTCGTACGTAAGCTACCTCGAGGGCTGTACAGCACCGATGCGCGACGAGAACCAACTGCATGCAGCTATTGTGGAGATTGTAGTAAAGGACAATGCCGAAGTGAAATACTCTACTGTACAGAACTGGTATCCTGGCGACGAAAAGGGAAAAGGCGGTGTGCTGAACCTTGTTACAAAGCGTGGCGACTTGCGTGGAGTAAACTCTAAGTTGTCGTGGACTCAGGTAGAGACTGGCTCAGCCATAACATGGAAGTATCCATCGTGTGTATTGCGTGGAGACGGCTCGCAGGCAGAATTCTACTCGGTTGCCGTGACCAACAATTATCAGGAGGCAGACACCGGTACGAAGATGATTCACATGGGCAAGAACACCAAGTCGACTATCATCTCCAAGGGCATCTCTGCCGGACACAGCCAGAACTCTTATCGTGGACTGGTGCGTGCCACAAGCAATGCCGACAACGCACGCAACTATTCATCATGCGACTCTCTGTTGCTTGGCTCCGACTGTGGTGCACATACATTCCCTTATATGGACATCCACAACGACACGGCTGTAGTGGAGCATGAGGCTACAACCTCTAAGATTTCAGAAGACCAGCTGTTCTACTGCAACCAGCGTGGCATCCCTACAGAGCAGGCCGTGGGACTGATCGTTAACGGATATGCCAAGGACGTGCTAAACAAACTGCCAATGGAGTTTGCGGTAGAAGCACAGAAGCTGCTGAGTGTATCGTTGGAGGGAACAGTAGGGTAAAAACTCAAAACTCAAAATTGCCATAGGCAATAATTCAAAACTCAAAATTCGATTATATGCTTAGCAGAATACTCTTGACCACCGCTCTCATTACAGCCCCCATATCCATGTCGGCTGCCAATGACGATGACGATATGGCGCGTCGCTGGGCTGTCATTGCAGGCATGAATATCTCATGTCCTACTACGGCAAGCCATGAGCAACCGCAGACGTTTACGGAGAAGGCAGGGACAT
>ERZ1031719.448-NODE-448-length-16368-cov-8.677558_pt1 | contig 16368 bp, 23 predicted proteins | sample MGYA00516702_ERZ1031719 | MGnify/ENA primary metagenome ERZ1031719 (study PRJEB33719, sample SAMN04261227) | wastewater metagenome | biome: rural village; feature: human; material: feces | host: Homo sapiens | place: El Salvador | collected 2013-01-07 ...
TGTTTATTAGTATTTATTAGTTCGCAAAATACAGATTTGTAAAATACAGATTTGTAAAATACAGATTTGTAAAATGCGGAAATGTAAATTAATTAGCTAGCTCTTCATCAAGTTGTTGTTTAAGTTGTTCAAAAATTTCATCACTGATTTTTCTATCAGCGCAGAACCTAAAAGCTGTAACGCCCTTACCACGTCCGAGAGATTTTTTATAAGTTCTTATATAGCCTGATTTTTCAAGCTTTTTTATTTCCCTATATATGCTATCTTCGCTATCTTTTGAACGATTGGCAAGTTCTGTCGGAAATACTCTCCAATTTTCTTTATTACTCAAAATAGTAAGCAATAAACCTTTTGATTTTAGTGATAATTCTTTATCTTGAATAAACTCATTACTAACAGCCGTATAATTTGATGTGGTGTTTTTGAAAGATATACTGCATTAATCTTCTTCCTCTCTTTCGCCAAAGTAGCCGTGCCAGCCGTTTTTATCAAAATCAATCACCATGATTTTATCTGTGTCAAAATATTCATTTTCCATTTGCGGACTCCTCAATTTCTTTCTTGAAACTTTCAATCGCAGCTATTGCAGTTACAAGACCTAAATCCAATAAGTTCGGACCTTCGTCGCTTTCTCTTAAAATCATATTGTCTTTTATTATGTGAAGTTTTTTGAGAGTTTCGTCAAGTGCAGCCACTTTGATGTCAGCTTCGTTTTTAAATTCGCTGTATCCTAAAAGATACGTCTCAGATACCCCAAAATAATCGGCTAACATTTTAGCTTGAGCAGGCTTTATTTCAAACTCTCCCTTTTCCCATCTAGAGATGGTTTTTACATTAACACCCATTAGTTCTGCTATTTGAGCTTGAGTATATTTCTTTTCTTTTCTAAGTTCTTTTAAACGTACACCCATTTACATATTCACCTCTCTTAAATTGCGTCATCTGGTAAACCGTGCATGCGATTGTATGAGATTTGACTCTCTTCGTGCGGAAAATGTTCCGGATATACACGCTTTGGTTCTTCTTCCTTGCGTCCTCGTTTACCAACAAATGGCAACGTTAGCACGTATAGCAGTGCTGCTAAGCTAAAACAGATAATAAATAAGTCCATGTTAAATCTCCTTTATTTCAAAATCTTTGGCATGCTTGTGATAATTGTCTTTTTTTAAAAACTCGATAAACAATTCCGCTTGAGGTCTGCATCTAAACGCTCCTAAAAGTTTCGGAAGTTGCCCTTCACCAAAATTTACCCAAACCTCACAATCAAATGTGTTGATAACAAGGTCATCAGGTGTTGTTCCCATATAATCAGCAATCTTTTTTAAATTAGTTTTATTTGGGTAGTTTCTCATATGTTCCCAATTGTTCACTACAGCTTTTGACACTCCAAACAGTTCGCCGAACTGCTCTTGTGTCATGCCTTGATTTAAACGAAATTGTTTAATTCTTTGTCCGATGTTCATGTTTCCTTTCTTTCTAAGCCTTGTCCAGAAGCTTTTAAATTTGATTTTCAAGCCATTTCTTAATAGCTCGTTTAGACCAGCGTTTTGCTGGCAATTCTTTTGGGAAACCGTCCATATAGCGGTATGTTTGAAATGTGTCGTATGAAACCCCAAGAAACTTGCATGTTTCTTTTGGCGTCATCAACTCGTTAAACCCGTCATCTCGTTCGATTTCCAAAAGCTTGTTCAATGTTTCCTTGATTATGCCTTTCAGCCAATCAGAGAATTGTTGCATTACACTATCCATAATCACTCCTTTTTGGTATAATGTAAGTAGTTTTGTTTTGTTAAGTCACTGATTTTTCAGTGGCTTTTTTTGGTATAATCATCTCGAAAGGAGGTGATTATATGAAATTAAATTATGATTGCATTAGAGATATTTTGCTAACAATCGAAGAAATCCCAAATCGTAAAGATGAGCTAATTCTTGCGAATTTCAAATCTTATAAAAAATTGTCTAAATATAATGAAGACGAAATTCAATATAACGCTTTAAAATTGTTGCAAGAAGAATATGTTACAGGTTTGAAAATTTCCGACAATAACACCACAACTATTTTATTTCTCACTGATTTAACTTGGTCGGGTCACGCATTATTAAATGATATTCGTTCCGAAACTGTTTTTAACCAAACTAAAGAGAAAATTATAAAATCAGTCGGTTCTGCTTCTTTAACCATTTTTCAACAACTTGCTTCTACGATTGTGTTAAAAACTCTCGGGCTTTAGCTATCTGTTAATTTAATCTCAACACCATCAACTAAAAAATATGTTCTACCTTTCTTGCCTTTGAACGCATCATATTCAAGGGCTCGGAACATGTCATCGATGCTGTCGGCTTCAAAAAGAAATATTCTTTTGAAGCCTTTTTTGTAAAAAACGATAATACTTTGGCTTTTCATGTGTTATCCTTTCTGAATTCGTCTAAACTGACTTCTAAAACGTCAGCGATTTTGACAACATCGTCAAATTTTAAAGATTTTTTTCGTCCTTTTTTTAAATCAATCAAGCTGTTTTGATTTAAACCAGCTTTTTTTGCTAACTCGTATTTAGTCATCTTCTTTTCAGCTAACAGAATTTCAATTTTTTTCCACACAATTTTTCTCCTTTTTAAGTTAAAAACACAATATATTGTGTATTGATACTTTTAAAACAACTATATATTGAATTTTCGATATACTTTTGATATAATATTTTCATGATAATCAGGTAAAAACTTTAACTACCAAACCAAGCAATTTCCTGTGAGTCAAATATTATGGAAAGGAGACTGTTTATGAGCAAACTTAGTCCAAAACCAAGTCGAAAAACATCTTTTAAGAGTTGGAAAGATTTAGATGAAACACTACAAGCTAGCTTTAATTTCCTTAATTCTAAAAGTGCGACAATTTCATTAGATGAATACGAAATGTCAAAATCAGAAATTATCACCGAAGCCTCGAAGCAAGGTTATAAAGTCATTGATAACAATGATGGTTACTTAGTTTTTGAATAATTGATGTGCTAAAGTTGACAAATTATTTTTTAAAACGTTCAACTCATATCTCAACTCAGCAATCTCTTCATGAGGTTGCTTTTTCTTTCCGCTATACGGATATCGTTTTGGTTTCATATTTGCTCCTTTTAATTTTCTTCAAATTCTTCCCACGGTTCACGAATGCTAAGAATTTTAGAAACACGTAGTTTTAAATCAACACTACCTTTACCAGTTTTGAGCAAATCGGTAATGGTACCTTGACTTCGTAAACCAACTGCTTGTGTTAAATCTGCTTTCGACCAATTTTTTTCTTTTAATCGCTGTTCTACTAAAGCAATCCATTTTTGATGTTGCTGACTCATTTTTTATCTTTCCTTTCTTTAAAATTGCATAGCGAATTTTTTTGCGAAAATTTTATACTTTTTATTGACTTTTTTAAATCAATAGATTAAAATCAATGTATAAGAAAATCACTAACAAAATACTTGATAAATACTGATAATTCAAAGTCGCCAAACTTATTTTTTTAGTTTTATCTTCGTTTTTTGTTTCGCTTATTCATTCGCTTTACATTTTATATTGTAATCTATTGATTAAATAAAGTCAATAGATTTTAATCAAAAAATTACAATATTTTTTTGTAATGCTTAGAAAGGTTGTTATATCAATGTTTCCAACATTCGAAAAAATTAAAGAACTCGCTGATAAAAAAGGGATTTCAATCAATAGATTAGAAGAACAACTTGGTTTTAGTAGAAATACAATCTACAACATGAAAACCAAGAAGCCTAACGCAGAAAGAGTTGCAGCAATCGCCGACTATTTCAATGTGTCTACTGATTATTTGTTAGGACGTACAGATAATCCAAGAATTGCTTCTGATGATACTGCATCAGAATACACTACTGAAGATTTACGTAAAATGGCAAGAAACGCCAAAACATTTGACGGTAAACCACTTACTGACGAAGATGTTGATGCAATTACAAACATTATTGAAATCTACTTGAAAGGTAGAAAATAAAAATTACTTAGCAAAGGAAGATAGTCTATGACTATTGAAGAACTTGTTGAATCGTATGGAGTTACACTAGCTTATTTTGATAACGAGCTATGGCCACGACCTGGAATCTATATTGATGACATTAAAATTATCTTCGTCAATAAATCACTTTCGGAAGAAGCTATGAAGAAAGTTGTTTACCATGAGCTTGGACATCTTGAACATGACTCTTGCCAATATCAAAGACGTCATGAACAATTCGAGTTACAAGCTAATCGAAACATGATCAGGCTCTTATTAGAAGAAGAGTTGAGAGAATCAGACTATGAGTTCAACTACGTCAATTTTATGCAAAGGCACCAATTGAACACCGTAGCTGACGAATGTATGGTTATTGATGAATATTATAATTTAATGGATATTGTTTAAAACTACGTGCAAAAGACTGAACCACGTAAAAAGCTGAAATAAAAAGGAAATTGTAAAAAATGAAAAAGTTTATCAAAATGCCATTATTTTGGTCTACAGTAGTTTTAGGATTGCTAACAATTATATTTGCATTCGCCACCTTTTCACTAGCTGATAGAGTTGATGCAATCAATGCCGCATTGGATAAATATGGTATGTATTATGACGAGAAAGATGATGACATTTATCGTGAGAGTTCAACAAATAAAACAAGCTACTCAAGTAGTTCCTCTGAAGAAGAATCAACTACCACTTCATCTTCTAAGGAAGTGCAATTTCACAAAACTGGTACCGCTATCGATTTTACAAACGGCTTGACTGTAAAAATCAATAGTATTTCAGAAGACACATCACGAACACTAAACGATGGTTCTGGTAATATCCCAGTAGTTGTTAATTTTACTATTGAGAACAAAGGAAATAGTTCTTGGAAGATGAACCCTCAATATTTCAGCATGGTCGATAGTTCGAAAAATGTAGCTAATTTTGACAGTTCAAGCTATGAAACAGATTTTCCGAATAGTCTAAATGCTGGGCAATCAATTACAGCTGATATCATTTTTAGTGCAAAGAACAGCGGGCCTTACCAAGTGACTTTTGCAGACACGACATGGTCTAATGAATACGACTAATTTAATAAAAGCAACAAAAAATCCCTCGCACTCTCCACGACCAAATTTCGAGTGCAAGGGATATACAGAATCTTTAACAATAAGCGATTGATTACTTAATGATAGAAATGGAAAAATCCGATTTCATTTGCTTACTGCTTATCTTATTTTATCAAAAAAGGTGGTGATGTCAAGAATTTCTCTGTGTTAAAAAGCCTTGTCCAGAAGCTAAATTTTTAACAAGGAGAAAAAAATGAAATACAACAAAACAAAATATTTAAATATCTATACATATGAAACAAAGAAAGGCAAACGCTACTACGTTCGCCGAAACTTTAAATTGAACGGCAAAAAGAAAGAAGCTACTGCGAGCAATTTAAAGACAATTGCCGAAGCTAGACACGCGCTTGCAGAAATAGAAAACAAGATTGCAAGCGGTGATTATGATCAAAAGAAAAACATCACTGTCAACGACTATTGGAAAGTATATAGCGAGAATCGCATCAAAACAGGTCGTTGGGCTCCAGACACGGTATCTGGAAAGAAGAGCCTTTATAACAAGTATTTTGCCAAAAGATACGAAAACATGAAATTAAGAGATGTTGATCGTCTTGAATACGAAAATTATATGACTGCCTTACTGAAGAAAAAGGCGCGCTCTTCTGTAAGGCAAATAAATTCGATTTTTAAAGCTATGTTGAACGACGCAGTGGCTAACGATTACTTGGATAAGAATCCTATTTTTAAAATCTACATTGGCGAAAGCAAAATCGCACCAAAAAATAAAATAATTTCTTTGGACGATTTTCGGCAGTGGGATGCATGCGCCAAAAAGATATTATCCGATTACGAATATGCAATGGTTAGACTTACCTATTTCGGTCCTCGAAGAAGTGAAGTTTTTGGAATTAAATTAGGTTCGCTGCAATTGCTTGGTACACGTTTTAAAATACATTTAGACGAGAGCCGGACTTTTCTTCGCCCAAACGGAAAAGGTATGAAAACTAAAAGTTCTGAACGTTACATGGTCGTTGATGAAGAGACGACTCAATTGCTGAAGATGGCAATTAAAACCTCACGAAAGTTGGCTAGAAAAGCTGGTCGAATACTTAGCAAAGACGACTTTCTGTTTTTGGATGGTGGAGAAAAATCACCAAAGACAACAGGACGACCAATTCCATGCTCACGAATTTATCTGATCTTTGGAAAAGTAAACGAGGCCTGCGACATGCACGTAACACCTCACATGATGCGCCACTTCTTTGCTACGCAAGGACAGATAGCTGGCGTTCCGGTTGAGCACATGGCTGCTGCTCTTGGCCATTCAACATCTTATATGACTCAGAAATACACGCACATTAAAGACGAGGTAGCAAGCGAAGTTACGGACTCATTCTTGCGCGCTATCAAGTAAAAAGTCCCCGCTTTTGTCCCCGCCTGCACACACGTTTCTACCTAAAAATAACGGTTATATTTCAAAGAATTGTTTAAAATACCGTAAAAATGACCGCTGAAATAAGCTCTTGTAATGTATCATGAATATATCAAATTTTTACTAGAAATAATTTTTACAAAGTGGTATAATGAAAGCGTTTATAAGAACATATAAAGGAGTTCCATTAATGACTTACACTGAAAACTATCAAAAATGGCTCGATTTTGCGGGGCTTCCCGATTATCTCCGTGAAGAATTGTTAGCCTTGGACGAAAAGACAAAAGAAGATGCTTTCTACACAAACCTTGAGTTTGGTACAGCAGGTATGCGTGGTGTTATCGGCGCTGGTACTAACCGTATCAACGTTTACGTTGTTCGCCAAGCTACTGAAGGTCTTGCAAAACTTATCGAAACAAAAGGTGAAGATGTTAAAAAACGTGGTGTTGCTATCGCCTACGACTCACGTCACTTCTCACCTGAATTTGCTTTCGAATCTGCTCAAGTTTTAGCAAAACATGGCATTAAAGCATATGTTTTCGAATCACTTCGCCCAACTCCAGAATTGTCATTTGCTGTTCGTCACCTTGGTACTTTTGCTGGTATCATGGTTACTGCAAGTCACAACCCTGCTCCATTTAATGGTTACAAAGTTTATGGTGAAGATGGTGGACAAATGCCACCTGCTGATGCTGATGCCTTGACTGACTTCATTCGTGCTATCGATGATCCATTTGCCATCGAATTAGCTGATCTTGAAGAAAGCAAAGCTTCTGGTCTTATTGAAGTTATCGGTGAAAATGTCGATGCTGAATACCTTAAAGAAGTTAAAGACGTTAACATCAACCAAAAATTGATTGATGAATACGGCAAAGACATGAAGATTGTCTACACTCCACTTCACGGTACTGGTGAAATGCTTGCTCGTCGTGCTCTTGCACAAGCTGGTTTTGAATCTGTACAAGTTGTTGAAGCTCAAGCTGTTCCGGACCCAGACTTCTCAACTGTAAAATCTCCAAACCCAGAAAATCAAGAAGCATTTGCTCTTGCTGAAGAACTTGGTCGTAAAGTTGACGCCGACGTTCTTGTTGCAACTGACCCAGATGCTGACCGTCTTGGTGTTGAAATCCGTCAAGCTGACGGTTCATATCGTAACCTTTCTGGTAACCAAATCGGTGCTATCATTGCTAAATACATTCTTGAAGCACATAAAACAGCTGGAACTCTTCCAGAAAATGCAGCTTTGGCAAAATCAATCGTATCAACTGAATTGGTAACTAAAATCGCTGAAAGCTACGGCGCTAAAATGTTTAACGTCTTGACTGGTTTCAAATTCATCGCAGAAAAAATTCAAGAATTTGAAGAAAAACACAACTACACTTATATGTTTGGTTTCGAAGAAAGCTTCGGTTACCTTATCAAACCATTCGTACGTGATAAAGATGCCGTTCAAGCTGTTCTTATCGTAGCTGAAATTGCTGCTTACTACCGCTCACGTGGTTTAACACTTGCTGATGGTATCGAAGAAATCTACAAAGAATACGGATACTTCGCAGAAAAAACTATCTCAGTAACTCTTAGCGGTGTTGACGGTGCTGCAGAAATCAAGAAAATCATGGATAAATTCCGTGACAACGCTCCTGCTCAATTCAATTCAACTGATATTGTTAAAACTGAAGACTTCTTGGCTCAAACTGCTACAAGCGCAAATGGCGTTGAAAAATTGACAACTCCACCAAGCAACGTATTAAAATATGTTCTTGGTGATGATTCTTGGATTGCTGTTCGCCCTTCAGGTACAGAACCAAAAATCAAATTCTACATCGCAACAGTTGGTTCTGACTTAGCTGATGCTGAAGCTAAAATTGCTAACATCGAAAAAGAAATTAACGCATTTGTTAAATAATTTTAGTTAGATATTCTAAAACTGCTTCTATTCTAGAAGGAGTTTTTTTACGCACTAAATTAGATCATTTAATATTAAAAAGGCAACCACCAATCAGTTTACATAAATATATTTATATACAAAAAAACAACACCCAAGGGAGATAAGGTGCTGTTTCTTTTTTGTTTTTTAGGGAGTGTTCATTTCATGAAATAACGTATTAAATATTACCAGTTAGCCAAGCAATGATAAAGAACAATGCAAAACCAAAGAGGTAAATAAGACCAATGATTGATAGAACTTTCAACCAAGGTTTGATTTGATGTTCTTTGTTATTAACCAAAGAATAATTAAGGTAACCAAAGAATGGTGTTGTAATGAATGATGCAATCATGGCAAAGCGGAGCATTGTTGCCACATTACCAGCAAATAGATAAACAATGATAAGACCAACTGCTGCTGTCACAGTCATCCAAGCATAAAGAGCTTTTTGAGATGATTCTTCCTTACCAAGTAATAATCGAAGGGATTCGTTGTTAGCACGAGAATACCCATCAATAACTGTGATAACTGTACCGAAGATACATAGGAAGGCAATTAGAATAATCAAGAAGCGAGCCCATTCACCAAGTACTTCAGCGTACATGTTAACGAATTGAGCGATGTAAGCTGCTGATGCACTTTGTACTTCTTCACCAGAGCCAAATTGAATTAAGGCACCAAGAGCACAGAAGATAAGTGCTAAGATTGCTGTTCCAATGTAACCAATATTAAAATCAAAAACAGCATCCTTCTCTGACATATTGACGGTTTTACGTTTTTCAACTGACCACATTGAATTGATGGCTGAGATTTCAATTGGACAAGGCATCCACCCCATTAATGAAACGATAAATGGTAAAGCTGCCATGCGCCATGGTGTTGGAGCTTCAAAGTTTGGAACGTATTCACGGTGTTTGAATAATGCAACAACAACCGCCAAAACAGTTGCCAAAGTCAAGGCAGTCATTACCCATTTCGCAATCGAATCAAGGAAACGATAACCACCGATCAGTAACATGGCCCAAATAATCACAATAATGATAGTAGTCAATTGTGAAATGCTCAATCCAAAACCATTTGGGAAGACATTATATAAAATTGCTGCGCAAAGAATACCAACCCCAGCGGTATTGACGATTGCTGAGAAGACATTTAAAACGAAGAAAACAGCAAGCCAACCTTTACCTTTTTCAGCGTACCCTTCAATCAAGCTTTTGTTATTTTCCATTGTGTATTGAGAACCAAAACGGAAAAATGGATACTTGAAAATGTTAATCAAAATGATTAGTAAAGCCAATTGCCATCCGTAGATAGCTCCTGCTTGCGTAGAAGAAACGATATGTGAGCCGCCAACGGCAGCTGATGCCATTAGAATACCAGGGCCAAGAGCTTTAAGTTTAGTGTGCCAGGTCGACTGTTGTTCTGTGCTTTCAGTCATAAACTAGACCTCTTTCTAAATAAACTTTCAATTTTCAGATAATTCTGAATTGCGCAAGATTTATTTTACAACTCAAACTAAAGAAAGTCAACCTTTTTACATAAATTTTCTGAAAAAACTGAAAAATATATTTTGAAACACAAAAAAAGACCGGTAACTAGAGCCTCGGTCTCTTTAAAAAATACGTCTTTCTCTTTATTCTGTAAAAAAATTAATATACCCTGCTACCACTCTAATCAAAATTAAGATTGCTACTACTAACTCGATGACATACAAAAAATATAAACCTTCAAAATAATTAACTGCTCCTTTTAATGCAATTGCCGTAACAATCAAAAGAAAAGTTAAGGCTGAAAACCCTTTGAGAGTATCCCGTCCAGGGAACAGTTAAACTAGAGATTCCTATTCCTATATATAGAACTGCCCATGATGGAAAGACGTTACTTAGCTCAAAATTCCATAGAAATCTTTTTGAAAAGATAACAATGTAACTAATTAATGCAATAAAAGACAGCCACCAAATCGTTCGGAAGATTTCCTCGGTAAATCCATACCATTCTGGAAAGACATCCTGATAGACAATCATCAGCATTCCTTGCATTAAGAGTGTCGGAAAAATTGAGGCCGTTAGCGGATTTTTAAGTGCAAGTCTATAGTTCTTAAAAGATTTTACAAATGCCGTTAGTAATAGTAAATATAAAACAAAAGCTATACCACCTAGTATATAACGCAAAAGAGTTGAATAATCTCCCAAGGTGTTTCCTTATGAAAAAAAGCTCAATCCTAAGCCACCTAATGCTAAAGGAGGTTCTTTTAATTTTCTCATCTATTCTCCTTAGTATCATGTTTCTTTATAAAAACGAAAAAATACCTCACAAAACATGAGGTATTTGTATTGTAATATAAATAAGTTAGGGTCAAAAGCTCTTTAAAAATCCAGCTTACTATTAAAACAAGTTTTTAAAGAAGTTGACAATAGCTTGCCAGATGTTAGCCAAGAAGCCTTTTCCTGATTCTAAAGCGCTTGATGAATCAAAATTCAAGTTAATACCCTTGAATGATGAACCTGCATTTGAAACAATACTGTCCTTCAAAGAAGCCAAGGCTGATTTGAAGCTACTGCTATTAATGATGCTTGATTTTGAAAGTTTGAAAGCAAAGTTAACAATCATGTTGATTTGATTATTTGATAACACATCTTTCAATTTATAGTTATCAAGTGTTTCATCAACAATTTTACGAACATCATCTTTTGTCACGTTAGACCCGGCATCTGCTACTGCTGATTTGATATCAGCTAAAGCAACGTTCAATTTGTCAGCGTCATAACCATCTGTACCTTGATTTTCAGCATTGATAGTAGACAAGGTATTCAATTCTTCTTGTGCTAATTGCTTACTTTCATCAGAAACTTTAGCACCATTTTCTTCAAGTGAATAATAAATTCCAGCCAAAGCCGATTCACCTGTTACAGGGATTGGTGAGGCTACAGTGATTGCGGCGTTTTCGATACCAAGTGTTACTGCAGCGTTGCGGTACATATCTGACGTTACTTTTGTGATATTTTCAGGAGTGACAATATTAACCGTTAATGTCTCTGAAGATCCCAATTTTTGAATTTTAACTGATGAGTATAATTGTAAACTTGGGTCATCAGCAACATCCATAATCTTAGCATAAGCACTTGTTGTAATCGTTTTGACACTTGTGTCTTTTGAACTATCATAACCAAGCAATGACAAGGTTTGATTGCGTTGGTCATCCGATAAAGAATAACCAAGCACATAATCTGGTTGGACATATGTTTCATCAATGACATTTTGAACTGAGTTACTTGCTGCTTGAACGTGACTAACTGTAAGAGTTGAGAATAATGCTAGCGCACAAGCCATGAGTGTCTTTTTAAATTTCATCTTAACTAATTCCTTTCACTTAGGTATTTAATTATAGCACTTCTTGTTTAAAGCATCTGAAAAAAACTGTTATTTACTCACATTCTACTCGTGTAGTTCTAGGGGAAGACCATCTGGGTCAAAGAAGAACGTCATTTTCTTGCCAGTATAGTCATCGTGACGGATAGGTTGGACGTAAATTCCCATATCTTCGAGCTCAGCCTTATAGGCTTCAATATTTTCAACGTAAAAAGCTAAATGACGAAGACCGCAAGCTTCCATATGGTACTCTGGTTGCCCAACACGTTTTGGTGGTGCAACATAAGCTGGATCTGATGTCTTATTCCCGAAAATTTCAAGTTCGATAGAACCACACTTCAAATCAAGCTTGTAATCGTGACGTTTTGGACGATGGTTTTCGCGGATGATTTCAAAACCAAGTTTATTAACGTAAAAGTCACGTGATTTGTCATAATCAGAGACGATAAGTGCCACATGGTGAACAGCGTTTAATTTCATAAAAATCTCCTTGTTAATGTATGTTTAGAAAAAGCCGAGAATAAAACTTACTCTCAACTTTTTTCTTTAAAAGGTCATTTGATTGTAAGAGTAATCAAAGGCTTTGTGAATGTCATTTGATGCTTGATCATAGGCAATAGATGATTCTAAACTACCTCTAACAACAATTCGTTCAGTTGCTTGTTGATCTGTACAAGTTACTAGAGTGACCAAAGCTTGATCAGGAACATCATTTAAAACATCTGAACGGTCAGGTGTCACTAAAAATTTTTCAGTGATAACGTAGGTGTAAATTGTTGATTTATCGGTAAGGTAAATCTTTATTCCAGCCTTAGCATTCTCTAAAGGTGAAAACAACATCTTAGATGAACCAGAAATACCAAAAACGTGATGGCTAGCAAGGGCGTAATTATTCTGTCCACCCATTACTTGATCTTCTTTCATCGTTCCAGCTCCATAGGACAACTCAGTATTTCCCAAACCTTTAAAAATCGGGAGATTAATACCAAGATCTGGTATGGCAATACCGCCAATCACAGGAAGGTCAACATTAGCCGACTGAGCTTTTAACACTGATTCGACTGTTACAGGTTCAACTGCTGAGAAATCATAAGTCACTTTAGCATTTTGATTATCTTTAATCTTCTTTTTAGAGACTTTATTGATTTGATAATGATTTGACTGATGGCCAATCAAAAAATTACAAATGGATTTATTAAAAATCAAGGCAAGTCCTAAAAGCAATAGAACTAAACAAAGTGTAATCCTAAGGAAAGTCAAAAAACGATGTGTTTTCTTCTTTTTCATTATTCTAATCTTCTACTTCTTCAGTTTCTTGTTCTTCTTCTGGTTGAACAAGAGCTAGAGTCATGATTTTCGCATCTTGGTCAAGGCGCATGATTTTAACACCCAATGTTGCACGACCAGTTTGAGAAATGTCAGCGACGCTTGTACGAATCATGACACCTGTGTCTGTGATAACCATGATATCTTCATCGCCGTTAACTGTTACAAGTCCAGCCAATTGACCATTTTTCTCAGTGATATTAGCAGTCTTGATACCTTTACCACCACGACCTTTAGTTGGATATTCAGAAGCTAGTGTACGTTTACCATAACCTTTTTCAGTAATGACAAGAACTTCTTGGTCATCTGTAATACGTGAAGCACCGATAACTTCATCGCCTTCACGAAGGTTAACACCACGAACACCAGTTGCTGAACGGCTCATGCTACGAACATCAGATTCGTTAAAGCGAACGCTATAACCAGTCTTAGTTCCGATGATAATATCATCATTACCGTTTGTTCGGATAACGTTGATTAACTCGTCACCTTCTTTTAAGTTAAGGGCTTTAAGACCGTTTTGTCGGATATTGCTAAATTCAGACTCTTTGGTACGTTTTACAACACCTTGTCGTGTGACAAAGAACAAGTAATTTTCGTTATCATCACTGCCTTTTTCACTGATAATAGTTTGAACAGTTTCACCTTCATCAAGTTTTAGAAGGTTAACAATTGGCAATCCCTTAGCCGTACGACCATACTCAGGAATTTCATAACCTTTCAAGCGGTAAACACGTCCTTTATTGGTCATGAAATATATATGGTCATGGGTATTTGTAGAAACTAATTCACGAACAAAGTCATCGTCATTAACACCAGTTCCTTGAACACCTCGTCCACCACGACGTTGAGCACGGAATTCGTCTTGAGCAAGACGTTTGATGTATCCTTTATTTGAAAGAGTAATCAAGACATCTTCTTCTTCAATCAAATCTTCGTCTTCAAGTGAAAGAACTTCACCAACCATCAATTCAGTACGACGTGGATCAGCGTATTTACGTTTAATCTCATCCATTTCTTCTTTGATGATTGTGATAACACGTTCTGGTTTTGCCAAAATATCAGCCAAATCAGCAATCAATGTGAGAAGGTCATCGTATTCGGCTTGGATTTTTTCGCGTTCCAATCCTGTCAAACGACGAAGACGCATATCAAGGATAGCTTGACTTTGACGTTCAGATAAGTTGAATCGACTCATCAATTCGCCTTGAGCGATTACATCTGTTTCACTATTACGGATAATGCTAATAACTTCATCAAGGTGATCAAGTGCAATTAACAAACCTTCTAAGATGTGAGCACGTTTTTCAGCTTTGGCTTTATCGAACTCTGTACGACGAACAATAACTTCTTTTTGGTGTTCAATGTAATCAACAATGATTTGTTTCAAAGAAAGAATCTTCGGAACACCATTTTCAATAGCAAGCATGTTAAAGCTGAAGTTTGTTTGCAAGCTAGTAAGTTTGAATAAGTTATTTAGAATAACGTTTGCTGATGCGTCACGACGCACTTCAATGATAAATCGGATACCTTCACGGCTTGATTCATCACGAACGGCAGTAATTCCTTCGATACGTTTTTCTTGTGCTAAACGAACGATGTGTTCGTGAACTTTAGTCTTGTTAACTCCGTATGGGAATTCTGTGACAACAATACGTTCACGACCGCTCTTAGTTGTTTCGATTTCAGTACGTGAGCGAAGAACGATAGAACCTTTACCGGTTTCATAGGCTTTACGAATTCCAGATTTACCCATAACAAGAGCTCCTGTTGGGAAATCAGGACCAGGCAATACTTCCATCAACTCACGTGTTGTGACATCAGGATTATCCATAACCAGTTTAACGGCATCGATAGATTCCCCTAAGTTGTGTGGCGGAATATTAGTTGCCATACCTACGGCAATACCTGTCGCACCGTTAACGAGTAAGTTAGGAAAACGTGATGGCAAAACAAGTGGTTCACGTTCACTACCATCGTAGTTATCTTGGAAATCAACAGTATTCTTGTTAATATCACGAAGCATTTCAAGAGCGATTTTACTCATACGTGCTTCTGTATAACGTTGTGCGGCTGCGCCGTCTCCGTCCATAGAACCAAAGTTTCCGTGCCCGTCAACGAGCATGTGGCGGTAGCTCCACCATTGTGCCATACGCACCATTGCTTCATAAATTGATGAATCACCGTGTGGGTGGTATTTACCCATAACATCACCGGTGATACGTGCAGATTTCTTATGAGGTTTATCTGGCGTTACACCGAGCTCATTCATCCCGTACAAGATACGACGATGAACTGGTTTCAATCCATCGCGTACATCAGGAAGAGCACGAGCAACAATAACAGACATGGCGTAATCAATAAAGCTTGTCTTCATTTCTGAAGCTAAATTTACGTCAATTAAATTCTTATCCTGCATTAAGGAAAAACACTCCTTTTCTAGTGTAAAACTCAACTATATTATACCACAAAAAGTACGGTAAAACCATATCTTGACCAATCCCCTTTTTACGTCTTATTAACTAAATGTAAGATTAGCTATCAAAGTTTTCCTAAGTATTTTCAAAATAATAATATGGCAAAAAATCAGTAAAATCATTGTGAAAAATTCACTAACTTTTAAGATAAAAATAGAGAGTTTTCGCCTAAAATTTTTGCTTTCTTCTTTTTTCAAATTTTTACAATAAGTTCGTGACATTTCTCACTTAACGTGTTAAAATATTATTCGTATAGGCGTCAGCCTAAAAAAATTAAGGAGATGTTTAGATAAATGACTGCAACTAAACAACACAAAAAAGTTATCCTTGTTGGTGACGGTGCCGTAGGTTCATCTTACGCATTCGCACTTGTAAACCAAGGAATCGCACAAGAACTTGGTATCATCGAAATCCCACAATTGTTCGACAAAGCTGTTGGGGATGCTGAAGACCTTAGCCACGCTCTTGCTTTCACTTCACCTAAAAAAATCTACGCTGCTAAATACGAAGACTGTGCAGATGCTGACCTTGTTGTTATCACTGCTGGTGCACCTCAAAAACCAGGTGAAACTCGTCTTGACCTTGTTGGTAAAAACCTTGCTATCAACAAATCAATCGTAACTGAAGTTGTTAAATCTGGTTTCAACGGAATTTTCTTAGTTGCTGCTAACCCAGTTGACGTTTTGACTTACTCTACATGGAAATTCTCTGGTTTCCCTAAAGAACGCGTTATCGGTTCAGGTACTTCACTTGACTCAGCTCGTTTCCGTCAAGCA
>ERZ1031719.453-NODE-453-length-16274-cov-42.167581_pt1 | contig 16274 bp, 13 predicted proteins | sample MGYA00516702_ERZ1031719 | MGnify/ENA primary metagenome ERZ1031719 (study PRJEB33719, sample SAMN04261227) | wastewater metagenome | biome: rural village; feature: human; material: feces | host: Homo sapiens | place: El Salvador | collected 2013-01-07 ...
CAATTGACCAAAAAGCCAATTACTCTCGCCGTAAGCAGAATTCCATCTTTTATTCTGCTCTGATGGCTGAAAGTTGGGAAAATCAGGAACAGATGTGGAATCATCTCTTCCCGATTTCAACAGGTGAGCTGTATAAGGACTTGATAAATAGGGTGGAAAGTAAGAGCCAGAATGATTTGAATAGTTGGCTTGCATCATTGGACTACAGTTCAGATTTCATCGTAAACGAAGCTGGAGATATGTTGCAGCTAAAGCTTGGTGGTGAAGTGCTTGGTAAAGATGATAAGGGATATAGCATTTATAGCCTTGATTATGCTTCAGGAAATGTTGCTGGAAATAATGATTATCGTCGCCGTTATGTACCTTGGTCTTCTAAAGGGTATCGTTATCATGGGGGCTTGGGGTACTCCTTCAATGTTTCTGATAAGTTGTGGGGAGCTATTCAATATGGTTATGAGCAGAAGTATTCTCATGAAGAGAATAGTCTTTATCGTTTGGATCAACTTGCAGGATGGGGAGCTGATGCCAATCATGAATTAGGTGTCTTGCCATCTGTTACTGATTATCTTTCAACGATAGATGCGGCTAATAGTTATCTGTATGATTTTCATACTGATGCGCATAAGCCGTTTGCGATTTTTTCCTGGCAGGTGGTAGAAGATGCAAAGAATGATATTTTGTTCAAGAGCCAGTGGAACTTCAACTTCTCGCATGAGAATATGCGTTATAGAAGGGCATCTCTAGACAAGGAACTCTCTCGTAATTTAAGTTTCCTGAACCCGGAGTTTACCCTATATTGGAGCGGAAATAGAAAAAACAGAAAGTTTTCTAGCAGTCTGGTCTATTCTATAACTCAGGTAGCTCCTCAGATGCTCTATCTGTTTGATTATATAGATGATGCAGACCCTCTGAATGTAAAGCGTTATGGAAATGAAAAACTGAAGAACTCAATGTTGCATCATATGCAATATGTCTATAATGGAAGTTTGAAGTCTCTGATGTATGATCTTAAATACGATTATACTTCTACCACCGATGCAGTGGCTATGGGCTTTATATATGATAAAAACACTGGTAGGCGTACTTTCTCGCCAACCAATGTGAATGGTAACTGGAATACAAGCTTGCGCTTAGGATTGAGTGGTAATGTTGATAAGAAGAAACGACTGATGTTTAATACGGTTACCTCTTGGGGCTATGTTAACAGTGTTGATATGATTAGTGATGCTGCAACTGTGGAGATGAAGAAGAGTATAGTAAAGACATCCACCATTTCGGAAGATTTGCGTCTGGACTACAAACTGGGTAAGCATTCTTTGGGAGTGAATGCTTATGTAGCCTGTCTTCATTCCAATGGCGAACAGAAGGATTTCGAAACCCTTGATGCTTACAACTATCATTATGGGCTGAGTGCAGTATTGGCACTTCCTTTCAGGTTCTCGTTTGACACCGACCTTTCGATGTATAGTCGACGTGGATATGGTGAGTCTGTGATGAATGATGACAATTTATTATGGAACTTCCGCCTTTCCCGACCATTTTTCAAGGGAAAATTGGTTGTGAAGGCTGATGCATTCGATGTGTTCCATCAGTTGAAGAAAGTGGATAGAACTATCAATGCGCAGGGCAGGGTAGAGAAATACTATAACACAGTGCCCCGTTATGTGCTCATCCACGCCATTTATCGTTTTCATGTAGCAAAAGGTAAAAAGTAAGTGTTATTATGCTGGATAAGAGAAACTTAGAACAGATTCTTTCTGATCAGCAGGAAGAACTGGAGATGCGTAGAGGCGAAATTTTGTGTCATCGACCAGAAGAGGCGCAGATAGACTTGGGCAGTACGCAGGCTCAGGTCGTGATAGGTGTGCGATATCCTGGCAGCAGGCTTTGGCAGTGTTGCTCGTAGAGGGTATCATCACCGCCAATGAAGCTACCTTCGTGCAGCTCGGCAAGTTTACGCCAGTCAGCATCCTGGGTCTCATCAGCATCCTGAGCATCTTCCTGCTCATCAACTATGCTTTCGGATAAAAGATAATCATAAAATCATAAACCAATATAAAGGCGGCAATCTGCATCACGCAGGTTGCCGCCTTTATATTGGTTTATTTTGTTAACCACTTCCAGATAGAAATGATTTATTTGTATTAATTTTCCCTGCATATTGATAAATATCTTGCACTATATTGTTGGCTCTTATCATCATATTGAAGATGTAATCTCTAGAATCTGAAACCGATGGTTCCAGTGATGCCATTCCAATTGGATAATCCTGAGGTGTGAGAATTAATGTGTCTGAAACCTAGTCCGATATAGGGAACACTTCTACTCTTCTTGCAGTTCGGATAGAGGATGAGATCAGCATTATAGGAGGTGTATTTCCAATCGGCATTTCCGATAGTATTGGTTACGGAGAGACGAAGATCTACCCCTTGTGCGGTAGTCTTAGGGTTGAAGAGTTTGAAGCCCAGTCCACCACCTAAAGCTTGGCTCTTGAAATAAGTCTTCACATCATCTTTCTTGTAGAGGTTGATGCTACCTTCAGTTTTGGCGAAGGCGTAGAAGCGTGGGGTAAGTTGGTAGCCAAGGGCGAAGTTCAAAGTAGTAGGTGTCATACCTTTGTTCTCCATTCCCACTGTAGCATCGAGATCAAATGTCAGATGGTCTAAGATGGAGTAATGTGAGGCATTGCTTTCCTCTTGGGCGTGCATAGGCATCGCCAAAGTAGCGGCACCCATGATTAGAATTAAACTTTTCTTCATAATTATCTATCTAGTAATGTTAATATATAGTCCGATAGCTCATTTGTCATAATGGCGTCTAAAGAACGATAACGCTAGCAAAAGTACGAAAAAATGGCTACGGGTGTAGCCATTCTCCGTATCTTTTATGATATTTTGCACGTTCTTATTTCCTTTGAAATACTTTTTCAAAGTATTTGAGAATATAAATAATACATACAGCTATAATGGCTTTGAATAACGATGTCTTCCATTCAATACTATCATTGAATATGGCATCGATCATCAAGTTTCCAATAAAAAATGCTATGGTCAAGCCAAGAATGACCATTAAGCATTTACTCAAATTCTTGTAGTTTTGCATTGTCCTTTTCATCTGTTGTTTTGTTTTATATTGTGCAAAAATATAACTTTTATCTTCAACTACCAAATATTATGTGCAAAACTTATTTGATAACAGTAAAGTTGACAGTAAATAAGTTTTGAGAGAATAGATAATCATAAAATAATTGGCGGCAATCTGCATCACGCAGATTGCCGCCTTCCTCTTGGTGCCTTACTTTGAGAGGTCGGTTGATTATTATCTATGTACTATAAAGAGTATGTCATTATTTATAATTTCATACCTATTGTTCCAGTGATGCCATTCCAATTTGATAATCCCGAGGTGTGAGAATTAATGTGACTGAAACCTAGTCCGATATAGGGAATAACTCTTCTACTCTTCTTGCAGTTCGGATAGAGGATGAAATCTGCATTATAGGAGGTGTATTTCCAATCGGCATTTCCGATAGTGTTGGCAATGGAGAAGCGGAAATCCATACCTTCTGATACTTTTTGGGTATCAAAGAGCTTGAAACCTAAACCACCACCCAAAACTTGACTTTTAAAATATGTTTTTACGTCATCTTTCTTGTATAGATTGATGCTTCCTCCAGCCTTGGCAAAGACATAGAAATGAGGGGCAAGCTGATAACCTAAATGGAAGTTGAAATCTGCTGGCGTCATTCCTTTATTGGCAAGTCCTGTTGTTGCCTCGATATCAAACGTCAGATGGTCGAGCACAGAAGTACTTGATACGTTACTCTCTTGCTGTGCATGCACAGGCATAGCTACAGTCAACATTGCTGCGCCAATGACCTTAACTAAAACATTTTTTTTCATTGTTATATGTTATTTAAATGATCGTAATACTCTTTATATTGAGGTATAATGTAATCTTACACAATGTAGTTGCGGTAACATGCCCCAGGATACCCCTGGGATGTATGTTTTTTACCTTCTGTTCGTTCAAACTACTAATGTTATTAATTTGCTAATTCTACATCTGTTTTTACTTGCCACAATTTGTTGCTAGCATTTCCTACAATAACACCATTTCTTAAATTTTGCTTAATTGTATTTGACAAATCAGAGCTGTCTATCAAGCGGAGGATCGTTTGTATGTATGTTGTCTCATCCTCAGCTTTAATAGAAGAAACTCCTTTTAAAAACTCAAAAATTACGTTTATCTCTCCGCTTTGGCTAGGATAGCATGAAATGAGATGCTTTTCATAAGCATCAATGTCCACACCTGAAAAATTCTGCTCATTTTTTACAAACTCAGAATATGTCTTGTTGAGCTGAATTGAGTCTTTTGGGGTGAATGTTCCTTTTTGAGGCATTTCTTTTTTTACTTCATCTAATAGGAGTATAGGCATATTATTTATTGATAATTGTATGTCTTTTTTGCTCAAATCAAGAATGGCTTTATTATGATAATAACCTATGCTATCTTGTAAAGTAGGACTGGTACCATCAGCAGGTAAAGGTATCAAGTTGTCCATGTTATTATTGAGTTCGTATTTTAGAGTCAACTTTTCCAAATTGTTAATCTTTGCTCTTGTACAAAAGGTGTCAGCTCCTTTGTAAGTAGAACAAGCTGCAGCTCCAACAATAGCCCCTACTGGACCTCCCCAGAGATTGCCGAATAAGCCTCCAACGGCATCTGCACTCACAACTCTCCAAAGACGGTTAAAAAAACTGAAGAATCCTCTCGTCTCTGATGGATGAACGCAAATAGAGTCATTAAAAGACGCAATCTGTCCTTGCAAAGAAGCCAAAGATTCTTGTTTTGTATCTTTCTCAACTTCAATTGAAGATATACCTTCTTCCATACTAGTTGTCTCATTAGAGCATGAACTGAAAATTACTGCCATAATGGCAAAGAAAATAATTAAATACTTTTTCATAATAGTGAGTTTTATATTAAACAATACTGCGTTAAATTAATATTTAATCGTTTGTAAATCAATAACTTATATTAAGAAATGCTTATGAAAAATTAACTATAAAAAAGTTGGTCAAGTCGCTGATTTTCAGTAACTTTGCAAATCACGACAAACGCAAAATTATATGAATACAGGACTTGACCAATATATGGATATCTTTAAGTATGGCTCGCATGTTGAGCAAACCTATCGCAACGCATTCGGCTTGAAAAAGTCGAAGTGCATTGACTGGCTCAAACTTAATGTCTCACTTGCCAAACGCTTCTTCGGTAAACAGGGAAGATGGGCTATTGCCATAGATCCCAGCTACATCACAAAGCTGGCAAGAAGACTCCACATATCGGTCGTTTTTGGTCAGGATGTGCACAGTCTGTTAAACATGGTCTCGAAATCTTGGGTATTGGTCTCGTTGATATTGATGCCAAAGACTGCATGATGTTAAGAGCCCACCAGTCGCTAAATAATAAAGAACTGAGTCTTAGAAACAAGACTATGGTAGATTTCTATATCAGCGTCATTAAGCGTTATCGCAAGGAACTTCTTAAACTCTCAACCCTCATAGTTGCAGATGCTTACTTCTCTACAAGTACATTTGTTAATGGGATAAAGAAAGAAGGGTTCTCTTTGATAAGCCGCTTTCGTGACAATGCTTGTCTCTTTTATGTCTATGCCGGTCCACGTACAGGAAAACGTGGTCGCCCCAAGACAAAGGATGGCAAGATTGATATGAAGAATCTTGACCTCACTCGAATGGAGAAGATGGAGATGAAAGATATAGAAGGAACAGCTTATACTTTGATTGCCTATTCCAAGGCACTCAAGTGTAAAGTTAGACTTGTCATCTGGCAGATGCTGAATGGCAAGAAGAAACTATTCTTCTCTACAGACACCTCACTTTCGGGTGAAGAGGTACTTCTTTATTATAGAACTAGGTTCCAGATCGAATTTTGCTTTCAATGCTTCGTTCACATCACTAAATGTTGCCAAGGTAACTATGAAGGAGATGGGAATGGAATATTCTATGTCTTCATTCAAGTCACTGATGACCAACATTTATCTGGTGAAACGAATTTTTAAAGCAAGTGGGTACACCCCGAACCGAACTTTAATTAGCAAGATTTTCAAAGATCTCTCGTACTTACAGCGTATAGCTGCTTAGCACATTATTGAATTATTAACGAACTATTGATATTAAATCTCTCCAAAATACTCTTTTCCATCTATGTTTATTGTGATGATGTGAGCTTTATTTAGTATATCTTGTGATATCCAAATAGACAAATTGCCATTTGTGGTAGTACATACATTATATATGTTATTTCCGTCAATATCTTCTAAGGCAATAGTTAAGTCTACACCCGTTTGTCGAGAACGAATGTAAATAACGTTCTCGACAATCTCTACAATAGGTGTGCTAACTCTAGGTGGAGCATGACGAATTTGACCATAACTATCAGTCGGGTCTGACGAGTGTACTTGTAAAGGAATAAACTCCCTTTCTGCATAAGCTTTTGTTGTTGCAACAATTAGCAATGCGGTAAATAATAAATGTCTCATAATCTAATAAATTTTTAATTCGGTTGCAAAGATATAGAAAAATAGATGAAGTGCAAAAAAAAAAGAGTGTACAGAGAGTGTACAATAGCATATCCATTGATGTACACAAACGTGTATACTAATGGATATGCTTGATTTACAGGTGGCTATAAGGAGAGAATTACTTTATCCCAATCTGAAGGTGTTCCTTTTTTCTTAAAAACCTTTATATACATTCTTCTTCTAGATGCTGTTATTGCTTCTTTTGTTACATTAACAAATTTTGCAATATTTGAAGGGGTAACACCTAATTTTATCATTAAACAGATTTTGTATTCTACAGGATTTGTACAGAGGAATGCCTCTAGATTTTTATCAAATTCCGGATACGTAGAGTTTATTAATATTTTGAGATCCCTCCAACCTTCCTCTGATAGTTTATAAGTACCTTCCTTTATTTCTTTGTTAATTGTATTTTGTATTTTGGAAGTGCCTATAGAGTTTTGCTCTGAGTTGAGTTTAGCTTGTGTTTTTAATTCTGCAAGTTTTTCTAATTGTTTCAATTTGTCAATTTTAAGTTTAAGCAATTCTTGCTCTTGCTTCATATTCTTAATTTTCATTTGAAAGCTAAAGAATATGATAATCAAGAAAAAGATTGCTATTATAATTGAAATATTTTTGAAATGATTCTTTGCTTTGAGTTTCGTATTTTCTCTTTCTTTTAGATTGTATTGGTACAATTGCTCTGCTTTTTTAGTAGCTTCGCAGTTTTTGAGTTTTTGAACAGAGTCATCGTAGAGTGTAAATTTCTTGAAGTACTTATTGGTAATAGCATCTTTGGATGTTATTTCTTTTAGTAAATTCTCTAAAGCGTAGCGTTTGGATGTGATATTACCGAAATCTAAAATAGCGTTTCGATATATATTTGCAAGTTTCTTGTTGCTATTTTTTGTATATATGTCAAGAGCAGTAACATAAACTCCGTTTTTGTCATTAAGTATATTAATATTGTTGATGCAATAGTTTATGTGAGACAATGCTTTAGTTGTCTCATCTTTTCTATTGTAAGCCACTGCAAGACCATGATGGAAAAGTAGAAGAAGTAAGGTGTCTTTATTTTTTTTGGCCTTTTCTACTCCTAATAAGAAATTTTTCTGTGCTTTTAAAATATTATTTTGTCCTAAATATACTTCTCCCATATCTCTTATGTCATAAAGCATATTTCTGATATTTCCGCTGAGCGAGTCTGCCTGATAGGCAAGGCGCAGTGCCGCTAATGCTTCTTTATTCAAGTCTGTATAGCGATACACGTTTGCCATTTGGCAATAGATGTCTCCTTGCAGGGCATAGTTGTCCTTGGCAACCTTCTCGCTCGCTTTCTGATAAAACTTGAGTGCTTCGGGTTTGTCACCAATTTCGTAATAGACTCTTCCTGCATAGAAGTATGCTTCGGCAAGCAGATTGTCTTCACCTGCATGCTCAAAATATGAAACTAATGAGTCGATGAGGAGTTTCTGATTCGTGATGGGTTGATAGTCCTTGTCGCTAGCCTTTAATTTCAAAAGCTGACAATACTTTTGGTTGGCTATCGACATGTTCGGCTCTGCTTGGCAGATACTGTCAAGCATTTTGCTTCCTTTCTCTGTATCTGTAGAAAGCACTTGGTCTGCTTTTTGGAGCGCAGGAGAAAAACTCTGTTTACATCCTGCAAAAAGAGCAAGAAGTAATGTAATAATTGTTGATATGACGAACTGTTTTCTTTTCATCTGTTGTTTTGTTTTATATTGTGCAAAAATATAACTTTTATCTTCAACTACCAAATATTATGTGCAAAACTTATTTGATAACAGTAAAGTTGACAGTAAATAAGTTTTAGGATAATAGATAATCATAAAACAATTGGCGGCAAACTGCATCACGCAGGTTGCCGCCTTCTTCTTTTCTAACTAACTATCTTATCAACTATTCAAAGAATGTATCAATATATATCGAGTATATCCAGGGCTGATGCCCTGGATGTAGTTTGTTGTTTTAATATTGTTGCTTACTTCAATCTGATGATGTTCAGCGAGCTGGCTGGAATCTCTACCGTAGCACCATTCTTTTCTGTAGTTACATAGTTTTCTACAGGATAGATGTTGGTAGGATTGTCGATGGTGTTCTCCTCCAGACCATTCTTGGCAGAAAGGCGGATGAGCTTGCCATTCTTGATTTCCTTGCCCTGAAGATTAATCTTCGCTGTGGTGTGCTCGGTGCTGGTGTTGGCAATCTTCAGGATTACCTCGCCCGTCTGCTCATCGAGTGTTGCTGTAGAGAAGATGCCAGGAAGGGTGTTTGCCTTCAACTTGGTAGCGAATACCTCCTTGCCATCCAACTTGGCGAAGATGCTGTCGCCTACCACCTTCAGCTCGATATCGTACCACTTGCCGGTTTCAATCTTGCCTGGGCAGGTAGCAATCTGACTCTTGGCGCCATTCACGATAGACTCCACACCGTGCTGGGTATTGTTCCAGCCACCAAGGTTCAACCAGCAGTAGTTGTTCTTATCCACGTAGTTGAAGATGATGAGGAAACCCTCGTTTCCGGCATCCTTCTTCGCGCGTACCTTATATATATAGCCATTGCTGGTAATCTCGCCTGGGTTCAGACGGATGCAGCTCTCTTCGTTGCTGGTCTGCTTGATGATGCTGCCTTCTGTCTTCCACTGACCGCGGATATCGGTAGGCAATTCCTGAAGCGTCATCGGCAGTGCCTTTCCGTTCTCATCGCTGTAGCCCTTGTCTTCGAAAGAAACCTGAGTACCCCATGTTCCCATACCCACACGGCAGATGGCTGGCTTCACCTGAGTCTGGTCATACTTGTATGGATTCTCCTGGTTCACCTTCAGTACACGGGTACCGATATTGTTGGCCATCACGTTCTGAACGTAGTAGGATGGAGTTCCGAATACCTTATCTGATGTATATTGAATCATGTCTGGTGCCCACATACGGTTGTTGAGGTTGGCAAAGATTGGAGCGTAGGATGCCATGGTCACAATATCAGAGTTGTTCTCGATTCCCATCATATAGACAGCCTCACCGAGTGCTGCATCGAGCGAACCCATATTGCCGAAGCCCTGGGTTACGGCATATTCACCTACATAAATCTCGCTGCCCTTGCGGTCGTAGTTATCATACTTGTTGAAGTTCTCTGCAAACCAGGCTGGGTTTCTGTAGTAGTGCTCGTCGAGGAGTTCTACGCTCTCGTTGCTTTCCCACTTAGGATTGTCATCACCCCAAGCCACCACGTTACCGATGAGGTGCATCTTAGGATATTTCGCCAATACAGCATCCTTGAACTTCTTGAAGCGCTCGTAGTAATGGTCGCTCTGAGCCGCAGGATCTGGCTGGTTGTTCTCATTACCAATCTCCAGATACTCGATATTGTATGGTTCTGGATGACCATTCTTGGCACGGAGTGCACCATATTTAGAGGTAACAGGACCATTGGCATACTCCAGGGCATTCATGCACTCGTCAATCCAAGGCTGGATGCTATCCACAGGAGTCATGCCGCCGTGCCACAAACCAACATTCACCACATAGAGCGGCTTGGCGTTCAAATCTTCGGCAAGCTGTAGATACTCGTCGAAGCCCATACCGTCGCTGGTACGGTAGCGCCAGTTTACGTTCTTATGACCTGGACGTTCCTCGATAGGACCGATGGTCTTCTCCCAGTGGAATGCATTCTCTGGAGATTCCTGTCCCTCTACGTAGCAACCGCCAGGGAAACGTACGAACTTAGGATGGATATTATAGAGAAGCTGAGCCAAGTCAGGACGCAAGCCGTTTTCGCGATTCTTGAAAGTAGGAGGGAAGAGGCTTACCACATCGAGAACGATGGTACCCTTGCCATCAGCAACGAGTTCGAACTGAGCCTTTGCATCATTTCCGTTGGCAGTCAACTCAGCTGTATATTTGGTCCACTTCTTGCCCACCTTGGCATTGAGAGCGGTTTCTGCATACACTTTGTCGCCCTTTGCGTTGGTGAGGCGAGCCTTCAATCCGCCCTTGTAGCTACCTTTCGCCCAGAAAGAGAGTTTGTAGGTTCTGCCCTGCACGGCGTTGATTCCCCAGAAGCCCTCGTTGATGAGAGAGGCTGTAGCTGCAGGCTTGGCAGCGATGGTAAGCTGGAGTGCCTTGCCCTGTGCATTGTTGAGCAAACCCTTATTGATGAGTTGTGCATTGATCTTTGCACCTTCCTGAGCGGCAGTTTTCCAGGTAGGAATATTCTTGTCATCGTCTTCGAAAGAACGGTTGCTGATGAGTTCGGCATAGAGACCGCCATCTGCAGCATGGTTGATATCCTCGAAGAAGATACCATATAAATTAGGTGAAACCTTGATACCTGGGTTAGAGGCATCCACATTGATAGTAACCTGTGCATTGGCAGCCATGGTTGAGGCGAGCAATGCAGAAAGTAAAATCTGTTTCTTGTTCATTGTTTATTCTTAGGTTTTTTATTTCCGTTTTATTTTGTTACAGTGGCAAAAGTACACAAAAAACACAAAGAAGAGGTGGACAAAAGGCGAAATATAGTGTAAAAGGTGGATTTTCAGCTGAAAATCCACCTTTTTATGGTATAATTAAAGACTAAAATTACAAATAATCTTGTAAAAAACAAAAGAAAATAGTGTTTATTCCGCTACGAAAGTGATTTTAGGGTGTTCCGTAGCGGAATAAACGCTATTCTTCAAATCTTTTACCCGTAGAATTTTGTGGGATTTTTGCTTGCAAAGCGACAAAAAAAAGCTTATTTCCTAAGTACAAAAGACTTGTTTGCGACTCGTATCTCTGAAAGATAGGAATCTGTGTTTCGGGTTTACGGGTGGTGTCTTACTTGCGTCCCCCTTGTGCTTATCGGGGGCACAAATGTGCTCTTACCCGAGCACAATGTTGCCTTTACCTTGGCACAATAGTGCCCTTCCTTAGGCACTTTACAAAATAGAAAGGTAGCCACCTTCAATTTTATAAAACTGAAATAGTAGACACTTCTTATTTGTCGTTCTGTTCGCTTGTGATTTTACTCTTCACCCTTCACCTTTTCGTCTGGAATGCCGATAAACACAGGGGGGGGTGAGGGTGAAGGGTGTTTTTTTAGTTATTTTGTTTGTAATCGCTTGTATATCAGATGATTATGTTGATAGGGTGAAGGGTGAAGGGTTTTCTCCGTTTCGCTTTTCAAATTTTCGACTTTTATTTATTACTGCCAAATAACATAGTAAGATTTTGTTTAATATAGTAATACCAGTCCGGCGAAAGCCGAGTAGAGTATCATTCTTATCGGATTGATCTTCATTACCTTCACGCCGATAAAGGTGGCAAAGAAGAGGGCGATGGAGATGTAGAAATGCCAGGGATTGGCTGGCGTAGAGAAGTTCTCGCCATTCATCAGGAGCAGGGCTGCGGCTCCTACCAGACCGACGATGGCTGGGCGAAGACCGATGAAGATGCTCTGGACGGCTGAGGTGTTCATATACTTGTACAGCATCTTGCTGATAAGAATCATCAAAACCAAGGATGGGAGAACCAGGGCAAAGGTCGCCATGGCACTTCCGAGTACAGCCATCATGCCACTCATGCCGGCATTATGGACAGCTGTATAGCCACAATAGGTGGCGGTGTTGATACCGATAGGTCCCGGTGTCATCTGAGAGATGGCAACCACATCGGTAAACTCTTGCATCGTCATCCAATGATACTGCGTAACAACCTGTCCCTGAATCAGGGATATCATGGAATAGCCACCTCCGAATCCGAAGATGCCTATCTGAAGGAATACGATGAAAAGTTGAAGAAATATCATAGTTTATTCTCTTTTTTAATTGCAAATGTACTGATTTTCTTGATTACCACCAAATTATTTTAAAAAACTTTACTCTCTTTTTTGTAAATAAGTGCCATTTCCTTGCTGTTATTGGAAAAAAGTTGTAAATTTGCACGTGAAAAGCTGGAAAAAAGTTGCAACTTAAAGCCTGAAAAGCTGGAAAAAAGTTGCAAATAAGTATCCGAAAACCTGGAAAAAAGTTGCAAGTATGTTTTTTACTTTCTTTTATTTTCGAATAGTTGAAGCTGGCGACTTAAATCCTCTTCTGAAGGGAGAGCTTCACGTATTTTCTTGATACGTACCTTGTCGTAAGAGGCAACTCCCATCGGAGTGGATATTCCCTTGAATGCCCACTTCACTTCCGTTTGGTTCTTATCTTTACAGATGAGCAAGCCGATGGTCGGGTTATCATCATCAGTTTTCAACAGTTCATCCACAGCATTCACATAAAAGTTTAACTTACCGGCAAACTCTGGCTCGAATGGCTTGGCTTTCAATTCGCAGACTATATACGAGCGAAGGTGAATGTGGTAGAAGAGCATGTCTATGCGGCGTGTCTTGCCTGCAACGATGATTTCTTTCTGGCGTCCGATAAAGGCAAAGCCTGTTCCTAACTCTAATAGGAAACGAGTGATGTTTTTCTCTAATTCATCTTCCAACTCTTCTTCGGCATATTGTTTAGGGAGTTCGATGAAACCAAAGTCGTAGGTGTCTTTGGTTATCTCTTGTGCCAATTTGCTTTGTTCTGGGGTAAGATAATCAGAGAAATTAGAGATGGCTCCTCCTTGTGTATGATAGAGGTCTGCTCGTAAACAGTTGTCGAGTGTGTTGCGACTCCAGCCTTCATTTATTGTTTGCTGAATATAGAATAGGGCTTCGTCAATATCCTTACATTTTGTAGTGATTTCAACATGATGCCGCCAAGGTACGAAAGAAAAAACAATAGGAAAAGCAAGTCCCATTTTTGGGGAATGTTCGGTTTCTTGAATTTCTGCACCAAGTTGTTGCAGTTTCGTATTTAGCTTATTATCAGAGTTTTGTAATTCTCCACCAAGTTGGTGGAGTTTTTCGTTCGCTTTGTTTGTGGAATAAAAAAGATACCATTTTTTCATATTCCAAAGGTTAGTGGTACTGAATCCTTTCGCCTTAGGAAATGCGGCTTTTAAGTCGAGACTAACTTGTTCTACTACACCTGCTCCCCAATGCTCTTCTGCACGACGAACGACAAGGTCACGTCCCAGTTGCCAATTGAATAACAACTGTTCTGAATTTACCTTAACCGCAGATTTTATCTGCGCTTTCTTGTATCTACCTTTCAGTTCTTCGATCCATGACGCATAAGCTTCGTCTATGTGAACATTTTTAGAACTTGCAAAATGTGGTTTTGTCTCTTCCATATTCTGATTTTTTAATTACTCCGTTGGTTGAATAAACTGTCCATAGACGTATCCACCTAAGGCAGCTACGATAATTACCCAGATAGGGTTGACGCCCATCAGCCATATCAGGAGGGCAGATAAGATAGGAACCCAGCAGTTGACGAACGAGATGTGGGCACTCTTGGCCAATGAAAAAGTAGGAACGGCTATCAGAGCCACGACGGCAGGACGGATACCTGCAAACATCGCCGCAATCACCTTGTTGTCCTCAAACTGATGGAAAAACATAGAAATCGCTAATATAATAAGGAAGGAAGGCAACGAAGCGCCGAGGGTGCAGACAATGGCTCCCGGTATCTTTGCCAACTTATATCCGAGCAGGGAACTCATGTTGATGGCCAAGGCGCCCGGACAAACCTGGGTAGTAGCAATGGCATCCAAGAATTCCTCCTTCGTCATCCAATGATGCTTGTCGACGACTTCGGATTCTATAATAGGAATCATGGCATAGCCACCACCAAAGGTGACTATGCCAATCTTCATAAATGTATTGAATAATGTAAGATAACTTACGCTATTATTCATTTTTTACCTTTTTACTTTTTTACCTTTTTACTTTTTAAAAGCTCTTTCTTCAATCCACTGACGTGCATTGACAAATGCTTCAATCCAAGGAGTTACCTCGTCGTTGCGGCGATCAGCTGGATACCAAGCGTTCTGCCATGGGAAGATAGCACGCTCCAAGTGTGGCATCATAGCCAAGTGGCGACCATCTGCTGAGCAGATACCTGCTACATTGTAGTCACTGCCGTTAGGATTACCTGGATACTCTGCGTAGTTGTACTTCGCAATGATGTTGTAGTGATCCTCTGGCTCTGGCAAGTAGAAACGGCCCTCGCCGTGAGCTACCCAGATACCGAGCTTATCACCGCTCAGGCTACCGAACATCACACTGTCGTTCTGAGGAATAGTCAAACCGAGGAATGTGCTCTCGAACTTCTTGGATGTGTTGTGGCAGAGGTGTGAACGATGCTTGTGCTCAGGATTGATGAGGTTCAACTCAACCATCAGCTGGCAACCGTTGCAGATACCGAGTGAAAGGGTATCCTCACGGGCATAGAACTTATCGAGTGCCTCCTTAGCCTTAGGATTGTAGAGGAATGCACCAGCCCAACCCTTGGCAGAACCGAGAACGTCGGAGTTGGAGAAACCACCGCAGAATACGATGAAGTTCACATCCTCCAAAGTCTCACGACCAGAAATCAAGTCGGTCATCATTACGTCCTTCACGTCGAAGCCAGCGAGATACATAGAGTAAGCCATTTCACGCTCACCATTAGTACCCTTCTCACGGATGATAGCAGCCTTGATGCCTGATGGAGTGCGACGGTTAGCGTCGAGACCATAGCTTGCGAGAGTGCCCTTGAAGCCGTAGCCGAAGTTCATCTCGATAGGCTGCTTCTTATAGTTGGTATAGCGCTTCTTAGCCATACCGTTCATGCTCTGCTTGCGGTCGAGGAGGTAAGATGTCTTATACCAGTCGTCGCGCAAAGCGTCGATATCAAACTCGTGCTCGAAGCCTTCCTTCTTGATGATGATCTTGCGGAGCTCAGGAGCAGGATAACCAATCTTAGCATAGCCGATACCGTTCTCATCGAAGAATGCCTTCAACTCGTCCTTGTGAGCATCGCTTACCTGAATAACAATACCTGGGTTCTCAGCGAAGAGAGTCTTGATGATGTCAGCATCAGCGATGTCGTGGAGGTTGATCTTCATACCACCCTCTACGTTGGCAAATGTCATTTCGAGGAGAGTAGTAATCAAACCACCGGCACTGATATCGTGACCAGCCATTACCCAACCGCGGTTGATGAGTTCCTGTACAGCGTTGAAGCAGTCAACGAAGTACTCTGGGTTCTTCACGGTAGGAACATCGCTGCCCACCTTGCCCAGGCTCTGAGCGAAGGCAGAACCACCGAGACGCTGCTCGTCGAAGCTGAAGTCGATATGATAGAGGCTAGAGTTCTTGTCGTTAACGAGAACTGGGCTAACCACCTTCTTGACATCTGAAACCTCACCGCCGGCACTTACGATAACGGTACCAGGAGCGATGATCTTCTCGCCGTTAGGATACTGCTGGGTCAATGAGAGAGAGTCCTTACCTGTTGGTACGTTCACGTGGATGGCACAGCAGAAGTCTGACAAAGCCTTCACGCCCTCGTACAAACGAGCATCCTCACCCTTCTGGCTGCGGCAAGGCCACATCCAGTTAGCAGAGAGACTGATGCTGTCCATACCATCTGCCAAAGGAGCCCAAACGATATTAGTCAATGACTCTGCTACAGAGAGTACTGAACCAGCCTTAGGATCAGCCAAACCAGCCTGAGGAGCATGACCCATAGCAGTTACGATACCCTTCTCGCCACGATAGTCGAGTGCTACGACACCACAGTCTGAGAGTGGCAACTGAATCTGACCCTGAC
>ERZ1031719.456-NODE-456-length-16123-cov-9.940005_pt1 | contig 16123 bp, 9 predicted proteins | sample MGYA00516702_ERZ1031719 | MGnify/ENA primary metagenome ERZ1031719 (study PRJEB33719, sample SAMN04261227) | wastewater metagenome | biome: rural village; feature: human; material: feces | host: Homo sapiens | place: El Salvador | collected 2013-01-07 ...
TCGCAAGCGCATCATCCGTACGTTCCACCAGACGGTGGCCGAAGGAACGGACATCTTCCGAGAAGCCCTCGACCGCGTTGCTGGTCTCGTAGAAGTGCGCGTCGGCGAGCGTTGCAATCAGGCGGTTCGTCCAATACAGGCAGTCCGTGGAGACTTCCGGCGTGGTGTCGCGCAGGTAGGCGGGGGTGTCGTCGACGTTCGCATAGAACGGGGCGGACGTGGTGAACGCGCCGGAACCGTACGAAATCCACATGATCGAACGGCTTTCGACGGGCGCGTACGGGCGAATCTGCATGGCCACCATGTGTCCGGTGCGGTTGATGCCGATCGGACGGTAGCGATGGCGGCTTTCCTCAGTTCCCTGCGTGCCGTACGGGTCATACGGGGTGCCTTCGAAGTGCGAACCGAGCAGGAAGTCGACATCCTCGACGGTCACGGCATTCTCCGGTTCGAGACACCATGGAATATCGTCCGATTCAGGGGTAAGGTTTTCCGCGTCGGCCGGATCGAGATAGCGGTACATGTACCAGGCGCGTGGCGTGTTGTAGATGTGGTCCTTCGCGGTGGCGGTGCCGAATACGATACGCGGGTTGCAGTGGCCGCCGTTCATGCCGCCCTGCGTACCCGCCGCGCGCCCAAGATGGTGCGTTTCGATGAATTCCTGCAGATCGGCGCTACACATGAATTCACGTGCGTCGCTGAAGGCGTCATCAAAATCGAAATAGTCGATGCCAAGCTGGTTGGGGATGATCGCGCATTTGTCGTCCGGCACGCGGCGGGCGATCCAGTGGTGGCCGCCGATGGTTTCGACGTACCAGATTTCGTCCACGTCGGAAATGATGATGCCGTTCGATTCGTACGTTCCGTACGTTTCGAGCAGTTCGGCCAGACGTTTCACGCCTTCGCGCGCGGTGTTGACGTACGGCAGCACGAGGGTGATGATGTCTTCTTCGCCGATGCCGCCTGGGGTTTCCGGCTTACCATTGGCTTCGTCGGCCGGCTGCAGTGCGACCAGCGGGTCGGCGCCGAGCACGCGCTCGTTGACGGCGATGGTTTCGGTGGCGCTCATGGCCACGTTGCGTTCGTTGACGCCAGCTTCCGCAAGGATTCCACGATTTGGAAGCACGTTCGGTACGATGCTGTACCGGCATGGATTGTCGGGAAGGTCGATTTCAACGTGGCTCAGCACACTGCGGTAGTGCCGCGGCTGCTCCTGCGGTGCGACGACTACGAATTTCTTGGGATCGTAACGTCCCGAACCAGAGTCGTCATCTCGGGCGATGATGGTCGAACCGTCGTAACTTGCTTTTTTGCCTACAAGAATTGTGGTACATGACATGGTTTCGATTGTAGGCACACCAACACTCCGAAGGCCATTTCGACGCCCGTCCGACGCCCGTGGTGGCGATTGGTCCGAATATGCTGTATACTGTGTTGCTGTTGCCCCTCTAGCTCAACGGTTAGAGCAGCGTCCTTTTAAGTCGTGGGTTGTGGGTTCGAATCCCACGGGGGGCACAGGTTCGAAGTCCTGGAAGCCGATGGTTCTCAGGACTTTTTCATTTGTTTCGGGATGAGGTCTCAGCACTTCAATACGGAACGCACCATATCGCGCACCCTCTTTCGCTCACGAATCGCAATTTCGGTCGATTATTTCGCGACGTGCGCCGAAAAGTATGGAAAATAAGGCGATTTATACCCCCTACCGCACTATGCGGCACCACCTTTCGCTCACAATCGTAAGAAAACGAGCGAAATCGCAATATGTGTTCCGAAATGAATAGCGAACAGCCCGCGGGCGATTCGCGGACGGACCATACGCATGCAACCGGCGTGGCGCAATCGACGATAATGATAGACTCGAATATATCGAACATTTGTTCGCATAGATTCGGTATTACGGGAAATTCCCCACTATATACAGTGGGCGAACGTACGAAACGCCACTACGGGTAGTGTATACTGATGAACGGCCTGCTCAGCCGGGCAAAATCAAAAAAACGTGGCCGACAAGGCTTTCCACACCAAAGGAAGCCGATTTGCATAGGGAGGAAAAGTAATGACCGTGACCGTCTTCACCAATCCGAACAATCCTCAATGCGAGGCCACCGAACAAGAGCTTTCCAAACTGGGAGTGCGGTACGTGGCGGTCGATTTGACGCAGAATCCGTCCACATTCGAACAGATCAAGGACGCCGGCTTCAAGCAAATTCCGGTCGTCATCTCACCGAATTCCTCATGGAGCGGACATCGCCCCGACCTCATCCGCCAGCTGGCGCAAAGCATCGCGGCGTAGGCGCGGCAACAGCAGTCAAGCATCCAGACAGCCGGAAGGCACGAATCCCAAACGGCAATAATCCGGAAGAATCAAATCCCCCGCGGCAAAACCCGCAACAGAACCCCACTGCAATCGTCCGAAATCGTTCAAAATCAGCCACCCAAAGCTAAGCGGCCAGCCGGAACATCGCCCGACCAGCCGCTTAGCAAAACCCGCAAAACGCAAAAACCAGCCTACATACGACCGGCAGTGGACGGGTCGATCTTCATGGTCTGGAATCGGTGGGCCATGAAATCGTCATTGAAATACGTGGCGAAGAACTGCGAAACGGGCGAATTCTGCGCAACCCCAGCCATGCGGGAATACCAAGCGTCAAGCGCCATCAGCGTCATCACGCCATCGACGAAAATGAGTATGAAACAGACCAGCGTCAACGAATAGCGAATCTTCCACGGAATACGCTGGATCAATCGCAATAATCGCGGCAGAATCAACTTGACCCAAACCAAGCCGAGGACGCCCCAGAAGAACATGTATTTGCCGGATGTACGCCCGTCAATCGAAAGCCATTGCCCCGTGTAATCCCATGCGCGAATACCGAACGCGGCCTGCATGAACCAGCTGGTGAAATATTCGAACGCGCCACCGATCACCGCGCTTGAGCAGAAAATCAGCAACCAATTTGACTGCCACAAATGGTTGAGCAACACGGTGACGATCACCACGCCGAAACCATAGATGGGCGAGAACGGCCCCCATAGGAAGCCCGCACGGTCCTGGTATTCGCCAAACAGGATGAAATGGTAGATGGTTTCGATCACCAAACCGAACACACAACCAATGGTGAACAGCCAGAACAGATTGAAGAAATCCAGCGAAATATAGCCTTTGCCGGTCAGGTCGCGGCCGGCCATGCCTTGGGAGGCGGCGTTCTCATACGCGCTGCGGGCGTCCATGCGCCGCAACGCGAACTGCAGCCGGCGCTCCTCCCGCAGCGATGGGTCGGCGGTGATGTGCAGGGCGATCAGCACGACAAGCTGGACAGCCGGGCTGACAAGGTTCAGGCCAAGCCCCTTCAACGCCAGCGACAGCAGGCCTTCGGCGAGCGTAAGCGGAATCAGCAGGTACGTCCATTGCGCGATGTGCCGGCGTTTGTTCCTGAAAAGCAGCACGCCGAACACCGTCAGGCACGCGGTGGTGACCATCAGCACGACCGCGTGAATCGCCGACAGAATCGTGGTGAGGCTCAGCGCGTCGAACGTCATATCGCCGGAAAGCACGGCCTGCACGACGTACAGGCACGACAGCACGATGATCGGCAGCGTCACCACGCCTTCAATAAGCATGACGATGCCGTAAATGCGAACGATTAACGGCAGACGACGGTCAGCGGGATTGCCGACTTCGCCAGTGCCCTGCTTTCCGCCTTCTTCGATAGCCGCGATTTCGGTTTCGGCGGCAATCGCCTTGATTTCTCCATCCGTCTTGCCCGCGGCGGAATCCTCGGATCGTGATTCAGATTGTGCGGTTTCGCTCATATGCCGCTCCTTCCTTCAGCCCACGCTACCAAACGTAGGCAATATCCGCCGCAAGAAAAGCGGTTCAGGTGCGATTATTGGCGGACGCGAGCAAAAGAGGGGGACGTCAGCTGGCTGCAATCGCCATTCGCACACCACCTTTCGCTCACGTCCGCAAGAAATGGCGATGCATAGCGCATCGTGAGCGAATGGGGGTATAAATACGGACGGAAAATAGCGATTTATTACCACCTTTCGCTCACGGACATACAGAAATGGCGATTTGTCACGGACGTGAGCGGAAGGGGCTACGTCAGCCGGCGATGGTTTTGCCGAGGCTTTGCCGCAGTACTCGACCCGATTTCCGTCATCCATGAAACGCGATGGCGATTGTCCCGGAGCGCGTTATACGATACGTACCGCGTAGCGCTACGAAATACGTATCGCTATGAGAGGAATGATTCACCAACTCGGAGAGACAATGCACAACGTACTGCAGATCCTGCGCCGTGACTTCAAACGATTGGTCACCGTACCCGCCGCGTGGGTGATTATGATCGGCCTGATTCTCATTCCCCCGCTATACGCATGGTTCAACATCTACGGGTTCTGGAATCCCTATGGCAACACGGACAGCATCAAAGTGGCCGTGGCCAACATGGACGAAGGCACAGACAACGCGCTGCTTGGCAAAGTCAATCTCGGCGATCAAATCGAAGGCACGCTGAAGAGCAACGACCAGCTCGGCTGGGAGTTCATGGGCAAAGCCAACGCGATGGAAGCGGTGGAGTCGGGCGACTGCTACGCCGCAATCGTCATCCCTTCCGACTTCAGCGAAGATCTGGCCAACGTCGTCACCAACAGCAAGCATCGCCCCACGCTCGAATATTACGTGAACGAGAAGGCGAGTCCGATTTCACCGAAAATCACCGACCAAGGCGCGACCGTGGTCGACCGCACCGTCAACAACACCTTCGTCTCCACCGTCAGCGACGTGCTCGTCAAAGCCGTCAACTCGGCCAACGGCACCATCAGCGGCAACACCAACGCCATCGCCAACGAAACCATCGGCGAACTCGACAACACCAAGCGGAACGTAGGCACGATCCGCTCCGCAATCGCGGATCTCGACACCCAGTTAGCCAATGTGCCACAGCAGACAAAAGCAGCACGCAATGCCCTGAACGACGTGCAGCTGGCCGCGGCGAGCGCAGGCAGAGGACTAGCAGGCGCATCCACCGCCATCGGCACAGCGCAAACCCAGCTCAACACGCTTTCGTCCAACGCCAACAGCGCGCTGGAAACCGGATCCGGACTTGTTTCCCAAGCGACGGCGCAATCCACAGCCAGCATCAACCAGATCTCGTCGGCGGTATCCGCGGCAAGTGGATCGGCGCAGCAGGCGGTGACCGGCATGCAAAACATCACCGACAGCAATGCGAAACTGCTCGAGAAGCTCAAATCCGCCAGCGACAACGCGCAATACCAGCAAATCATCAGCAAACTGGAGAATACCAACAACACGGCAGCCGGAACACTCGCCGACCTCAAAACCCTGAGCGAGAACACACAGGCCACAGCCGGCAGCGTATCCAAACTGTCCACCGATTTCAACATAGGCACGCAGAACTCGCTCAAAAGCGCAGGCACGGCGCGCAACGCCATCAATTCAGGCGCACTGCCGCGACTGAATTCCGCGCTGGGCTCGCTGGCTGGGACGGCCGGAACACTTGCCGGCACCGTGACCAGCCAGGACAGCGTGGTCAGGCAAACCAACATCGTGCTCGACCAACTCGACCAAGTGGCGTCAGACACCCGCATCGGCCTTGAGCAAACCGACCAGCAGCTGGCGAAGATGGAGACGAAGCTCACCACCGTCAGCACCGACCTGAAGGCGCTGGGCACTGCGGATCTGCTCGCATCGTTGACCGGCAGCGGCTCGCTTGACGCGGATAAGATCGCCTCGTTCATGGAGTCCCCGACCGTAATCGACACGAAGAACGTGTATCCCGTCAACTCCTACGGCTCCGGCATGGCTCCGCTGATGACCAATCTGGCACTGTGGGTGGGCGCGTTCGCCTTTGTGGTGATCTACAAAGTGGAGGTGGACGACGAGGGGCTTGAGGGTCTCGATCCGACCGCAACCGAAAAGTATCTGGCCCGATACCTGTTGCTCGGCACGATGGGCGTCATTCAAGGCGCGATCTGCACCGTTGGCGATCTGATACTCGGCGTGCAGACGGCTTGCACGCCACTGTTCATACTGACCGGCATGATCACATCGCTGGTATATCTGAGCATCACGTACGCGCTGTCCACCACGTTCATGCACATCGGCAAGGGCCTGTGCGTGGCGTTGGTGATCGTGCAGATTCCAGGCGCTTCCGGCCTGTATCCGATTGAGATGATGCCGAAGTTCTTCCGCATGGTCTATCCGTTCGTGCCATTCAGCTATTCGATAGACGCATTCCGCGAGACCATCGCCGGCTTCTACGACGGCCATTGGATCAAGGCGATCGGCACGCTGCTGCTGTTTGCCGCCATGGCGTTCGTCATCGGTCTGGTGGTCCGTCCTCTGTTGGTCAACCTCAACCGACTCTTCGCCCGCGAAATCAAGGAAAGCGACATGATTATCGGCGAGGAAGTGGAGCTTCCGGAACGCGGATACAACATGTCCCAAGCCATTCAGGTGCTGGCCGACAAAGGCGGTTACCGCGAGGTGATCGAGGAACGCGCAAGTCGGTTCGCGGAACTGTACCCGAAACTCAAGCGCGGAGCTCTGGTGATCGGATTCGTAGTTCCGGTAACTCTGGCGGCGGTGTTCTCGTTCACCAACGGAGAGAAAGTGGTGGTACTGGCCACGTGGGTCGTCTGGATTCTGCTCATCATGGGCTTCCTCATGGTCATCGAATACATGCGCGATAATCTGAACCGTCAAGTGGAGCTCGGCCATTTGAGCGATGAATCGATCCAATCCATGCTGGTGGAGCGCCAAGCGGCACGCATCCGTCGCAAAAAGCGGGCGCAACAGGAACGGCGGAACAGACTGCTGCGCAAAACGCGGAGACGCACCAGCGGCAAACGCACGACATCCGATAATCGCAATACCAGCGTCATCAAAGAAACGACGGAAAACGTGACGGGCGTCAACCACAATGAAGATGACGGAATCGCCATACTGGTGCAGAAAATGCAGAAAATGCAGACGACCGGTCCAAGCGCCGCCGCGAACGATGCCGCCACGGACACCGCCGAGACCGCCGAGACAACCGAGACAACCGAAAACAACGAAAACAACGAGGAAAGGAGCAACGCATGAAAACCATCTGGAAACTGTTCGTCGGCGACATCCGGCGAATCACCAGCAACGTCGTCTCCATCATCATCGTCATCGGACTCGTTGTGATCCCCGGCATCTTCACATGGTTCAACGTGGCCGCCAGCTGGGACCCGTTCGCCAATACCGGCAATCTGAAATTCGCCGTAGCCAATGAGGACGACGGATACCGGTCCGACCTCATTCCAGTGAAGATCAACATCGGCGACCAAGTGGTTAACACGCTGCGTTCCAACGATCAGCTCGACTGGACCTTCACCACCAAAAAAGAAGCCATCAACGGCACCAAATCCGGCAAATATTACGCAGCTGTGGTGATTCCAAAGAACTTCAGCACCCGTATGATGACGTTCTTCGCATCCGATGGCAACCACGCCGAAATCGCCTACTACAACAATGAAAAGAAGAACGCCTTGGCTCCGAAGATCACAGGCCAAGGCGCCGATACGGTCAGCGCGCAGGTCAACGAGACGTTCTCCGAAACACTGACCAGCACCGCGCTGAGTGTGGCATCGCAGCTCGCCAACCAACTCGACAAGCCAGCCGCGCAGGAACAACTCACGCAGTTCAACGGCAATATCAGCGACTTCGCGGAAACGCTCACCGACGCTTCCGGAACGCTCCGCACGTTCAGCACGCTGACCCAAAGCGCACGGCATCTGCTTGAGTCCTCCGACGGTCTGATCGCCAATGTCAGCGGCAATGCGAAAAGCGTAGGAACAACACTCAAGCAAGCCGGCAGCGGCGTGGAGGATCTGACGGGCGCGTTGAAGACCGGCACCACCGCGCTGGGCACGGCTCTGACTGATTCCGCCAACAGCTTCACAGCCATGGAAGCAGATGTGGACAGCCTATTCGGCAATGCGGGCACGCAGGCCGGCAACACCGCCAACGCATTACGCAACCAGGCCACGAACATCAGCAAGCAGGCGCAAAGCTACCAGCAGATCTATGATTCGCTCGACGCGCTCAGCGCAAACGAAAAGCTGCCGGAAGCGGTGAGGAACGCCATCGACCATCTCAAAACCAACGTCGGCACCACCATCACACAGCTCAACGACCTAGCATCGGCGCTGAATGGCAGCGCCGACAACATCGACGCCAAAGTAAGCGATACCACGGCCGAACGTGCGGAGATCAAGAAACTGGCGCAGCAGGCGGCAACGTCCGTCAGTGGCATCAAAACCGACTATGAGAGCCAACTGAAACCGCAACTTGACGATATCGCCACGTCCATTACCAGCACCACCACCGCGCTCAATGCCACAGCGGCCGATCTGAAAGGCGCGCTGGGCAATCTGAACGGCACCACCAAGACCGCGGATAAGAATCTGACCGCCATCAGCAGCGTGTTGGATTCCACCGCCGATAGTCTGGCCGGCGCGGGCAAAAAACTGGGCGCATTCACAGGAACATTGACCGATGCGCTGAACAGCGGCGATATGAGCGCCGTCAAAGATGTGCTCAGCGATAATACCGACTCGTTGGCCGCCGCGCTTGCAGCCCCTGTAAAAGTGAAACGCAACGCGGTGTTCCCAGTCAAGAATTTCGGTTCGCAGATGGCACCGTTCTACACGATCCTGCCACTGTGGGTCGGTTCGCTGCTCATGGCAGTGACGCTCAAGACCACCGTCTCGCGTAAGGTGCGCAAGGAACTCGGCGACCCGAAACCGCATCAGCTGTTTCTCGGACATTACGGTGTGTTCGGCGTGATCGGACTATTGCAGAGCACGTTCTCCTTGGGAGGCAGTCTGCTGTTCCTCCATGTCCAGGCGGTGCATCCGCTGCTGTTCATGCTGTCCGGCTGGGTGAGCAGCCTAGTGTTCTCGTTCTTCACCTACACGCTCGTGGCCAGCTTCGGCAACGTCGGCAAAGCCATCGGCGTGCTGTTTCTCGTCATGCAGATCTCCGGAGCGAACGGCGCATATCCGCTGGCCGTGCTGCCGAAAATCATCAGCGGCATCAGCCCGTTCCTGCCTGCGACGCATTCAATCACAGCAATGCGCGCGGCGATCGGCGGAATCTACAGTAACGATTACTGGTTTGCGATTGGCGAGCTACTGCTGTTCATTCCGCCGCTGCTGCTGATAGGCCTGTTACTGCGCATTCCACTGGTCAAGTTCAACCATTGGTACGTAAGCAAGCTGGAAAGCACGAAAGTGATCGCGGCATGATGGGCGGAACCACGCAAGAGGGCACGCGAAAGACGGTGCAAAAAACCACGCAGGAAGACGTCGGCACAGTACGTGGCCGACGTGAGCGATTACGGGAGCAAACCGACCGCAAAATCATGAAAGCCACATTGGGGATAGTGATTTCCGATGGTATCGGAGCGGTGACCATCGAAGAGGTCGCACGACGTTCAGGGGTAGCAAAGACCACAATCTACCGACGCTACCGAAACGCCGACGATTTATTGCAACGCATCCAACCGGAAGTTGCCGGACTACCGAATTTCAACGATTTGAAGCCGTCGCGGAGCGGACTGGCCACCATGCTGCGACGCATCCAGGACTGCTTCGACAGCGAACTCGGATTGAAAGCCGTGGGCGTGGTGCTGTCTTCCGACAACGCCACGCTGAAGGCGATCGCAGCACAAGTTCTAGCGCCGGCCGAAGAACGGTTCGTGGGGTTCATGGAACGTGGCATCGCCGACGGAGTGTTTCAAAACCGTTTGGACTACACGTTCCTGTTCAGCACGGTGCTGGGTTCCATGCTGGCTTGCAAAGCGTTGGCGGGACAGGAAGCCGGAGGGGAACGGCAATCCGGCAAGGAACGCAAGTCTGATTCCTGGGCCGAGAACATGGCCACGTTGCTCTGGCCGAACGTATGCGCCGAATCCGCACGGTAACCACAGGAAAACCGTCCGCACCGACGCAAGACGGGCATGCCGTGTCGGTTTCAGAAGGAATGGGCTATTGGATTGACGCTTCCTGACGCGCCACTTCCAACGCCTTGTTGAAGGCTTCGGAGGTCCAGCTGGCACCGGCGAGCTTGTCGACTTTAAGGTCCTTCAACGGCTTGCCGACCACCGCGTCCGGCACGGCTTTGGCAAAGTCGTTCTGATGCTTTTTGGAGATGGACGTGAACGGATGGCCGACGATCTTCACGGCCGTCACGTTCTGGTCTTTGACGGTCAGATGCACGTCGATGGTGTCCTCGCCGACCGGCCCGTACTGGCCGTTGACCGAATAATCGCCATCCGCGTAGTTGCCGGTGTCCTGCTTGCTGGACGTCGTGGAATTCGCGTCATCGGCATGGTTTTTGGTGGTGGCGTCGCCGCCGGCCGTATTGTCAGCCGCCTTGCCGTCGGTTTTCGACTTATTTTCCTGCGATTGCACGCTTTCGCCGGAATTGCCGGCGTATTCGTCGTCCATCGGCGTGGCTTTCGGCTCACCGCATGCCGACAGCAGCGCGATGCTCGCCGCGGATAGCGCGATGACTTTGACTGCGTTCGATTGTGCGGTGCTCATGCCTGCTCCCCTTTCGTGACGTCGGGCTCTACGTCCGTATCGTCGGCAACGCCAGCCGCAACGGCAACGTTGGCCGCGTCCGTATCGCCGGTTTTTGCGGCCTTCGTAGGGTCGGCGAACGAAATCGCAATACCCCCGTTCTGCGCGCCTTCCGCGGCGGAACCGGTGAATGCGGGCTTGCCGCCGGCCGCCTCGTACGCGCGTTTCGCCTCCTCGTCATTCCACTGTTCACCGACGAGCACACCATGGTTGAGCATGATTTCGCGTTGTGCGCAGGAGGCGACGAGCGCGTCATGCGTCACGACGATGATCGTGGTGCCCTGCTCGTGCAGCTGACGGAACAGGTCGAGCACGATCTTCTCGTTCTTCTCATCGAGATTGCCGGTCGGCTCGTCGGCGAGAATCAGCTTCGGGCAGTTGATGAGCGCGCGGGCGATGCACACGCGCTGCTGCTCACCGCCGGACAGCTGGCCGGGCAGGTGATGCGCACGCTCCTTCAATCCCACTCGTTCCAGCGCTTCCATCGCCTGCTTCTCATCGACTACAGAATGGTAGTATTGCGCCACCATCACGTTCTCCACCGCCGTCAGATGCGGCACGAGGTAAAACTTTTGGAACACTAGTCCTATCATGTTCTTACGCACATCGGCGAGCTGGCGGGCGTTCAAATCCTCCAATCGCCGGCCTTCAAGCATGACGGAACCCTTCGACGGCGTATCCATGCAGCCGATCATGTTCATCAGCGTGGTTTTGCCGGAACCGGACGAGCCGACAATCGCCAGCCATTGCCCTTGCGGAACGGTCAGACTCAGGTCGTCGACGGCGTGCAGATCGCCGTAAATCTTGGAAATATGGTCAAGTTCAAGCAACATGTGGTCGTTTTCCATGATTATTCCTCCCTCAAAACGATGGCGGGGTCGATACGGGTGGCGCGGCGGACCGGTGGAATGGAGGCGATGACGGCGATCGCCACGCTCAGCAGCAGCGAGCCGGCGCTGAGCAGCCAGTCGAAGCCGATCGCGCGACCGAAGACGGTGGCGCACAGCACACGCGCCAGCACATAGCCGATAGCAGTGCCGAGCAGACCGCCGATCAAGCCGTAGATGCCGGATTCCACGTAGAATTCGACGCCGATGGCGCGTGAATCGGCGCCGAGGGCCTTGCGCAGGCCGATTTCGTTGCGACGCTGGCTCACGATGGAGCTGATGGTGGTGCCCACGCCGACAAGCGTCAGCACGAGCACGACGAGCGAGACAATCCAGAACAGGGTCTGCAGCATGGCGATGATGCGGGTGTCGGACGAGGTGATTCTGGTGACGGTCTGCGCTTTGACGGCGCTGTTCGGGTTTTTGTCGGTTTTGTTGGTTTTGTTGATGTTGCTGACGATGGCGTTCAGCCCATCCCCCATGGCATTCACCGAATACTCGACCACGTCGGCGCCGCGCTTGGAACCGGCGAGTTTGGCCACGTCCGCGGTGGTGGCGTAGATGATGGAATCCTCGTTGCCGCCGGTGTCGACGATGCCAGCGATACGGAATTCGGTGCCGTTGTTATCCATGATGTCGGACGAGACGCGGCCGTTTTCCGTGGCTTGCGTGGTCTGTTCGCCTTGCGTAGTTTGCGTACTCTGCGTGCCCTGCGCGGACGATTCTGCCGTTTCAGTTGATTCGTCCGAATCGGATTTTGCGGACGCGGAAGAAGACGCTGAAGCAGACGCGTCGGCGGCGCGGTAACCGATGGTGACACGGCTGCCGACTTTCACGCCGAGCGCGTCGGCGACGTCGCGGCCGACCATCACGTTGCCCGAGCCGGGCCAATCGCCCGTCACGTTCCAATGGCGATTGAGCGCGCGGACGGCTTTCACGTCCACGCCGGCGATGGTGTACGGCGCGGAATTGATGCGCACGCTCTCATACCGGTATGCGGCTGATTTCACGCTGTGTCCGGCGCCGATGAGCGCCGTCACGTTGCGTACGGTTGCAGTATCGATGCCTTGCGATTTGCCCGTTGCGGACGCAGGCGTGACGATCAGGTTCGCGCCGTACGCGCGCATTTCCTCGTTCATCTGCTGCGGCACCGCGACGCACACGGATGCAAGGCAGAACAGCGTGGCCGCGCCGACGAGCGACGCGATCACGGCCATCATCGCACGGGAGCGACGGCGGAACACCGCGCCCCACAGCATGGTGAAGAACATCTTGCGATTCGTCATCGCACACCCCCTACGAAAGCCAAGCACAACTCACCTACCATGCAGCACCTCCGCCGGACGCAAGCCCAGAATCGCCCGAATCGACGAAAGCGAGGCCACGAGCACAGTGACCGCCAGCAACACGAAAACCAACACGAACACCATCGGACGCATGGTGATGCCCGAGCCGAACACCACGTGCCCCACGATCTGTGCAACGCCCGAGCCAAGCAGCGCGCCGGCAATCGCACCAACCAGCGAAATCACCGCCGTTTCGGCGAGCATAAGGCGCGAAACCGCGCCGTCCGTGGCGCCGATCGCCTTCAACAGCGCCAATTCCGAACCGCGTTCGCCAATCGACGCGGCCATCAGGTTCGCCACGGCGATCGCGGCGGCAACCAGCGACAGCACGGTCATCAGCACCATCACCGCCTGCGTCTTGTTCAGCACATCGCCCTGCAGCGCGGCCACCTGGCGCACCTGCTTGGCCACCGCGCCCGGCAGCACCTCTTCGATCTGGTACGCGATCGACGACGGATACGCGGTGCAATACCACGTCTCCCACTCGTCCTGCGTGAGCGCGTTCGGATTCTTCGACGCCTTGCGCGCGAGGTCGTTGTCGGGCGTGGTGAGCGCCTTGACTTCAATCTTGTCGATGGAATTCGGCAGATTCGCAAGCGTTTGCGCGGCGATGGACGGCATATAAATGGCGCTGTTGTCGGAATCGCCCGAATCGAAGATGCCGACGATTTTCACTTTCACGCGATTGCGTTCGGTGGAGGATTTGCCGGTTTTCCCGGTACCTCCGTTCGTATTGTCGCCCGCACCGACGGCGATCGTCTTGTCGAGCGTAACGCTGTCACCGACGTTCACGCCCAGTTTCGCGGCGAGCGCGCTGCCGACCATCGCCTGCTCGCTGTCGTCTTTCGGCCAGGTTCCGTTGATTTTCCACCATGAGCGCATGCCGTTCATGCCGGCCACGGTGGACTCGCCGGAGTCCATGTGCAGGGTTTTCGCGAACCACGTGCCCACGATCGGCACGTTGGTCGCCTTGCATTTCGCCGCGGAAGCAGCCGCACCTGACGCACCAGCCGTTCCAGCAGAGCCAGCCGAACCAGCCCCCGAACCGACACACCCCGCATCCGCGTGGATGTTCAATTCCGGCGCGAAATTGGTGATGTTGAACGCCCAGAAGATGGTCTTGATCTTCTGCGCGTCCGACTCCTTCAGAAACGCGGTCGGGTCGGCGCTGTCCGCCGCAGCCGAGCCGTCGGAAGTGGAACCCCCGTCCGAACCGGACGAACTACCCGAAGCCGAGCCAGCAGAATCGCCGGTATTGTACAAATCGCTCACCACAGCGTCGGACTTCGGCTGCACGACGATATTCGAACCGTACGTGCTCAGCTCCGCGTTGAGCTTGTCGCCCACGTCGAACACCACGCCGAGCATAGCCACGCTGACGGTGGCGGACAGGCACACGGTAACGGCGATGAGCAGACGGCGTTTGAACTGCCGGCTGAACGAGCGAGAGATCATTTTCAGGAAGAACATGGCACCCCCTTACCTTTCTCGGCGCTCACTGGAAATGGCTCGACAGCGCGTCGAGCGTGGACGTTTGGATGACGATTTTGCCCGGCTTGACCTGGTAGTCGAACGGTATCGGGTTGCAGCCGCCTTTGAAGCCGATGGTGGCGAGGTTGATGGCCACATCGCACTTCTTGCAGATGATTTTGCCGTCCTTCTCGTAGTAGCCGGCGTCGCCGCAGTTGTCGCACGCGTCGAGGCCGACGCCGTACGCGCCGCCGTTCTTCTTGATGATGATGAATCGCATGGAGGTGCCGTCCTTCGCGCGGTATTCGAAGCGGTGCAGGTGGCCGTCGGAAATCTGGCTGAATTTGATGGTGGCCACGCCGTCGGCGAGCGAGTAGTCTTCCGGCGGCGACAGCGTGACGACTTTCTGCGTTTGCGCGACGCCGTACGTCAGGGCCACGGTGACGCAGATCATGGCGACCAGGCTGAACGCGCCGGCCGCTTTCGCGCGGCGGCGGAACGCGATATGCGTGCGTGCGATCGCCTCGTTGGCGCCGGTCGGCTTGACTTTGAAGCCCATGACGATGCTGGCGATTGCCGGAATGGCGAAGACGAGCGCCATTGCGATGGTCAGGCTGCGCTGATGGTTGATGCCCCACACGAGCGCGAGGAAGGCGGCGGTCGGGAAGCTGACGATGCGTTTGGATTGGAGGATCTGCGCAAGGTCGGTGAAATGCTGTGCGAACAACAGCGCGACCAACAGCAGCACCGCCGTCGTGAACGACCAGCGGACGGCGGTGGAACGCATCGTGCGGAAGATAAGCGCGGCGATGATTGCGACGGCCGCGCCCAAAGCGAAGCCGAGCGCGCGCAACAGCATGTCGGAAGTGAAGATGGGATCGCCCGGCTCGACGAAGATCGTCAGTCGCAGAATCACGTCGGGCAGCGCACGAAAGGTGGTGGCCGCGATCGCAAGCGCCGCAACGAGATTCGCGATGTCGAGCAGCGCGCGGTGGTTGTGCCAGTCGGCGGTGATGCGGCGGGCGAACAGGACGATGACGAACACGGCCACGTCGAGGATCACGCAGCACCACAGGGTCGGATAGTTGACGAACGTGCGTTGCGTGATGACGGCGGTGGCGCGCAGCGCGGCGAATACGACTGCGCCGGCGAATCCAACAACGAAACCGGCCAGCCGCCAGTACGCGCTCAGAGGCTTGTCACGCCCCTCACCGACGGTGAGCATGACGCTCAACGCCATGACGAGCAGCGCCGGCGCCAACACCCCCTGCAACACCGTCACAAACTGCAGCAGCATCCCAAAATCCTTTCATCCAAAAACCCAACTCAAAGAGCCCAACGATTCCCATTCCGCCCCATCCCAAAGAGTCCCACCCCTCTCATCCCTCCCCTAAAATGCGAGGATTTCCCGGACCCCCTCCACAATCGCAGAGGTGAATCCATCCCCCTAAACGCGAGAGAGCGGTTTCGGTATGCATTGCCCGACCGTAAGCTTGGCCGAACGGCCTTGAATGTGTCGGGTAATGCATACCGAAACCGCGAACGGGCTACGCTAGGAGATCACCACTCCTGCGGCGTATAGTTCCAGTCCGGGAAGGTGACCTCGATCGGTTCCGTCCAGAAGCGTCCCTTCACACCCGTCTCCGGATCGACGTGCAGCATCCAGCCCTTCTTCTCCGGGGATTCGATCTTCAGCACAAGCTTGTACGCGCCAGCCTTGTCGAGCTTGACGTTGGCGCCGTAGTGCGGGCCGTCGGAGGCGTTCATCTGCATGAAGGT
>ERZ1031719.461-NODE-461-length-15891-cov-22.223541_pt1 | contig 15891 bp, 10 predicted proteins | sample MGYA00516702_ERZ1031719 | MGnify/ENA primary metagenome ERZ1031719 (study PRJEB33719, sample SAMN04261227) | wastewater metagenome | biome: rural village; feature: human; material: feces | host: Homo sapiens | place: El Salvador | collected 2013-01-07 ...
AGTCTATCGCTAACATCGCCCGCTTGAACCGTGAGTTCTTGAAGGCTAAGTTGGCAGACTAATCCACCGTATCTCTTAAGACACCGGATTTTTCTCTTCGCATTCAAACGAATGCGAGAGAATTCTCTCAAAAACCCTTCACTCTTCACCTTTTGAGTGTAAGCGATTGAAGGATAGGTAGTTGGGTGGGTGAAGAGTTGAAGTGACTCTTCACCCACCCTTCACCTTTTTATAAGGCTGGAGCTTTTGGAGCTCTTCGGTTCTGTAGCTATTCCGTTGTGGGTCAGTGATTTACATTTATAGGTGAAGAGAGGTGAAGAGTGGTGAAGAGTCAGCGCCACTCTTCACCTCTCAAATCCCCAGTGTTTATCGGGGTTTCAGGCTAAATGGTGAAGGGTGAAGAGTAAAAACGAGAGTAGGCTTTTTTACTGCGGAGGCCTCATTCCAATTTTTGCCTTGCCATGGCATTTTTTTGCTCTTTAGGAGGGCAATTTTTTGCCATTGCCAGGCAATATTCCTTATGTCGTGAGAGGTTTAAAAGAACAGAAGTATTAAGCTATAAAAATATAAAGTACCATTCCATAAAGATATAAAAAGAGCATAAATGATGAACCAAGCTACTCAAAACTTTATTCGCCAGCACCAGGACGATGATGTCCGCCAGCTGGCTTTTCTCGGAAGCAAGTATCCGGAAGTAGATATGCCTTTCGCTCTCGATCAGATTCGCGGGCGAAAGATGGCTCGTGTCAAGTTGCCTCGTTGGGCAAGTCTCGAAGGCATCATCTATCCTCCTCATATTTCTATGGAGCAATGCTCCTCTGAATCTACTGCACTTTACAAGGCAGAATTGGCAGCGAGACTGCTCGGTTTGCCGGTATCTTCATCATTTTCTGAAGAAATCGGGTTTGTAGATCTGACTGGTGGTTTCGGAGTAGATTTCTCTTATATCGCAGCCCGATTGGGAGTGAAGTCGATGTACGTGGAGCGTCAGGCACATCTTTGCGAGGCGGCTAAGGAGAACTTTGAGCGACTGGGCTTGAAGAATGCCATCGTGAAGAATGGGGATGGAATTGAGGTTCTTCATTCTTTTCTGTCAAAGAAAGATGATGCAGCATCAGCTGATGATTCTTTAGGCATCATTTATGACCAACCTCTGTCATTACTTAAGACCAAGCTTGGTCTTAAGTTAATCTTCATAGATCCTGCCCGTAGAGACGATGCGGGCAACAAGGTAGTATCCTTGAAGGATTGCACGCCCGATGTCACCGTTTTGCAGGAAGAGATGCTTTCGAAGGCAGATTACGTCATCATCAAACTCTCTCCGATGCTCGACTGGCACCGTGCCATAAGCGAATTAAGCCACGTAAGAGAGGTTCATATTATCTCCGTTAACAATGAGTGCAAGGAGCTTCTTTTAGTGCTGTCAGCGCGAAATATGGGCGATGTGGAGGCTTCATCGGCAGATGGAGAAGTAAAACATGCCGGGAATCTCCGCATTTATTGCGTCAATGATGCACAATCCTTCGTCTGCGACGAGTTGGATATGGAGTCTTCTTCTGTCATAATAGCTCCGCCAGTTCTTGAAGAGATGCAGTATCTTTATGAGCCGAATGCCTCGCTGATGAAAGCCGGCTGTTTCAGCGTTTTATCTGAGCGATATGGAGCCAGAATGCTTTCCAAGAACAGCCATCTCTTCGTGAGCATGGAGCCTATCGAGGATTTCCCTGGTAGGAGTTTTCGCATCATCGCCATCTCTTCCTTTAATAAGAAGGAGTTGAAGCGTTATCTCTCAGGCATCGCCAAGGCGAACATCGCCACCCGCAACTTCCCTCTTTCCGTGGCAGAATTGCGCAAGCGATTGAAGCTGAAGGATGGTGGCGAAACCTATATCTTTGCCACCACACTGAGCGACGAAAGCCATGTGCTGATGATTACGGAGAAAAAATAAGCTGATTTCCTGAAAAATCAAGTTCTAATCCTATAAGATGATTCCGCCAAAACCACCACTAATCGGGTGATATAAGCCACTTTGTGGCTCGTAATCATTCTTGAACCCCTAAAAAACTGAAAATAAAGATAGCAATATTTGGTCGTTTGGCGAAATATTGCTATTTTTGCATCCTATAATATTGCAAACTAGTTTGAAATCATGTCATTAATAGAAATTAAAAAGGTCGAAAGCAAGAAGGATTTGAAGACGTTCATCGACTTCCACTACGACCTCTACGAAGGCAACGAATACGATGTGCCTAATCTTTTCAGCGACGAAATGAATACCCTGAGACAGGATAAGAACGCTGCGTTCGAGTTCTGCGAGGCAGAGTATTATCTTGCCTATAAGGATGGAAAGCTGGCAGGTCGCGTTGCTGCTATCATCAACCATAAGGCAAACAATAAGTGGGGGAAGAAATCCGTTCGCTTTGGATGGATTGACTTCATCGACGACCGTGAGGTTTCGAAGGCTCTTCTGGATGCCGTTGAGAAATATGGCCGCGAGAAAGGTATGGAGGATATGGTAGGTCCGCTTGGATTTACCGATATGGACCCTGAGGGTATGCTCGTCTGGGGATTCGACCAGCTCGGCACCATGCCTACCATCTATAATTACGCTTACTATCCGGAGCACATCGAGGCTCTGGAGGGTTTCGAGGTGGACAACAAATACGTGGAGTTCAAGATTATGGTGCCGAATGAGGTGCCTGAGAAGTACGCCAAGATTGCGATGATGATAGAGAAACGTTACAATCTCCATGTGCGCAAGCTTACCAAGAAGGATATCTTCCAGGGCGGAATGGGTCAGAAAATCTTTGATCTCATCAATGATACCTACAAGGATCTCTATGGATATTCTGAACTCTCACAGAAGCAGATAGACCAGCTTATCAAGTCGTATCTCGGTTTCCTCGACTTCAACCTCATCACCTGCATTGAGGATTGGACGGACGGAGAGCATAAGCTCATCGGTGTGGGAATCACCATGCCGTCGTTGGCTCATGCCCTGAGAAAGTGCCGCCGTGGCAGATTGCTGCCTTTCGGCTGGTTCCACGTGCTGAGAGCCATCAAGATGCACAAGACCAACATCGTTGACCTCCTCCTCATCGGTATTCTCCCTGAATATCGTGCCAAGGGAGCCAATGCGCTTCTCTTTGCCGACCTGATTCCATGGTACCAGAAGTACGGCATTGAATGGGGTGAAACCCAGGTAGAGCTGGAAACCAATGCGGGCGTGCAGGGACAGTGGGGAGCTTTGACCCCAGTAATGCACAAGCGCAGAAAGTGCTACAAGAAGATTATTAAATAAGGAATTAAGTGAGTTAAGGAGTTAGGGAGGTCAAGACGGATGTCTTTTCATCATAACTCCTTAATTTCTCTTGATTCCCCCTAAAATATAGGAGGATTTTATGTCAGAAGATAATAATGAATTGAAAGCCCCACAGGAGCAGCAGCCGGTAGAATATACCGATGACAACATCCGACACTTGAGTGATATGGAGCATGTACGTACTCGTCCGGGTATGTACATTGGTCGTCTGGGTGATGGTAACCTGCCGGAGGATGGAATCTACGTACTCTTGAAAGAGGTGGTAGATAACTCTATTGATGAGTTCAAGATGGGGGCTGGTGCCAGATTGGAGATTGATATCGAAGATCATCTGCGGGTCAGCGTGCGCGACTATGGTCGTGGTATTCCTCAGGGGAAGCTCGTAGAGGCAGTAAGCGTGCTGAACACCGGTGGTAAGTACGACAGCAAGGCGTTCAAGAAGAGTGTCGGACTGAACGGAGTGGGTGTGAAGGCGGTGAACGCCCTTAGCTCTCATTTCGAGGTGAAGTCATACCGCGACGGCAAGGTGCGCCATCTGAAGTTTGAGAAAGGTATTCTGCAGAGCGATGTTACCGAAGATACGGAGGACGAGAACGGTACCTTTATCTTCTTCGAACCGGATAATACCCTGTTCAAGAACTATTCTTTCCATGATGATTTCGTGGAAACCATGCTTCGTAACTATACTTATCTGAACACCGGACTCACCATCATGCACAATGGTCGCCGCATCCTCAGCCGTCATGGTTTGAAGGATCTCCTGACCGATAACATGACCAATGAAGGTCTTTACGAGATTGTTCACATGAAAGGCGAAGACATCGAGATTGCCTTTACCCATACCAATCAGTATGGCGAGGAGTACTATTCCTTCGTAAACGGCCAGCACACCACCCAGGGCGGTACTCATCAGAGTGCCTTCAAGGAGCATATCGCCAGAACCATCAAGGAGTTCTACGGCAAGTATGAGTATGTCGACATCCGAAACGGACTGGTGGCTGCCATCGCCCTGAACGTTGAGGAGCCGGTGTTTGAGAGTCAGACGAAGATTAAGCTCGGAAGTACCACAATGTCTCCGAACGGAGGCGAAACCATCAATAAGTATGTGGGCGATTTTCTGAAGAAGGAAGTAGATAACTATCTCCATATCCACAAGGATGTGGCTGAGATTCTGGAGAACAAGATCAAGGAGAGTGAGCGTGAGCGCAAGGCGATGGCTGGCGTTACCAAACTGGCGCGTGAGCGTGCCAAGAAGGCGAACCTTCATAACCGCAAGCTGCGCGATTGCCGCATCCACTTCAGCGACGCCAAGAACGAGCAGAAGGAGGCTAGTTCCATCTTCATCACCGAGGGTGATTCTGCCAGCGGAAGCATCACTAAGAGCCGTGACGTGAACACCCAGGCGGTATTCTCGCTGCGAGGCAAGCCGTTAAACTGCTATGGTCTGACCAAGAAGGTGGTTTACGAGAACGAGGAGTTCAACCTGCTCCAGGCTGCCCTCGATATTGAGGACGGATTGGACGGATTGAGATATAATAAGGTGATTGTGGCTACCGATGCCGATGTAGATGGAATGCACATCCGATTGCTCATCATCACCTTCTTCCTGCAGTTCTTCCCTGACCTCATCAAGAAGGGCCACGTGTATGTGCTTCAGACCCCATTGTTCCGAGTACGCAACAAACGAACCAAAATCAAGAACAAGCAGGCGGTGGCTGATGCCGATGCCAAGTTGGGCCCTAAGGAGAAGAAAGGCGATTTCATCACGCATTACTGCTACAGCGATGAGGAGCGACAGCAAGCCATCAGAAACCTTGGTCCTGACCCGGAAATCACCCGATTTAAGGGTTTGGGAGAGATTTCGCCAGAGGAGTTTGCCCATTTCATCGGTCCGGATATGCGATTGGAGCAGGTTACGCTCCACAAGACCGACCAGGTGCAGAAACTCCTGGAGTATTATATGGGTAAGAATACGATGGAACGTCAGAACTTCATCATCGATAACCTGGTGATTGAGGAGGATATTCCGGAGGAAGATTCAGCACCGCTAGATTAGGATAAGTGAAAAGTGAAGAACGAAGTTTAAGGAAATGAAGAAGATAATTTTATTTGCGCTCGTAGCGTTCCTGGCAGTAACTTCTGCCAGTGCCCAGCTGCGTATCAAGATGGGCAAGAACAGCCCGATAGAGAAGTTGGGAAGGGCTGAAATCGCCATTACCAACCTTTATGTGGATAGTGTGGATGAGAATAAGCTCGTAGAGGACGCCATCCGAGGCATGCTCGAAAAGCTCGACCCTCATTCTTCTTATGCCACAGCCAAGGAAACCAAGGCGATGAATGAACCGCTGAATGGCAGTTTCGATGGCATTGGCGTGCAGTTTAACATGGTAGATGATACCTTGCTCGTTATCCAGCCCGTAGTGAATGGTCCTTCCGAGAAGGTGGGAATCATAGCCGGCGACCGCATCGTTGCGGTGAATGATACGGCTATTTCGGGCGTGAAGATGAGCAAGGAGGAAATCATGAAGCGCCTCCGTGGTCCTAAGGGAACTACGGTGAATCTTACCATCGTACGCCGTGGCATCAAGGACAAGCTCACCTTCAAGGTAAAGCGCGATAAGATTCCGGTAACCACCATGGATGCGGCGTATATGATTCGTCCGGGAATCGGATACATCCGACTGGGAAGCTTCGGACTGACCAGCTATAAGGAGGTGACTTCGGCGATGGATTCGCTCAAGAAAGTGGGAATGAAAGACTTGATCTTCGACCTTGAAGATAATGGCGGCGGCTACCTTCAGGCAGCGGCTCAGATAGCCAACGAGTTCCTGCAGAAGGGAGATCTCATCGTTTATACCAGTGGTCGTGCAGCTCCCCGTCAGGAGTATAAGGCGCAGGCTAACGGAAGATGGCGCAAGGGTAAGGTGGTAGTGCTTACCAATGAGTTTACAGCTTCTGCCGCAGAGATTGTTTCCGGAGCCATCCAGGATCAGGATCGTGGAGTAGTGGTAGGTCGCAGAACCTTCGGCAAGGGATTGGTTCAGCGTCCGCTCACCTTCGATGATGGCAGCGAGATTCGCCTCACCATCGCACATTATTATACGCCTAGCGGCAGATGCATCCAGAAGCCGTATAAGAAGGGAGACAGACTGGATTATGCGATGGATCTCGACAATCGCTACAAGCATGGCGAGTTCACCAACCAGGACAGCATCCATCTTTCCGACAGCTTGAAGTATTATACCTTGCGCAAGCATCGTGTGGTTTATGGTGGCGGTGGCATCATGCCGGATTATTTCGTTCCGCTAGATACTACCAAGTACACCAAGATGCACCGTCAGCTGGCAGCCAAGAGCATCGTCATCAACCACAGCCTGAAGTTTATCGATGCGCATCGCAAGGAATTGAAGAGCCAGTATAAGGATTTCAACAAGTTCCTGGCAAGCTACGAGGTTCCGTCTTCGCTTATAGAAGGCATCATTGCTGAGGGCAAGAAAGAGAAGATAGAGCCGAAGGATGAGACTGAATTGACTCAGACAAAGAAATACCTCGCCCTACAGTTGAAGGCCCTTGTAGCGCGAGATATTTGGGATATGAGTCAATATTTCCAGGTTTGGAACGAGACCAACGAGATTGTTCAGCGTGCCGTGAAGCTGCTGACCACGGGGAAGTAACTATAGAAAAAACGGCTGTTAACTGTTAACCTGTTAACCCGTGAGGTAATGAGATAAGAAAAGGTCGTGAGGTTTCTGATAGAACTTCACGACCTTTTTTGTGTATTTATCTTTTTCCGAATTCATGAATTGTAATTCATAGATTCTTTCCCATATTCAAGAATCGAATTGGAATTCATTTACTTCTTCTCATGCATGTGATCCCATTTCAGATAGATTCCGGCAAGGATGGTGCCCGAAATACTGTGCCATGCACAACTGATGGCGCAAGGCAATACGGCAAGAGGCTGAGCGGCGAAGAAGTTGCCCGCGAGAACCGTGGCAAGACCGGCATTCTGCATTCCCACCTCAATACTGATGGTACGCTTCTTGGCGGTATTGAAGCCCGCCAGCTTTCCGGCAAGCCAACCGAGACAGTAACCCAGGGTATTGTGGCAGAAAACCACGGCAAAAGTCCAGAGGAAAAGCGATAAGCCACGAGCCACCAAGTCATCGTGAACCGTAGAAATCACACCTCCCACAATAATTGCCAGACACGTAACGCTGATGCCCGGCATCAGACTCTGAATGGTAGGGAAGCAATCCTTCTTGCCATAGATATAATTCAAAGCGCAGCCGATGGCCACAGGGATAATCGTAACTATTAGAATGTTGATGAACATTCCCACAGCATCTACATGGATAATCTCGCCTGCCGTAATCTTCATCAGCAGCGGAGTCATCACCGGTGCAAGAATGGTAGAGGCGCAGGTCATTCCTACGGAGAAAGCTACGTCGCCATGACACAGATAACTCATGATGTTGCTCGAAACGCCGCCCGGACAGCAACCTACCAGCAGGATTCCGAGTGCCAGGGCTGGGTCAAGATGCCACACATGAACCAGGGTGTAAGCCACGCCAGGCATGATGATAAACTGGGCACAGGCTCCGATGAAGACATCCAGCGGGCGCTGAGCCAGAATCTTGAAGTCGTTGGTGGTCAAGGTCAGACCCATTGTGAGCATGATGATGCCGAGAATGACGGTTTGAGTAGTTCCGCGCACCCAGTCGAAGGTATGTGGGAAGAAGAATGTGAACACTGCAACACCTATCACGAAGATAGATGTGTAATTGGCCAGCAGCTTGCTGAGCCCTTGAAATAACTTAAGCATAATTCTATTTCTTTTAAAATCCTGATATTTCTCTCTTATTTATTTCTTTCCTCGCTTTCAATATCGAGTGCAAAAGTACGTCTTTTCTATCGGATAAACAAATTATTCTGCAAGAAAATGATAAATTATAACATTTTTATAGGGTAACGCTTGCAAATCTGCACGAATCTTTTGGGATTGTGCAAAATCATGGGCAAAATAATTCGGCTTTTCTTCTTTAATTCCGCAACAAATGTGTAACTTTGCACCCATATTATCGATAATAGTCATAGAATGAACGAAGATTTTGATATAAGACAAGAAATGGTTTCGCCTGCCGAAAAGGAATTCGAGAAGGCGCTGCGCCCGCTGAAGTTTTCTGATTTCAGCGGACAGAATGGCGTGGTAGAAAATCTCGAGGTCTTTGTTGAGGCTGCCAAATATCGTGGCGAACCGCTCGACCATACACTCCTCCACGGTCCGCCGGGATTGGGTAAGACCACGCTGAGCAACATCATCGCCAACGAACTGGGCGTAGGATTCAAGATTACATCGGGTCCTGTGCTTGATAAGCCGGGCGATCTGGCGGGAATCCTTACCTCGCTGGAGCCTAACGATGTGCTCTTCATCGATGAAATCCACCGTCTTTCGCCTGTTGTAGAGGAGTATCTCTATTCGGCGATGGAGGATTACCGCATCGACATCATGATAGATAAGGGTCCTTCGGCTCGCAGCATCCAGATAGATCTGAATCCGTTTACCCTCGTGGGAGCAACAACGAGAAGCGGTCTGCTTACAGCTCCTCTCCGTGCCCGTTTCGGAATCAATCTGCATCTGGAATATTACGACCCGGCTACGCTTCAGAAGATTATCAAGCGAAGTGCGATGCTCCTGAAGGTGCCGATAGAGGATGAGGCGGCAGTGGAAATCTCCCGCCGTTCGCGCGGAACCCCTCGTATCGCCAACTCTCTGCTCAGAAGAGTGCGTGATTTCGCCCAGGTAAAGGGCAACGGAACCATCACTTACGATATTGCCCAGATGGCGCTCAAGGCGCTCAATATCGACCAGTATGGCTTGGATGAGATAGACAACAAGATTCTCACCACCATCATCGACAAGTTCCGTGGCGGACCAGTGGGCGTGGGCACCATAGCCACAGCCATCGGCGAGGATGCGGGCACGGTAGAGGAAGTGTATGAGCCTTTCCTCATCATGGAGGGCTTTATCAAGCGCACTTCCCGTGGTAGAATGGCTACGAAACTTGCCTACGACCATCTGGGCAGAAACCCTTATGCAGGGAATGTGATGCAGGGAGACTTATTTGAGTAATATGAAGATAGGAATATTTACGGGTACATTCGACCCATTTACGATAGGACATCAGAACATTGCCGAGCGTGCCTTGCCGATGTTTGACAAGCTCGTGATTGCAGTGGCGGTGAGCAAGCTGAAGCACGCCAGCGAGGAAATCTCGAAGCGTGTGGAGGATATTAAGGCTGTTTTTCCGAAGGAATGTTCGGAGTTGGTGGATGCGGAGGATGCATCTAAGGGTTATCGCCTGGAGGTGGTTTCTTACGATGATCTCACCATCGATTTGGCGCATCGTCTGGGAGCTAAGTTCCTGGTTCGTGGCGTCCGTTCTGCCAAGGATTTCGAGTATGAAAGGGAGCAGGCTGACATCAATAAGCAGTTGGGCGGCGTAGAAACCATCCTGCTGTTTTCAGACCCAAGATACAGCAGCATCAGCTCAACGCTGGTCAGAGAACTGAGATTCTTCGGAAGAGAAGTAGATGAATTTTTACCAAAAATAAAATAAAAATAGGAGGAAGAAGCGTATGATAACATACAATGTAGATGGCGTGAAAATGCCAAAGATCAAGAAGCGCGACACCAGTGCCTGGATTCGCAAGGTAGCTGCCTCTCATGGCCGCAAGGTGGGAGAGATAGGCTATATGTTTGTAGATGACGAGAAGATTCTCGAAGTGAACAACGAGTATCTGGGTCATGATTACTATACCGATGTCATCACCTTCGATTACGATGAGGATGATGTGATTAACGGCGACATCGTGATTTCGCTCGATACCGTTCGCACCAATGCCGAGCAGTTTGGCAAAACCTACGATGATGAGCTTCACCGCGTCATCATCCACGGCATCCTGCACCTCTGCGGCATCAATGACAAAGGTCCGGGAGAGCGAGAAATCATGGAGGAGAACGAGAACAAGGCACTTGCCCTGCTCGAAGGTGCTTCGATATTGAAGAAGTAAAGCCCTTCTCTATAATTTGAGGAAGCTAGGTTTCTTCGATTTTACGGTAGAAGTATAGAAAAAACAACTGTTAACTGTTAACCTGTTAACTTCTGAATGTGGTTGATGGTTAATACAAAAGAAGAAAGATGTTCTATCAACTTATACAAAAGAAAAGAGATTTATGGTTTCAATCTTCTGATTGTACGGTTTTATACCTCGTTGATTATATTGATCAGCGAGGTATGTTGCGTGATGCCCAGATTGATGCTATCAAGACTTATCTGTTTTTGAAAATAGCCTGTCAGGGCAAGCCGCTTTGGCAACTTTTTGCAGAAGGCAAATTTAATGAAACTGACGTTGATGCAGAGGAAATCAATGCAGAGGCACGGGATGTGATGACAAAGAATCCTGCTGCGTTGGCCTTGTATCAGTATAGTAGACAGAAAGACCGCAACGGCAAGCAGATAGCTCCAGAGCTGGAGCAGTTTATCCGTCATCATGCCAGGGAGATTGATTACGAGAAAGTGTTGAAGGATATCTTTTACCAGGTAACTTATTCGGATTATCTTTTCAGTCTTCCTATGGGTGCGGGAAAAACCTATCTGATGGCCGCATTCATTTATATAGATTTATACTTTGCTCAGAATGAGCCGCATAATCCGATATGGGCACATAATTTCCTGATATTGGCACCATCCGGCTTGAAGTCAAGCATTGTTCCTAGTCTTCGTAGTATTCAGAACTTTGACGTTACCTGGCTTTTCCCGGCAGCTACAGCCATGCAGCTGAAGAGGCTCGTAAAATTTGAAATCCTTGATGAGCAAAAAAGTGCCAGGAAAAGCAATGTAATCAGAAATCCCAATGCGTTTAAGATTAACCAGCATTGGGATGGAGGTACGATGATGGGATTGGTGGCTATTACAAATGCAGAGAAGGTTATCTTAGACAGATGGGAGGAGAACGGGAAAGACCAGAGTCTTCTTTCGGATGATGAACGCCGGCTGGTGGATGTGGCTAATGAGCTGCGCAATATGATATGTAAAATACCTTCTCTTTCTATTTTTATCGATGAGGTGCATCATGCTTCTGATGGTGAAATCAAACTCCGTCAGGTGGTTACAGGATGGGCTACTCAAGGTTGTAATTTCTGCAATGTGCTTGGCTTTACGGGCACTCCTTATCTGGAAAAAGCAGAGAAGGTGACATTGGGCGGAAGTTTCAATATCAAGAATACCAATATCACCAATGTGGTGTATTTCTATACGTTGATGGAGGGTATCGACAACTTCCTGAAGCGTCCCGAAGTAAAGTTTACGAACCATGATATGCTGACCATTGTGAGAAGCGGAGTGTATGAGTTTCTCGATAAATATAAGGATACAACCTATGCTGATGGAACCTGTGCGAAGCTTGCTGTATATTGCGGTCAGATTCCAACTCTCGAAGAAGAAATCTATCCTCTCGTATCCGAGATTGTAACGGAATATGGATTGAACCCTGCAGAGGTGATTCTGAAGCGCCATAAGGGTAGTAATTCCTCTAAGGCAGGTGCCAGAAAATATGCAGAGCCCGAAGGTTCAGAGGCAGCTTTCGCCATGCTCGATTCGCCTACCTCTAAAATCCGTATCGTGCTGCTGGTGCAGATAGGAAAGGAGGGATGGGATTGCAAGAGCCTTACGGGCGTGGTGCTGCCTCATGAAGGGGCGTGCCCTAAGAACATGGTGCTGCAAACTTCCTGCCGCTGCCTGCGACAGGTGGTTCGGGGCGAACAGGAAAAAGCCTTGGTTTGGATGAACAGGTGGAATGCCGACAAACTCAACAAGGAATTGAAGCAGCAGCAGAACATCACACTCCAGGAATTCAGCAAGAAGCCGGAACCTGCAAAGAAGCGCATAGAGCGATTTTCACGTATGGATAAGCAGCAGGTGCCACCCATTGATTTCTTCCAACTGAAAGTGGAATATGAAACTCAGGTGATCGAAGAGCAGCCAGATACTGCCACGCTGCTTGCTGGCGAAGGTTTGAAGCAGAAGGCTAACCAATCTCTGGTTTATATTCAAGACTTCGAAGGAAACATGCTCGACTATGAGGAGCTGAGAAAAGAGAATGGAGAGAGCTTCACTTTCCACTGGTGGTTGCAGAAAATAGCCAAGGAAAGTATGGGGGCGCTGAGTATGAAAGAATTGAAACAGTATGAGGCTCAGCTGCATAAACTGTTCGATGAGATTACGATTGCTGATGAGCAGGATGGGAAATATCGTACAGAGAATATGGAGTATGACCATTATCAGATACGTGCCAACATCCGGAAGGCTTTTGTGCCTAAGCGTGATTTCCGCATCTCAGAAGAGGTGGTTCCTGATACGGCAACCATCCTCTCGGTGGAGCAACCTATGCCTCTTGATGTGGAAGACGACAGCCGTTTCTATCCAAGCGAGAAAGTGGTGAAGGAAATTCTGGCATGGGACAATGACCCGGGCAAGATGGAACTCCCGCCAGAAGTGAAGGCTGTTGTGGAAAAGATGAAGACTGCCGGATTCTCTGATACTGACATCCAGATGATGGTGAAAGACAAGCTGCCTAAGGATGAATATCCTGAGCGCAATCAGACTTACCATTATCTGCCTTACCGCTTCGACAGTAACCTGGAGAAGGAATACTTTGCCAACGGATTGATTCCGCTGATGAAGGATAAGCAGCTGGAGTATTACTTCAATGGCGATGATACGCTTACAGAGTTCAAGATTCGCTGCTATCGCAGGGTGGGCAAGCACTGGCAGTATGATGGACTTTATTATCCCGACTTCCTGGTACTCAGCCGTGATGCAGAGGGCAAGATCGACCGCATTTGCATCATAGAGACGAAGGGCGAGGTATATGCTGCCAAGTTCAAGGAGCGCCTGGAGTTTATGCGAGATGTGTTTGTGCCAAAGAACAATGAGGCTTTCCATCGCAAGCGATTCCAGTTCCTTTATCTGGAGGACACCATTTCTGCTGAAGAGAGAATGGCAAAGACCCTACAGATGATTAAGGAATTTTTCATATAAAATAGAATAAAGACAATGGCTACAAAATATATTTCATATTATCCCAATACTCTGGAGGGGCAAGCCCTCCTGGATAATTTTGTGCGCACCCGCCGCATTCTCCGCTATCGTGACAACGATCGCATCGTGGAGCATATTAAGCGAGGAATGCCGCTCTATGAGGTGGAATCTCTCGAAAAGAGAGGCGCCAACGAGAAGCATAACCTGATGATGCATGGTGAGTGCCTTTCTACCTGTGCCTATCTCAAGGAGCAGGGCATAGAGGTGGATTTGGTTTATATCGACCCGCCCTTTGCCAGCGGAGCCGATTATGCCAAGAAAATCTATATCCGCCGCAATCCGCTTGTGCAAAAGGTAATGAAAGAAGCGGAGCAGAATCTCGATAATGAGGAAATGAAAGAGTTTGAGGAGAAAATGTACGGAGACATCTGGGACAAGGAAAGATACCTCAACTGGATGTACGAGAATCTGATGGCAATCAAGAGCGTGATGAGCGAGAATGCAAGCATCTATGTGCATCTGGATTATCACATCGGTCACTATGTGAAGATTCTTATGGACGAGATTTTCGGGGAGGAGAATTTCAGAAATGAGATAATTTGGTATTATACCAATAAAATGAGTGGCTCAACTAGTCCTCATGATTTTGTATGTGAGCATGATACAGTTTTTCGATATTCTAAAGGAGATAGTTATACCTATAATGTTATAACCGAAGAACGTGAAGAAGCTGTTAAGCAGAGTAAACGAGTAAAAGTAGATGGTAAAAATATGCGTGCTCGTGATGAAGAGGGTAATATTATTTATGAACTATCAACAGATAAAAAAATAAAAGACGTTTGGAAAATACCATATATTGCTTCTACTGATACCCAACGCGTTGATTATGCTACTCAAAAACCAGAGGCTTTATTAGTAAGAGTGATAGAGGCTTCATCCAACGAAGGAATGCTCGTGGCTGATTTCTTTGGCGGAAGCGGGGTAGCCGCAGCCGTGGCTCATAAGCTCAACCGCCGCTTTATTCATGGCGACGTGAATATCAATAGCCTCCAGACGGCTCGCGACCGACTGGTTGATGCCGGAGCTGAGTTTGAGATAAAGGAAGTGAAAGATGGCGTGCGTCTCTTCAGAAATCCTGTACAGACGATGGATAAGCTACGCGACAACCTGATACCGGGCTTAACTGCCAATGCCAAGTTGGACAGCCAATATTGGGCAGGCTCTATCATGGACAGCAAGTATGGTATGATGCCCGTATATCTGCCTAATCTACTCGATGGAAGCAAGCGAGTGCTGGATAAGAGTGAGATGATGAACATCATCCATAAGGCGCTGCCTGATTTGCCTGATGAGGTGAAGCGTGTCATCATCTATTACGTGGATGTGGAAGAGATAAACGAGTTGCGCCAATTCATAGAAGCCGAAAACCAGCAGACGCTGATAGAATTTGAGTTGAGAGACTTGAAGCAGGTGCTCGACGAGGTGATAATGGAAGATGAGGCTGAATGGGATTTGCAGGAAGCCAAGGATCCGCTGGGCTTGTCGATGGGATGGAAACTTCAACTGAAATCATTCCATAGCGACCGAGTAGCAAAGAAAGTTCATGATTTCAACGAAAAAGGTGTTCTGCAGACAAACAAGAAACGAGCAAGCGGTAAGAGTGCCAACTTCTCGAAAATAAAACTCAGCGATGAAGGGCTGGAAACCATCGAATGGGCTTCTGTAGATTGCGTCAATGCTGAGAAAAATGCTCCTTGGCACAGTGATATGGAGGTGAAGATAGAGAAGATGGGAACCGTAACCATCAACGGAAAGAAAACCCAGGATTATTGGGATGCTAGCATTGTATCAGACGATAAGCCTTTGCGCTTGAAAATTCGTAATATTTGCGGGGATGAAACCATTTTCGTTCTATAAGCGAAAGCGGTGGAAGTATAGAAAAAACAGCTGTTAACTGTTAACCTGTTAACTGCGAATAAAAAAGGGAGATTTCAACCATCATCGTTGGAGTCTCCCTTTACTTATCTTATGGTTTCGGCGGATTTGCCTTCCGCCGCAAGCAAGTCTAGATTTCTATCGCCTTGATTCTTTCCTGGCATTCTTTCAATATTTCTTTCAGTTCCTCCACGGTAGTGGCTCTCAGCATGGCGATTCTCGTTTGGCGGAAATCGGGGATGCCCTTGAAGATAGGGGAGGCGGCTAGGTGGCGACGGGTGTGGAGAATGCCTCTGTACTCATCGATGCGCTCCACGTTGATGCGGAGCTGCTCCTCCAGAAGGTCAATCTTCTCATCTACGGTTAATGGGGTAGCACCCGTATTGTCCAGATAATCACGCATCTCCTTGAAAATCCAAGGTCTGCCGAAGGTGGCGCGGCCAATCATTACCGCATCTACGCCGTATCTCTCAAAAGCAAGCTTGGCTTCTTCCGGGGTCGTAATATCGCCGTTGCCGATGATAGGAATAT
>ERZ1031719.467-NODE-467-length-15789-cov-5.290517_pt1 | contig 15789 bp, 10 predicted proteins | sample MGYA00516702_ERZ1031719 | MGnify/ENA primary metagenome ERZ1031719 (study PRJEB33719, sample SAMN04261227) | wastewater metagenome | biome: rural village; feature: human; material: feces | host: Homo sapiens | place: El Salvador | collected 2013-01-07 ...
ACGTTGAGCCGCTCAAGTAGCGGCAGCAGCGGGCCGGTTTATCAGTTACGGGAGAGCGTTTTTTCAATAACGGGAGAGCGGATTTTCAGTCAGATTGACTGAAAATCCGCTCTGTCGTAATAGAAAAACGCTCTCCCTTTGTGCATAAAACGCGCACACTATTAGGAGGGGTGCCTCCCGCACTGAGCGTGTGGCAAAAGCACGCTCATTTTGTTTTTTTGAGTTTTTTCGTTTTACTCAAGTATCTGAGTCAAAAGTTTTTATTAACGCTACTTAGTTAATAAATGCGCCAATCCACTCTGCATAATGTGCCAAAGCCAAAACGCAGAGTGATAAAACTACGGTTTACATTGTTAATGTATGTATAAAACGGGGGGGTAATTCCTAAATGTCTATATTTGCGTTCATTAAATAATGTATATAAACGCGCTGACACAATTAGGGCTTACGAGTTAACTATTTAACAAGAAAGAATGCGTTTTATACACCTCTGAGGACAATATATACAGATATTCTAACACGAAGCAGGTTATGAAAAAGGCACTATCCATTATTACTACCTTGTCACTATCGCTAATATGTGCATTGTGCATATGCAATTGCAACAACGCCCCCGATATATCACCATCTCCTGAAAATTTGCAAAAGTATTACGAGCGTGACTCGCAACGCATGAAGGCGCACGAAAAGTTTGCAGCCTACTTCGACTTTTCGGGTGTGTATGTGGCCTACGCCGACCCCGCCACAGCGCAAACCTTCAACGGCATCACGCAAAAGGTGACCGGTTCGCTACAGAACTATGACCTTTACTCGCTGGCCAACAGCAAGATAGAGCAGTTAAGCAGCGGCGATTTGCAATCGGCAGCCCAAATATTTGAACGCTTGCACGACCCCGCTGCGCAAGGTCAGCTTTATGCCCCCATTGAGCAGGCTCTGCATAAAATTGTGGCCGATGACCGCAGTGCACTGCTCGTAACCGACTACGAGGAGTACACCCCCGGCCACAAGATATACCAACAGGCCTATGCCACACCCTACTTTGAAGAGTGGCTCAAGCGCGGCAAGGAAATCACCTTTTTTGTGACCGACTATATGGAGGGAAGTCTGCCCAAGCACTTGTACTACACCGTGTTTGACGATGAGAGCCACCGCCTGCTCAAAGAGGTGGAGGACGCTTTGGCTGGCAAGCCGCAAAACTACAAGCGTTTCACCTTGTCCATGCACAATTACATTGTAGCCCCCATGCCCGGCGGCACGAGCGGTGCTTACGCTGGTCCTTGTTTGGGCGGCACCTACCACGACCAAGATGGCGAGGACGTGGTAACGGCCTCCGTCGAGAATGGTGGGCCCGATGGCTTTAACCCCCTGCCTAATGCACGTGCCGAGGTGTACACATTCGACGAGCGGTGGGAGGGCATCGTGCAGAATGCGCGCGACCAGCAAGATGCTGAAATTCCCGCAGCGTTCCGCTTCAAGCACCTGTTTCAGAACCTTTATGCCGACTTTTCAAACACCGACTCCTACCAAATCAAAGCGCTTGACGTGCGCATGACCGATGTGGGCAACGACTTTGAGCGCTACATGAACTGGCTCACGGCCATGACCCATCAGCCCAAAGTGACGGTGGTTGATGGCGAGCGACAGATTGAGGTGCCCGACGAGAGTGCTGCCTTTTACGACGATAAAGGCCAGTTGCTGCCCAAATACGACTATATCAAGAACGGCATTCAAGTGTCGGAGGTGGCAGGCGTGGCAGTGTTTGACCAAAAGCTCTTTGAGCAGACCTTTGCCCAAACAGCAGGACGCAAAGTTGAGCTGGCGGTCAACCTCAGCCCAAGTTTTGGCGGCACCATAGCCGGCAAGGATTACCAGTCGGGCCTTTACCGCATCGACCTGTACGTGGCAGATGCCGAGCCCAACCTCGGACCGCAAATTGACGCACTCTTTGGTTGGCCGGGCAACAACTGCCTGAGCTCTGCTGTGCGCAATGTGCTGCAGCACTGCAATCCACGCGGCAGCAATGTGTACACCTATTTTGTCAGAATGAATTAACCACTTACTTAATCAGCACGCTGGCGGAATTAGTTGACAGTCAAACGTGTTAACAAGCAAGCTTGTCGGGAACTTTACATTCCCTGCCTGTCTGTCTCCCCCCCCTTGAATAGTACAGGACATACCTACTTGCTAACCCATTAACCATGAATTCCACCAACGAGTTTAACCGAACTAACACTACCATTACAACCATGTCATCAATCATCATTCCCGTTTACGTCTATGCGGCCATAGCCGCCGTAGTAGCCCTCATTTTTTCCATAGTACTATCAAATGGCGTAGCCTTCCGCCCCGACATGAGCGATGTAGGCAAGCGCAAGGGCATATTCTGGTTTACAAGCATTGCAGCCCCGGTGTTCACCTTCTTGCTTGCCTTTTTGTTAGTATACATCAGCCTTAAGACTGGCTCCAAAAAGAGTGCCTGCATACTGCACATGAGCATAGGTGCCATCGCGTCGTGGGCGCTCTACATTATTGTGGGTTTTGTGGTGTCGAAGGCCAACCCCAAGGGCAAACTCGGCTCATGGTTCTGACACCGGCCTGGCTACTCAAACGCAAATACGTGAAACGATAAAAACAAATCCATGAACGACAGACTCTTTGTAATAGCCATAGGCGGCACGGGCATGAGATGCCTTGAGGCCTTTGTGCACCTGTGCGCCATTGGCATGTTCGACAACGAAGAAATCAACATACTCACACTCGACACCGACCAAAGCAACGGCAACAAGGGACGGGTGGAGCGCCTGATTGAACTCTACAACAAGGTAAAGACTGACAACCCCGCCACCCCAGGTGGAAGCCCCAATGCCAACACCTACTTTTCGGCAAAGCTCAACCTTTACCGTTTCTACACCGACTACTCAAAAGCGAGTCGCAGCTCCTATGCCAAAATCAGTGCTACGCAAGGCTTGCAGCGTGAGGTGGAGAATGATGACCGCGACCTGGCCGACCTCTTTCTTGACCACGACACCGTGCAGAGCTTTAACCTCGACCACGGCTACCGCGCGCAAACGCACCTTGGCTCGATGCTGATGTATCACGGCATCATTGAGGCTGCCCGCCACTACATCGAGGACAAGGAGCGCGCCACCGAACCCGAAAAGCAGCTGGCAGCCTTCCTGACCGAACTGCAGCAGAGCGGTGCCGGTGCACGTGTGTTTGTGTTCGGCTCAGTGTTTGGCGGCACCGGTGCATCGTCCATTCCCGTAGTGCCCGAAGCACTGAAGGAGGCCGTCAGCCTTATATCGCAAAATACCATCGACTTTAACAACGTGAAGTTTGGTGCCACGCTGCTCACCGAGTACTTCAGTTTCAACTCGCCCTCCGACGCCCAACGCCGACAGGAAAAACTTGTGGCCACGTCCGACTACTTTGCCATCAACTCACAAGCCGCTCTGCAGTTCTACCAGCAAGACCGCACGGTGAAGGACCGCTACAAGCGCCTCTACCACGTGGGGTGGCCGGCACAAGAGCTCAATGTGTCGGAAGGTGCCAACCAAACCATTACAGGCGGTGCTGAGCAAAAGAACGCTTGCCACGTGGTGGAGCTAATGTGTGCCTGTGCCGCTTACGACTTTTTCGGACTTGACGATGCAGCCTTGCAAAATGCCACTGCGCAGTATCTGTATCGCTCGGTCGAACTGGACGATAACAAGAACCTCACCTTTAAGGGCACCGACTTTGTGAGTGCCAGAAATGCCGACGAGTTTCTGCAAAAGATGGGGTCGTTCCTTGTGTTGGCCCACATCATACTGTCAATGCACGGTGGCGCACTGCCGCGCGTTGGCATGAGCAAGGACAAATTAGGCACACGCGGTTTCATCAGTCGACTCTCTGAGTTCAAAATTACTGACTACAATGAGCTGAAGCCCGAGCAGACCGAGGATATAGACAAATACATGAAGGAGTTTGCCTATAGCACCAACGCAGGTGCCCTGGTGCGCGGCTGGATATATCAAGTGTACAACTCGGTGCGTGCGGTGGGTGCAAGCAAGTTTTTGTTTGCACCAAAGATATTTGAAGAGAATATCAGTGCCCTTGCTACGATGGACCCCTGCAAGGAGATACAGGAGGAAAAGAAAACTGGGCTGATTATCAAGACTGATAGTCGCACCAAATACGACGACTTTGTCAAGAACCTGCCCAACAGCCGCCCTAACAACGAGGAGCAGAGTGTGAGCACCATGAAGGAGCGTTTCCTGGCGCACATGTACCGTGCTATTAACGCCACCATTCCCTTCAGCACGAAGCTTTAAGCTGAAGCTCTGCAACCTGATTACACCAACGAGTAAAGTAAGTACACACAGCTATGCCAGATATTAAAGCATTGACCATCAAAGTGAGCGAGCGCAGCCAGCAGCAGGGAGCTGCCGGCCAGTGGCAAGACTTCACATCGCAGATGCAAGCCTTCACACGCGACATTGAGACCCCCGCCATAAAAGAGGGGGTTGACGTGAGCGCCATCGTGTCGGGCGTGCCCTCGGTGTTTGCACGTGCCGACCTGTTCAGCCATTCGCTCAACGAAATACAAACCATACGCAAGGACGCAGCATCAGGGCTGAACCAATACTACATCAACTTGGTGGACGAGTGGCGCGGCCTGATAGCCTGCATCGCCCTTAACAACACGGCCATACAAGTGCGCCGCATCAACATGGCCTACAGCGATGGCAAGGACATCAAGCAAACGCAGAACATGTATGAGCCGAAGGGTGCCTTTGGCAACATGCTCATGGGCGACCGCCACATCTGGACCGAGCAGGGCCTGGCGCGCAACGACCAGGCTCAGCCCTTCATCTACGTTATCAAATACAACGGTCAGGTGGTGGGCGCCACGTCGCCCCGCTCGGTGTTTTTCACCTCGGTGGCCTACGCCATTGAGCAAAATCTGCCCTTTGTCGACTCCAATACGCACCGTTTTACCGACCCCCTTCACAGCAGCATACCCGACGACCAACTGCTCAACTTGCTGGCCTATGTCAACATTCTGCTGCCACGCATAACCCAGCTTGAAGCTTACTACAAGCAGGCCGGACTGAACTACCAGGCCATCAAGCTGGAACTGGGTGTGTGGCAAAGCGAGATACTCAACCTTGTGCGTGCCCGCCAATTGCGCGAGGACGATGCCAGTGCGCTGCCTGTGCAAGGCTTTGAGGGGCCATTCAAGTTTCTCAACTACACTGAGGAGCTATATGGCAACAACGGCGAGATAACCACCGAGCCCGATGCACAAGGACTGGCCAAGCCATTCAAGCCCGAGGAATTGCTGCTGCCCAAAACGTCGGAGATAGCACGCATATGGCTGCCGCGCGACTACGAAGAGGATGCCACACGCGTGGCCTCACTGCCCGTGTACCTGCTCCGGGCCCAAATCAAGGGTACACCGCGGTATGCCTACTTTGCCATTCCCCTGAGCCAGAAGGGCATACAGGTGTTTGGCACCAATGCCAGCATATTGTTAGGCTATCAGAATGCCGGCTACAACATTGATTCAAAACTCACTGCCGACTATGAGGAGACCACCAACACGCTGTCGGTGCGCCTGACCATCATGATAAAGGACGGGCAGACGGGCAAGTGCAAGGAGAAGTCCATACCCATCGACTACAAGGTGGGCGGCATGTTTGCCCGCAACAAGGACGCCATAGTGTGGCCCAACTTTATAGCGCGTGACTGGAACCGCTACTTCCTCTACTCAGAACTGCCCCACAATGTGCGTCAAAACGACTGTCCCTACATGGCAGTGCCATTTGTGGGCGACGAGACCAGCGACAACTTTGCCATTATAACCGACCGCGACGGCAACATTCAATATTTGGCCGAACAGGGCCAAGCACAAGGCGATGGCAAGCTGCTGGTGGTGAGCGACAGCCGCACAGCCTCACGGCAGTATAAGTATGAAGTATATGAGAGTGCGCACCCCTTCAAGGGAGTGCGTCTGACCTGCGTGAACGGGCAGGAGGGTGGCTTTGTGCTCATTCATTACAGCAACGACCTGATGGCCGACGACAAGCTGCCCAAGGACATGCTGCACAACAACCATAAGTTGGATGAGGTGAAGTTGGGCATCGACTTTGGCAGCACCAATACCTCGGTGGCCTACCACGACGGCAACGCACGCGATGCCCAGGGAATCAGTTTTGCCAACCAGCGCATATCGCTCTTTACCGACCTTGACGGCACGCAGAACAACATACCTGCCGAACGCAATGTATTGTTTTTCCAAAACGAGGAGGTGTACTCCAACGCTGTTAAGAGCATACTGGCCATACACGACGACCAGCGCCTGCCACAGTGCAACAACAACGACATCAACACCATGCGCGCCGAAGCTGTGCAAGGCGGCTTTCCCTGCTTTGGCCGGCACTTGCCGGTTGAGAATGTGACGGACAATGCCATGCGTCTCGGGTTCAGAGGGGGGCAGAACGTGGTAGAACTGGTACACAACATGAAGTGGAGCGGCCGCGAGGAGGACAAGGCCCACAAGCAGGCCTTTCTGTCGTCGTTGCTGCTTCACATTTATGCCGAACTATATGTCAAGGGCCTCGTGCCCAACGACTTGCGATGGTCATATCCCTCGGCCATGGGCTACGAATTGATGCGACAGTACAACCAGATATGGCAGTCGCTCAAACATGTTACTCCAGTTACAAACGAGGAGGGCACGGCCTGGCGGTTGGACATCGCGCAAATACCGGCTCTCAACATCAAACTTGGCACTGACAACGTGTTTGGCAACACTCCGGCCGCCAGTTCACCCTTTGGCGACGAGGCGACGGGATTTGGCGGTCCTTCGCCCTTTGACTCTCCCGCAGGCGGGGGCTTTGGCAGCGACCCGTTTGGCACGGGCAATGACCCATTTGCCACACCAACTGCCGCACCAGCTACGCAGGGCTTTGCCAACGACCCATTTGCCCCCACGCAGCCCGCTGCCGCACAACAGTCGTCCCAAAAGGCTCTTGTGCCTGAGGACGACAAGTTTAAGTTCGACTTCAAACCCATCGACACGACCAAGGCCATGACCGAGGCCAGTGCTGTGGCCAACTACCTGTCGTTTGACATAGTGGCAAACGACTTGACCTTCTGCTTCGATGTGGGTGGCAGCACTACCGACATCTCGGTGCTATGTAAGGACAACGATGGTTGCAAAATGCTGAAGCAGAACTCTATACGCTTTGCCGCACAATGCTTGTCGCGTGCCACTAACCAAATGTCCGACCAGTTTAAGCGTGTGTTGCAAAAGGTGTGTCATAACTACCAACTAAGCATCATTGGCTTTAACGACGGGCAGAACTTGTATTCGGCACAAAGTGCGCCCTATTACTTTGAGCAGGTGGTGGACCAACTCAGCCCCGAGCAATTGGCCGACTTTTACCAGACGGTCAGTGCAGACTGCCCACAACTATTCTGTGTAGACCTTTACGTAACGGGCCTCATCTCTTTCTATGCAGGCCAGTTGGCCACCAAACTGCTTAAGGAGGTGCGCCGCTCAGAGGAGTTGCCCATGTTTGCCGACAGCTGGCGCCCCAACGTCAAAGTGGTGTTTGCCGGCAAGGGCTCGCGCATATTTGAATGGCTCAACGCCATGAATGCCCAAACGGCACAGCGCTACTACCTTGAGATGTTTATGATGGGCATGGGCGGCGAACAGGTGCTGAAGGGCAACCTTGGCGGTTGGCCAAAGTTTGAGTTACAGACAAAGCCGGCACATGATGTAAAGTTTGAGGTGTCAAAAGGCTTGGCCAAGACCACCAACAGCCCGTTGCAAATGTCGGAAAGTGCCATCGAGATAGTGGGCGAAAACGGCTTTACACTCTACAACACCGACACCCGCGAGAAGGTGGCGCTCAGCTTCGACAGCAACATTACACCCGACTACATGGAGAGCGTTGGCGTGTGCTTTAATGCACCTGACGCGGGAATATTTGACATGAGCAAAACTTGCTTCTTTACCTTTGCCGCAGTGTACTGCAAGTATGTAGCCCGCTTCTTTGGCAATGGCATGTTAGATATTGAGACTGTGAAGGAAGGTATGGCGTCGATGTCGAACATCTGTACCTACATACAGAATATGCCCGAGGTGCAAAACGCCCACCGCAACAGTGAGCAGAAGTTTGACTATGTGGCCCCAATCATCATCATAGAGGGCATGAAGTTCTACGATGAATATTTGTTTAGGGCTTTGAAGCAGAGCAAGTAATGATAAACGTGAATTATTGCATATTGGTGACCATCACGGCCGATGCCATTGCATTTCGCTACAACCGCAGTGATGGCGACAACCGTTTTGTGGACTATGCCCCTAACGGCGAGGTAAACATGCCCTTTGCCATATTGTGCACTGGCAACAAGTTTGTGATAGGGCGCAGCGCCTACGAGGCGGCATGCCATAACCACAACCCCAACGCCTATGCCAACATATTCAGCACCTGCACGGCCAGTCGCACCTTTAAGTTTGCCGACCGCGACGAACCACTTGGCAAACTGCCCTACTACGCCATACGCTGCTACATAGAGCAGATATTGTCAAACATATTCTACAACCAGACTGGCACACTCGAAAGTAATGTGGCACGGTTGCCACTGATGTTCTTGTTCGGCCCCGAACTCGACACCAACAAACAGCGCTTTATTCTTTCCCCATTTGAGGAGGGTGGCTTCCAAAATATGCGCGATTATAACTATGCGCGCCTATTGCTGCCCGTGGTAGCGTCACAAACACCCCCTTCTGACCGCAAGCGCGTGAGCGGGGTGGTGTTGGCATCGGTTGACGGCGATGACCTGCTGGTGCAACTCTACGACGCAGTGCGCCATGAGCCGCTTGGCAATGTGGTGCGCATTGATGGACAGGGACGCGACCCGCGCATAGGCGAGGCTGCCAGCCATATATGGAACTGCTTGTACAACTATAACTACAAGGACCGCGAACTCGAGGAGCACATACTGCGCGAGGCTGCCGAACGTTTTCTGAGCAGCACTGCACAGGAGGTGAACGATGTGTTGCGCATGTCGGACGGCACGATGCAAGATTATATGCTGCGCCGCACCGAGCTTGACATGTCGGCAGCCAGCACAGCCAGCCGCATGGTGTTGTACCAACTTGGCAATGAACTGGCGCGCCATGGTCTGTCGGCACAACAATGCCGCGTGGTGTTGGCCGGACGGGCTGCCACAGACTACTTTGAGAACTTGTTTGCCCAAGGCCGCTGGGCCTTGCCCATTACCAAGGTGACAGCGCGCGAAAAGCAAATGCTGCTCGACCGCCTGCTGGGCGATGTGAAGGCCAGCGGCTATAATTTTTGGAAGGGCGGCACAGCAGGTCACAAGCCAGAACGCAACCCGGGGCCACCACCTGAACCGCCTGCCGGACCTACGGGCACAGAGGTACCTGGGGCAGATGACGACCCGCTGCTCGTGATACGCTACAAACGGCGGGTGAAGATAATGACGCGCGAGGCTAAAGCCAAGATAGCTGCTGCAGACTACAAGGCTGCACGCAACAAGATTAAAGGGTTGCTCGACGAACTGCACAATGCGCCGGTGCACGCCTACGATGCGCAACTTGAGGAACTGCTGGCACAGATACCCCAAACTGCGCCCACGCCCAAACCGCAACCAGCGCCAGACAATGCTACAGCCGGACAACCGCAGCCGCCAGCGCCTCCCGCCACGCCTCAACCCGAACTGACGGAGCGCGAGGTGCGCATGCGCCTGGCTCCGTTGCGCGAGATGGTGAAGACCAACTACAAGCAAGCCGAGGCTGAATTTGCCTATTTGAAGGCACAGGCCAAGCTGATTGGCAAAGCAACTCTTGACCGCAAGATGCAGGAGTTTGCGCATTTGTTTGCAAAGGTGCAGACAGTTGAAATAAAGACTAAAAGCACTGGCTGTGCAATAGCAAACTCTGACAAAACAAACGTAAAAAAAGAGACCGTTGCCCCAAAGTCAAAGGCTGCAACTTTGCTCAGCCAAGGTCGCTATCAGGAGGCCAAAAAGGCGTTTGCCATGGCACACGACAGTACTATGTCAGCCCTTTGTACCAAACTGATAAAGTACACAATGCGCGTGGAACGTGCTATCAAACCCGAATTGGTATCGGTAAAAACTGCGCACAACTACACCAAGGCACAGGCTTACTTGAAAGATTTGCTCGAACTGCACGAATGCCAACAGCAGGCCGGAATTGACACAACGGAGACTGACACGCTGGTTGAGGCTTACAAAAAGATTATAAACGCGCGTTGACTTTATTCAATCTGCGCATAAAGAATAACTTATAACTCAAAAATCAATTACATTATGTCAAGATTTAACTTGAAGAAAGGTGACCGCTTCTCGCTTAGCAAGGAGAGTGGCTTGAACAAAATACAGGTAGACTTAACCTGGAAGTCTGGGGCTGACCTTGATGCCTCGGCCTTTTTGCTTGGTGTCGATGGCGTGATTATGGACGATGCAGACTTTGTTTTTTACAACTCTGACAATCGCAGCGAGCCTTGGAACCGCGAAAAGTTTGGTTCAAAGGCGAACTGGCGCGGTGAAACGATCCCAGTGTCTGCCGACGGCTCGGTGCTTGGTTCGCCTGACGACCTGGGCGAAGGCGATGAGGAAGAAGGCGACGACGCTGGCGAAACCATGCACGTGATACTGAACAAAGTGAACCCCAAGGTGCAAGAAATCATTTTCTGTGTAACAATTTATCACACTGCGAACGATGACGTGACGTTTGGCCAGGTACGCGAACCGGCTATTGTCATCACCAATGAGGAAACTGGCGAGGAACTCTGCCGCTACGACTTGAAGGAGAATTTCTCATCAGAAACTGCCGTTGAGGCTGGCAAACTTGTTTGCAACGAAGACGGCGAATGGGAGTTTGAGGCTGTAGGCCAGGGTTATACTGGCGGTATGCAGACCTTGATAGACATGTACGCTTAACCTAAAAACGCAGAGGAACACATGGCACGTTTTAATTTGAACAAAGGCGACCGCTTCAAGCTCAGCAAGGACGCGGGCCTAAATAACCTGCAAGTACACTTGTCGTGGGACGGCGACCACGACCTTGACTCATCAACCTTTTTATTGGGCGAGGAGGGTGTGATAAACAATGACGCTGACTTTGTATTTTACAACTCAGAGAACCGCCAAGAGCCCTACGACAAGGCCAAACATGGTGCCAAGCGCAACTATATAGCCACGGTGCGCCCCATGTCGGCCGATGGCTCGGTGCTCGGCTCGATTGACGAGGTGGACGGCGGCGGCGACGGCGAGACCATAGACATCTGCCTGGACAAGGTGGACGCTAAGATACAGGAGATTGTATTTGTGGCCACTGTTCATGGCAATGAGACCTTTGGTGACGTGAAAGATGCCGCTATCACACTGACCAACACCGACACTGGCGAGGAACTGTGCCGCTATGCGCTCAACGAGGCATTTGCGGCTGAGGACGCGGCCGAGATAGCCAAACTCTTTTTGAACGACGAGGGCGAATGGGAGTTTGAGGCTGTTGGCGTGGGCCATGAAGGTGGGCTGCAAACGCTCATTGATTTGTTTACTTAATAAAGTTTACACTCATGACAGAAGATAAGAGCAAACGCAAGAGTACGCGCAAGTTCAACCTTGAAAAGCACGTGAAGCGCTCCTTCAATTTGGAGAAAGAGGTTGCAGCAACTCCTGCACCATCAGCAGAAGCACCTGCTACCCCACAGCCTGCCCCTGCGCCCGCCCCTGCAGGCGGTGGCGATGCTACGCAGACTGGCAATGGCGGCAACAAGGGCAAGCATGTGCTGTCGTTAGTTGTGGGGCTCGCAGTGGTGGCAGCCATTGGCTTTGCCGCATTCCGTGGCTGCAACAGCAATAGCAGTCAGCCTGTGGACGAGCCCGTGGTTGACACCGTTATGGACGAGCAGCCCACTGCGCCAACTGACAGCACTCAGCGCGCTGACAGCACACAGCTTGGAGGTGGCGACCAAGATACGCCTGCAGGCGCACCGAACGAGGTGCAACCACAGGACGATGCAGTAAATGCTGCAACGCCTTCAGCCCAATCTGAAACTTCAACGCCTTCAACGCCCTCAGCCACCAAGGCTGCCACACCATCGAAAGATGTGGACGCCGAGGTACAAAAGGTGTTGCGCGGTGACTATGGCAACGGGCAGGAACGCAAGGACAAGCTCGGCAGTTCGTACACTAAGATACAGCGCGCTGTGAACCGCTACTATCGCAGCAAGGGACTGCTTTGATGATATGAATGCACTATCCAAACGTGCATTGGAACCTACAAAAAACAACGCTCGCACTGTGGCAGACATTACGTCTGTGGCAGTGCGAGCGTTGGCGCTTATGTTAACCCGTTGGCACAATTATGGGCTGACAGGTTGAGAAGTTGAGGAGGGGGAATAGTAACGGGCAAGTTACTTCACATCGCCCACCTTGATGAGGTATTCGGCAATCTGTACGGCGTTGAGGGCGGCACCCTTGCGTATCTGGTCGCTCACGAGCCAAAGGGTGAGGCCGTTGGGGTTGGCCAAGTCCTTGCGGATACGACCCACATATACGGGGTCCTTGCCGGCCAGGAAGAGGGGCATGGGGTACTCCTTCTTTTCGGGATTGTCCATCAGCACCAAGCCGTCGCCACCCGATATGGCCTGCTTTACGGTGTCAATGTCGAGGGGTTGCTCAGTCTCCACCCAGATGGCCTCAGAGTGAGAGCGGAGCGAGGGCACACGCACACAGGTGGCTGAGGTGAGCACGTCGGAGTGCATGATTTTGCGTGTCTCGTTGTACATCTTCATCTCCTCCTTGGTGTAACCGTTGTCTTGGAACACGTCGATTTGTGGAATGACGTTGAAAGCCAGCTGATAGGCGAACTTATTGACGGTGACGGGCTGTCCGGCCAACACCTGGCGGTACTGCTCCACCAGTTCGTCCATGGCAGCCTGGCCAGCACCGCTCGCGGCTTGGTATGAGGCCACGTGCACACGTTTGATGTGGCTCAGGTTCTCGATGGCCTGCAGTGCCACCACCATCATGATAGTGGTGCAGTTGGGGTTGGCAATGATGCCGCGCGGACGTGTGAGGGCGTCCTTGGCATTGCACTCAGGCACAACGAGGGGCACTTCGTCGTCCATGCGGAAGGCCGAAGAGTTGTCAATCATTACGGCGCCATACTTGGTGATGTCGGCGGCAAACTCCTTTGAGGTGCCGGCACCGGCTGATGTAAAGGCAATGTCAACGTCCTTAAAGTCGTCGTTGTGCTGCAGGAGTTTGACAGTGTACTCCTTGCCGCGGAAGGTGTATTTGGTGCCTGCGCTACGGGGTGAACCGAAGAGCAGCAAATTGTCGATAGGGAAATCGCGCTCGGCCAGCACGCGCAGAAACTCTTGGCCTACGGCGCCGCTTGCGCCAACGATTGCTACGTTCATATTGCTTGTGGTGTGTTTTATGCCGCCCAACTGGGGTTATTGCTTTCATCACAACCCGCACAGCGGGGCGGTATGTTACATTTTGTAATTGTCTGTTTTATGATTGGTTGCATAACGTCAGCCGACGTTAGGTGTGCAAATGTACAACATTTTTTGCTATTTTTGGTCAGTCCGTCCTATTTGTGCGCGTCAGTTGGCAGTAAATGGCGGTTTTTTTCGCAACTTTGCAGCATCATACACATATTTTATGCCTTTTATTGGGCAAATCTAATAATTTCAGACCTTGATAACAGACCCTACCTGGATATTCCTCATTGTGCTGGGCATCATACTCTTTGCGCCCATGCTGCTCGACAAGTTGCGCGTGCCCTCGATAGTGGGCATGATATTTGCCGGCGTGCTCATCGGCCCCCACGGGTTCGGTGTGCTTGAGCGCGACACCAGCTTTGAGTTGTTTGGCAAGGTGGGACTTTACTACATCATGTTCCTTGCCTCGCTCGAGATGAACCTGCAGGACGTGCAGCGCATCAAGGGGCGTGCCGCCACGCTCGGTTTGCTCAGTTTTGTCATACCGATGGGCATTGGTTATGCTGCCAACTCGATGCTGGGCTATGGTGCGGCCGCTGCGGTGCTGATGGCCGCCATGTATGCCTCGCACACGCTGATAGCCTACCCCATTGTGCTGCGCTACGGCCTGTCGCGGCTCGACAGTGTGAGCATAGCGGTGGGTGGCACCATAGTGGCCGACACGCTCACGCTGCTGGTGCTTGCCGTGGTGGGCGGTGTGTTTAAGGAGCACGTGACAGGGCTTTACTGGCTGTGGCTGTTGGTCAAGGTGGTGGCGCTTGGCGGCATAATCATATATAGCTTTCCGCGCATAGGGCGGTGGTTTTTCCGCCGCTACGACGACAGCGTGGTGCAGTATGTGTTTGTGCTGTGCCTGGTGTTTTTAGGTGCGGGCCTGATGGAGTTTGTGGGCATGGAGGGCATATTGGGTGCCTTCCTGGTGGGCCTTGTGCTCAACAGACTTATTCCGCCCTCGTCGCCCCTGATGAGCCACATCGAGTTTGTGGGCAATGCCTTGTTCATACCCTTCTTTTTGATAGGTGTGGGCATGCTCATCAACCTTGGTGCGCTGGTTGAGCACGAGGGTGCCATAGTGGTGGCCGCCGTCATGGTGGCGGTGGGGCTTGGCAGCAAGTGGCTGGCTTGTTTTGTCACACAGAAGGCTTTTAAGATGAGCCTTGGCGAACGCCGCCTGATGTTTGGCCTTACCGGCTCGCGTGCTGCGGCCACACTGGCGGTGGTGCTTGTGGGCTACAAGATAATACTGCCCGACGGCAGCCGTCTGCTTGGCGACGATGTGCTGAACGGGGCCATGGTGCTCATACTGGTGACGTGTGTGGTAAGCTCGCTCATAACCGAAAACACGGCGCGCAAGGTGGCTGTGGTGCAACGCTCGGCCACCACTGCCACTACGGCTGTGGCCCAGCCGGCGGGCGAGGCTCCCGACCGCATACTCATGGCGCTGCACAACCCCTCGATGGTGCAGGCGCTGGTTGACCTGTCGCTCATGCTGCGCACGCCGCACTCGGTGGCGCCCATCATAGCGCTCAATGTGGTGCTCGACAACAATCCTTCGGCGCGCCAGTCGGGCGAGGAGCAGCTTGAGCACGCGGTTAAGCTGGCGGCTGCCACCAACATGCGCATACAAACGTACCAACGCTGGTCGGTGAATGTGGCGAGCGGCATATCGCACACCATCAAGGAGCGTGCGGTGAGCGACCTTGTGCTCGGACTGCACCAAAAGGAGCGCCTGTCTGACACCTTTTATGGCAAGTTGAGCACCGACCTGCTTGGTGCCATCGACCGTCAGATATTTATATTCCGTGCCACAATGCCGCTCAACACCATGCAGCGCATACAGTTGCTTGTGCCGCCCAAGGCGGAGTATGAACAGGGCTTTGGGGGCTGGCTCGACCGCATAGCCTTGCTTGCGCGCCAGCTTACGTGTGGCATCAATGCCTACTCTACGGCCGACACGCTGACGGCGGTTGAGCACTATGTGGGCAGCAAGCACAATGGGGTGCCTTTGCTCGGCACGGAGTACCGGTCGTGGAACGACCTTGTGCCCCTGGCCCATAACGCCCGCACCGACCACCTGGTGGTGTTTGTGTGTGCGCGGCGCGGCACCATCTCATTCCACAACTACCTCGACCGCCTGCCCGACCAGATTGAGCGTTACTTTTCGTCGCGCAACGTGCTGATGGTTTATCCGCAGCAGCCGTTTCCGAGGCGCAGTTAGTGGTAA